>Ga0224528_1000139_pt1 | contig 59037 bp, 58 predicted proteins | sample CBST25metaG_2_FD_179888 | JGI IMG/M metagenome (GOLD analysis project Ga0224528, IMG submission 179888) | Peat soil microbial communities from Stordalen Mire, Sweden - C.B.S.T25 | ecosystem: Environmental > Terrestrial > Soil > Wetlands > Peat | place: Sweden: Norrbotten County, Stordalen Mire...
CGGGAACCAGCGACCCGATCGTCACAAACTCCATCTCTTCCTGCGAAACCTCTGCCTTTTTCAGCATGAACTCTGAATACAACAAAGCCCTCGAAAAATCGAGGACTTTGTCAGCATTCTGAGGGCGGCACTTTGGCCGCGCTTTTACCGAAATCAATCCCACTCAGCTTTGCGAAGCCCGCTCACTAGCCTTGAGAAGTTCGTTCACGATGGTAACCAATTCCTCCGGATTCACAGGCTTCTCCAGGTAAAGATCCGCCAGCGGCTCTGCCGACTGATATGCCTCCGCCACATAGCCTGAGACAACCACAACCGGCATTGTAGAGTGGCTCTTCGCTGCCTGCACAATCGCGCGCCCGTTCACGTCGCCCAAGCGCCAATCCGTCACAACGGCGTCATACTCGTGAGACTTCATGAGATCAATTGCTTCGCGAGCGGAAGTAGCAGGCGTAACCTCGTGTCCCGCCTGTTCCAGAATTGCGCACTTTAGTGTTACTACGTGCGGCTCATCGTCAACACACAATATTCGCGCCATGTAATCCTTTGGTCTTATGTGAGGAACGCGCTACCTGAGATAGAAGCTTCAAAATCTTCGACACGTGGGTACGAAGTAATTCTGCGCAGGCGCTACCTGCTTGTCAATAGCAACCATGGCGATTGGCATTCCCCTTCCCGTAAGGAGACTGCCAATCACCAGCGGTCAAAACACTTACAACTTGCGAGCAATCGATTTGGCTTGCGTAAACAACAACAGGTAGTCCGGTCCGCCAGCCTTCGAGTCGGTTCCTGACATATTGAAACCGCCGAACGGATGTGCCCCAACCATCGCCCCCGTACACTTGCGATTGATATACAGATTTCCCACGTGGAATTCCTGCCGAGCCAACTCAATTCGCTCTTCCGAAAGTGTGTACACTGCGCCCGTCAGACCAAACTCGGTGTCGTTGGCAATCCGCAGCCCTTCGTAGAAATCCTTGCAGCGAATCACAGCCAGCACCGGCCCGAAAACTTCCTTCTGTTCCAGTGTGCTACCCGGCTTCACCTCAGAGATGATCGTGGGCTCAATGAAATAGCCACTCTGCCCCTCGACCGCGTGCCCACCTGTCATGAGGCGTCCGCCCTCTGCCAGCGCTTGATCGATAAATCCAAGGATCGCCTTTTTCGCCGCCTCGTTGACCACAGGCCCCATGTTGGGGTTCTCTTCCGCCAGTCCGACTGTCAGTTTCTCGGCACGATCCTTCAAACGCTCCACAAACTTGTTGTAAATGCGCTCATCCACAATCGCCCGCGAACACGCCGAACACTTCTGCCCGCTAAAGCCGAATGCGGACGCGATCACCCCAGCCGCTGCTGCATCCAAATCGGAATCGGAATCGACCACGATTGCGTCTTTGCCGCCCATCTCCAGAATCGTGCGCTTGATCCAAATCTGTCCCGGACGCGCCTTAGCGGCCTCTTGATGAATTTGCAGTCCGACTTCCTTCGATCCCGTGAACGCAATGAAGCGCGTTTTCGGATGCTTCACCAACTCGTTTCCAAAGGTGCTGCCGCCGCCCGTGACGAAGTTCACCACGCCATCCGGGAGACCGCATTCTTCTAGCACCTGGAAGAACTTTGCAGCAATCGTCATCGCGTCGCCGCTCGGCTTCAACACCACGGTGTTGCCGGTCACGATTGCGGCCATCGTCATGCCCGCCATAATGGCCAAAGGAAAATTCCACGGAGGAATCACTGCGCCCACGCCCAGGGGAATGTAGCGCAAATCATCGCGCTCGCCTGGCATTTGAATCGACGGCTCAGAACCGTTTAAGCGCAGCGCCTCGCGGGCATAGTACTCAGCAAAATCAATACACTCGGCCACATCAGCGTCCGCTTCGGCCCAGTTCTTTCCTACCTCAAAAACCAGCCACGCGGACCATTCGAACTTCCGTTCACGAAGCACGTGAGCAACCCGAAACAGCAACGCCGCTCTTTCCTCAACCGGAGTGCGCTTCCAACCATCAAACGCTGCAAGCGCCGCATCCACCGCCCCCGGGACGGCCTCCGCTCCAGCTTTCTGGAAAATCCCCACGACCTGCTCAGGAAGCGACGGATTGATCGACTGCAACTTCGCATCCGTCCGCACGCGATGACCACCGATCACGTTCTCATACTCGCGCCCAAGTTGTCGGCGGACGTTGTCCAGGGCCTCATGCATCGCCCTGACATTCTCCAGACGGGTAAAGTCCACAAAAGGTTCATTCTTAAATGGTGTGAATGCAGAGCTTTCAACGGTAGTAGCTGCAACGGAGCTTTGTGCGGTGGCCATTAGTCCTCTCAGAAATCCTGGAACTGCTTGCCGCAACTCTAGAAGTGAAGCTGCGGAACTCATGATTCTAACATTCCAACGCGAGGTAAGCTGTTTTCCCTACGCGTTTTGCAAACTGGCCGTTCCATCATTGAACCTCGCCTGCTTATCTCAATATGCCTCCTTATGTCTCTCCTTGAGAATTTCGCCTTCGTTGAACATCCATTCCCCGCCCGCCCGAATCTCTACCTCCGACTTCACCGCCCGGACATAGCTGATCCATCCCACGCACGCTGCTTCGCCCATGAGCTTGCATCTCGGTTGTACTTGCTAAACGTGCCTGGCGGGTTCGGCGCTCAACCACAACGTCTTCAAACAAACACGAGGAGTATCTATGGCAACGATCGCACAACATCTCGATGAGTCGGCACTGAAGTTTATCGGACAAACTCACCGGTTATTGATAAACGGCAAGTGGGTAAAGCCATCTCCGGACGAACCCTTCAAACCTTTAACCCAGCTACTGGAGAAGTGCTCTCCAATGTTGCCGAAGGCGATCAGGCAGACATCGACGCCGCAGTAAAAGCCGCTCGAGCAGCTTTCGACCACGGCCCATGGCGAAAACTTACTGCCTCCGAACGCGGCCGCATGATCTGGAAGCTTGCCGACCTTCTCGAACAACACGCCACGGAATTCGCCACCTTGGAGAGTCTCGACAACGGCAAACCACTCGCCGTTGCGCGCGCTGCCGATGTTCCGCTCGCTGTAGACCTGCTCCGTTACATGGCCGGATGGACCACAAAGATCGAGGGCAACACCATCCCCATCTCCGTCCCCTACACTCCCGACGCTCGTTACCACGCCTTCACTCTTCGCGAACCCGTCGGAGTAGTTGGACAGGTCATCCCTTGGAACTTCCCTCTTCTCATGGCTGTCTGGAAGATTGGCCCCGCTCTCGCCGCCGGTTGCACGCTTATCCTGAAGCCAGCCGAACAAACGCCTCTCACCGCAATCCGCCTCGGTGAACTCATTCAGGAAGTCGGATTCCCCGAGGGAGTTGTCAACATCGTCACCGGATTTGGAGAAACCGCTGGAGCCGCGCTCGCCAACCACCCACTGGTAGACAAAATAGCCTTCACCGGATCCACCGAAGTCGGCAAATTGATCGTTCACGCCGCCACAGGAAATTTGAAGAAGGTGACTCTGGAGTTGGGTGGTAAGTCACCAAATGTCGTCATGGAAGATGCCGATCTGGACGTGGCCATCCCCGGTGCTGCCAGCGCGATCTTCTTCAATCACGGCCAGTGCTGCTGCGCCGGATCCCGTCTCTATGTACACAAATCTCGATTCGATCAGGTGATCGAGGGAATCAGCAACGTTGCCAAGGAAATCTATGTAGGCCCCGGATGGGAACCCGGAACCCAACTTGGCCCGCTAGTCTCGGAAGAGCAGCTAAGCCGAGTCAAAGGCTATATTGACGCGGGCTTGGTCGAGGGAGCATGCGCCGTTACCGGCGGCAAACAAATCGGAAACAAGGGATACTTCGTAGAACCCACCGTCCTGATCAACACCCACAAGAATATGAAGGTCGTCCGTGAAGAAATCTTCGGACCCGTGGTCACCGCCATGCCATACACAGAGCTCGACGAGCTCGTGGATCAGGCTAATGATTCCTCCTACGGCCTTGCCGCTGGCATATGGACCAATAATCTTGCCAAAGCACACTCCCTCGCGGCTGCCATGCGAGCTGGCACCGTCTGGGTAAACTGCTACAACATTTTCGACGCTGCGCTGCCCTTCGGTGGATACAAAGAAAGTGGATGGGGACGCGAAATGGGACATAACGCTGTCGATGCCTACACAGAAACCAAATCCGTGTGCATGAAGGTAGCCTAACCCGAGGTAAAGAGTGAACTCCCAACGAACTCGGAGTGTCTTACCCTATAAGCTTCTTGGGGTCGGGATAGGACACTCTCCACCACGTTGCCACGCATTCGCCTCAATTCTGGACAGAAAATATCTGAAATCGCCTTTTTTGTTTCTTGAAAGAGCAACCTTGCGAGGAGCACGAGAGTCCAATGGCGAACGGTGAACCCGATAGATGCGAAGCTTCAAAGGAGAGCACAATGGCGTTTTGTTCGAATTGCGGAACGCAAGTAGAGGGACAGTTCTGTCCTAAATGCGGGGCGGCGGCTGCCGGAGCCCCAGGCTCAACCTATGCACCGCCAGTCTCTCCCGTCAGCGTTCAGCCCGGGATTAGCATTAACGGTGCCTCTGCCCTGTGCTACCTCTTGGGATTCATCACGGGAATCATCTTTCTCGTGCTCGCACCCTACAATCAGGATCGGCGTGTACGGTTCCACGCATTCCAGTCCATCTTTTTGAACGTCGGCGTGATTGTCGTGCAAGTCGCCGTCACAATCGTCTCGCTGATGTTCCACGCTGTCAGCTTTGCCTTGGGGATGATGATAAGTTCCCTTCACTTGCTCGTGGCTCTGGGATTCTTTATGGTCTGGCTCTTCGTAATGTGGAAGGCCTACCAAGGCGAAAAGCTCATGCTTCCCTTCATCGGCCCCTTGGCAGAGCGCCAAGCCAGCAGCCAGGACAACACTGGCACCATGGGCAGAGCAGCCTAGACAAGTCTGCCCCTGCCCGTAAACGAGTGGCACTCCAAGGGAATGCTCCAACCTCGCTGTGTCGCTCGTTTACTTGAAGTTGTAATCCACCGTGGCGTTTGCTGAAATCTCTACTCCATTACTCTTTGTCGAGAAGAATCGGTACGGGAGACCTTCAAGATAAGGTATCCCCGAATGTGGCAGGTAATTGCCTCCAAGCGCTGCGGCCCTTACATTCCGCAATCCTGAGATATGGACGTCCAACCCTTTCGCGATATCTTGCGCAGCATCACGAGCCCGTCCAATGGCAATCTCCAGAGCCTGTCGCTCGTACTGGGTCGAATCCTTGATTGTGTACAGAATCATGCCGCCTGGTGCCGCCGCAACTCGGGGGCCAGCGAGATTCGCTGGCACTGCACCCGCCTTCCGAAGTGCTTCCATGACGGCAGCCGATTTCGTCGTCAACTGCGCCACGTCAGCCAAATCCTTGCCTTCAAAGAACACGTAAATGTACTGGGTCGCCTCATAAACCGTATTCGCCCCCGAATCCAATCCACGAAAAGAATTCCCAGGCTCCCCGAAAATCACCGACGTCAGTTTGAACCCTGTCGGCGCAAATCCAAGTCCCGCCAGAGCGCTCTCAGCATTCGTTGCCTTTCGCCCATTCTCTGCGACAGCTTCCTCCGCAATCGGCGCAGAGGAACGAATGGACATCGCCAGAATCCCGACGTCCGGCTTGGCAAACACCGTCCCATTTCGAAGAACTGTAATTACATGGTTTTGAGGGTTCGGAGATTGAATCTCACCTTGCCCTTGGGCAATAAGCGAGGAAACAGAAGAGAGCGAGAAGAGCACAACCGCCACAAACAGATTTCGTTTCATAGCCGGTAACCTCCTGCACAGAAGCTGATCTTCATTTCGCGAGAACTGGCTCAGATTGCGAACTGCCGTGTGTAAGCTGATCGCCGACATTCTACTACTTGCCTATTTCAATGCTGTATCAGGATCTTCATGCCAAAAACAATCGCAGACAAGGGACGAGGATATACCTCGCCTCTTGCCTGCGATCTTAGAGCCATTTTCGCGAACGAAAAACTACTTTACGCGATCGACTTCCTTCAAACGGGCAGCCTTGCCACGCAGTGCGCGCAGATAGTACAGCTTTGCGCGACGCACCTTGGCCGAGCGAACCACTTCCAGCTTGTCGATGATGCGGCTGCCAAGCGGGAAGATACGTTCCACGCCCTGGCCGAAGCTCATCTTGCGAACCGTAAAGCTCGGCTGCTGGCCATTGGCCTTCTTGATGACGACGCCTTCAAAGATCTGGATGCGTTCCTTCTCGCCTTCCTTGATCTTCACGTGAACCTTGATGGTGTCGCCCACCGCGAAGCTGGGAAGATTCGGGCGCTGCACTTTGGCAAGCATCCGGGTAATGATTGGAGATGACGACATAACTATTTCCTCTTCTCTTCTCGGGAGCCGGGGGCAAGCAGCCCTGGTGCATCCCGTAATCTTTCTAATTTTCTTCGGCTTCGCGCTTTAGTGCCCGAAGCAGTGCCTTGTCTTCCGCGTTGAGCGCCACCTTCTCCAGAAGGTCGGGGCGGTTTCTCAGCGTTTTTTCCAGTGCGCGGCGCCGTCGCCAACGCCGAATCTCTTCATGGTTCCCATTCATCAGCACTTCTGGAACCGGTATTCCGCGAAATTCCGCGGGACGCGTGTAATGCGGATAATCCAGCAGGCCGCCAGTTGCAACAGTTGAATCCGGCTCCAGCCTTCCGCGATTGTCGTACTTTGCCTCTGCTTCCACTCCGCTAAAGCTCTCGGTTTTATTCGAGGCCTCGTTGCCCAATGCTCCGGGCAGCAGACGTGTTATGCAGTCCAACATGAGCGCGGCTCCAAGTTCTCCGCCGCTCATCACAAAGTCGCCCACCGACACTTCGCGATCCGCCAAGTGTTCGGTTACACGCTCATCCACGCCCTCGTACCGTCCGCACAGAAACGTAACGCGATCCAACTGCACCAGTTCTTGCGCCATAGCCTGGGAAAATAACTTTCCCGACGCCGACAGAATGACCACAGATTCCTTAGCCACTCCACTCTTGCGTTCCGCTATTGGCGCAGCGCCCAGTGATTCGACGCATTCAAACAGCGGATCAGGTTTCAACAACATCCCCTCGCCGCCGCCAAATGGACGATCATCCACCGTGCGGTGCCTGTCCTGCGTAAACGTCCGCAGGTCGTGAATTCCGATTTCAATGAGCCCGGCATTACGCGCTCTGCGCACAATGCCGTAATCCAGGGGACCACCGAAGAAGTCCGGAAAGATGGTAACGATCTCGAACCGCACTTCCTGGCCTCTGTCTCTATCGCTTTACCGTAGGCTGCAATGAATCTTTCTTCTTCGCACTAAGCGGAGCGTCCAGTTCCAGCATGCCTTCCGGCAGTTGCATCTCGATCCGTTTACCCTTCAAGTCCAGCTTCTTTATGAAGCCTTCCACGAAGGGAATCATGAACTCTCTGCCGCTGTCGCCGTTCACAATCAGCAGCGGGGCTGTTCCTGCCCCAAAATTTACATCTACAACGGTGCCGACTTTGCGTTCTTCCCGGCTAACTTCAAGCACCAGGCATCCCAGCAATTCGCTCACATAAACAGCGCCTTCTTCCAGCTCTGCGCGTTCTTCGGCAGGAATCTGAATCTCCGATCCAAGTAGCTTCTCAGCTTCTTCGATCGAGTCCACGCCCTCAAACTTGAATACCATTCCGCCCTTATGAGGCCAGTATTCTTCCAATTTCAGTTCGCGACGTTGATCGCTACCAGCAGTCCACGCGTAGAGTCTGCGCCGTTGCTCAAATCGCTCCGGAAAATCCGTGTGTAACTCCGCCGCAATCTCTCCTACGCGACCCTGCACTTTCGCAAGACGCGCAATCGTAATGAATGCGGTGTCACCGGATTTCTCTGTCATACCGCCCCTCAACCTTGCCTTATTCAACAATGTCGAGAGCGCAGCGTTGCCCGTTCTTTTCCGCCGCAGCGGAAAGAATCGTGCGCAGTGCGCGTGCGGTACGGCCCGAGCGGCCAATCACGCGACCCAGGTCATCTTCTGCAACCTCCAGTTCCAGCTTTACGTACTCGCTGTCACCGGTGACCACAACATCGACTTCCTCAGGAGAATCCACGAGAGCCTTGGCCAGCTCTTTTGCTAGTTCGGGCAGATTGGCGGGCATTGGCGTGCTCCTCGCTTACGCTACCGTCTCAACCGGAGCCGGTGAAGCGGCAGCATTCTTGTAAAGGCGCGCGAGTGTAGGCGAAAACTGAGCGCCTTTGGCGAGCCAGTAATCAATGCGATCCTTTTTCAGGTCAACCGATGCAGGGTTAGTACGCGGATTGTAGAGACCTACAACTTCAATCGAACGACCGTCGCGCGCGCGATCCTTCTCGATAACAACAATGCGATAAATAGGCTGCTTACGCGCGCCACGGCGCGAAAGACGAATCATCAACACAGGCTTATTTCCTCTCTTCGTTTAACTCCAGCGTTCGACATCCCCAGTAGGTTTTGCCCCCGGAGACCGGAAATCGCAACCAGCTACGCCAGTCTTGATTCGAACGCTGAGACCCGCCGCACCTCGGTGCATCGGCAGATTGAAATCTGCCACGGGCTCTTACCACAGGGGAATGACCAGACACACGTCCAGCACACACTTGCAGCAAGCATCTATTATCGCGGAACCAGCCTCAACTGGCAAGCGACCTGTATTCCGGGCCTCGCTGGGCCGCCAAGCCACACACCTCCAAGCCACACACCTCCCCGCCATCAATGTCAATCGTCCCAATATTTCAGTGTTGTGAGTATTTTCTGGAAACTCCCGCCAACGGTTTGCATCAGATTCGAAAATTCCACAAGGAGGAATAAGAAATGCTCCAGGAAAGAATATCGTCCGTTCGTATCAGCCCGGACAATTCAACGGTCTTAAGCAACTTGGGACTTCTCGGCGAATTGGCTGGAACATGGCGCGGCAAGGGATTCAACCTGATCGCGCGGCCAGACTTCGAAGACAGTGCCAACCTCTACCTTCAACTCAACCAAACCCACGAGTCTTTAAAGGTTGATCCCATTGGATCTTCGATCCCAAATCGCGGTTTTGGCCAGAAAGACATCGAACTGTTCGGTTTGACCTACCTTCAGAAAATCAGTGACGCCTCCAGCGGTGGTGCACTCCATATCGAACCCGGCATCTGGGTCACACAGCCTACAACGACCTACCCGCCGGAATCGGCACCGCCAAAGGCGCAAATCGTCGCCCGGATGGGAACCATCCCCCATGGCAACTCGCTTCTGGCGCAAGGCACAGCCGAACATTTTTCCGGTCCGCCAACTCTCACAATTCCCACAGCCCAATATTCCTTTTCCGCGTTTCCATCGTTCAATAGCACGCCCTTCGCCACATTGCCGACTGTCCCCTCACCAGTCCTCAATGCGGCGGGGTCATCAGAAAAGTTGACCGCCCCGCCCCCGGGATTCTCGCAGTACGATCTTACGGTTCCCGAATCCGCAGCCAATCCCAGAACGCCGTTTGGAACTACCGAACCGCCTCTCCCTGCGAACATAAACGGGGTTGCCATGCAAGACGTGATCAACGACCCCATCAAACTTCTCCAGGAAGTAGTTACCCACCAAGTAGCTGAAGGGCACACCTTCGAGGGCACAGTACTCAACATCTCCACTCAGGCGAACATTACCTTCTTCAAGAGCCCCAACAGTCACGCCGGAGATCCCACCGTTGCCGTAACCCCCACAAACGGTGCTGGTGGCATAGAGAACATTCTGTTTCTTGAGGGCGGCGAGCCTTCCGGAGCAAGGGGTGCCAATGCCGCTACGGCCCTCGTTTACGCGACTTTCTGGATTGAGAAAGTCAAACATCAGGATCGACCATCCTTTATGCAGCTTCAGTACGCACAAATGGTCATCCTGAACTTTCAGATATTCAAAGCACCGCCCGTCAACTTGGGATGGCCCCACATCTCCATCGCGACACTGAGAAAGTCTTTTAGCTAAAGGAATCTCTGCAACTGTTGCAAAGTAGAAGCCGTCACTGATTCTGTTAAGAATAAGTTTTGAGTGTTTGTTTGTGGGCTTCCCCCTCCCGCCTAAACACATAAACTTCGAACGATTGCTGATCGCTGCTCTGCCGTGGCGCGACCTCTGGGAGTGTCACGTCAGAGCGTAACAATGCAGCACGACACCTTCGGACATCACCGCTTCCACCTACGCCAAGGCGCTACACTGTTCCATTCCATACGGAGGACTCATAAATGCTTCTCTCGCGCCGCCGCCTGATCGCACTTCTTGGCTCTATCTCCATACTCCCCCATTCTTTTGCCGAAACATCCCCAAACGCCGCTCTTCCTAACCTGCCCGAACCAGTCACACTGCCGCTTTACCCTGGTGCGGCACCGGGTTCCGAACATTGGACGCAGCGGGAAGTAACCGAGACAATGGGCGACAACTGCATCATTCGCAACGTGACGCATCCTGCGCTACTGGCCTATCGTCCAGCTAAACCGAACGGTACCGCTGTGATCATCGCGCCGGGTGGCGGATTCTACTTTCACAGCATGGGCAACGAGGGCTTCGACATGGCGAGCAAACTGCTATTGAGAGGCTTCACCGTCTTCATCCTGAAATATCGACTCATTGCAACCGGAGAAGGTTGGAATGCCGAGTTGGACCGACGTCTCAGCCAGCCCGGTTGGGAGAAGAGCCTCTCCGACGAGGTCAGCAACTACACTCTGGCCGATGCGCAGTCGGCGATCCGATTGGTCCGTTCTCGCGCCGCCGAGTTCCACATACAGCCCACGCGAATCGGAATCATCGGATTCTCTGCCGGAGGTTATGTCGCGACTCGCGTAACACTGGAGCACTCCGCCGACAGCCGCCCAGATTTCACCGGATGCATCTACGGCGTAAAGCCCCCCGATATACCCGAGCAAGTCTCCGACCTGCCACCAATCTTCATGGCTTGGGCGAACGATGACAATCTCGTCCCGGCAGAGAAGAATGCTACGCCGCTCTGCAAGCTTTGGAAGCGCGAGGGCGTCCCCATGGAATTCCACCTCTTCGCTCTGGGAGGACACGGCTTTGGCTCACTGATCCATCATCGTCCCGGCGACCGCTGGCTCGATATGTTCATGGACTGGATCAATTCGCAAGTCAGCATTGCGTGATGAGGGACAGCGCCAATGCGAAGGCCGCCATCGCTGGCGGCCTTCGCACTTCCAATCGACTTACTCCGCGCCCGTAACCGGCGCTGGAGCGGTCGTGACTTTCGGCTTGATGATGTCACCCAGCAAGTCCGTCTTGCTCTCATCGCGTATCAGGTGCGGAAACTGCGGACCATCGAAATACGGCAGCGAAATCGTGCGGTAATACTCTGTGTTTTCGACCAGCAACTGCATGGGCTGGTGAGATTTCTGAGCCTCGCGCATTGCTGCGATCAGAAATTCCTGTGAGTACTTCCGACCGTTTACTGCTACGATTTTCATCCCCGGACCAATACCGTTCTTCGCGGCGATTCCATCTTCAATCGCGTCCATCACCGCGCCATCCTTCGTCAGTACCAGCCCCACAGACACAGTTGCGTCGAATCCGCGCCCCTGCTGCTCCCGCATCTTGGCAATTGCGTTCGGTTGATCGGTATAAACCAGCAACCAGCCACTGTTCGTAATACCGCCCAGCGGTGCGCGCTCGGCCACTTTCAATATGCGTTCTGTAAGGAACCCGCGCCAGTCATACGGTTGCACCTGGTTCAGCGTATTCACCACATCTTCAAACGTGTAGGTCTTCACCGCAGGAGGCGTATTCTGGCCGCCATGGAACAGATGAGCGAAATCATCCATCGATTTCTTCCCTCCGCTCTTCTGGCGAATAATCGTGTCAGCCTCTAGCCAAATCAGCGCGCCTTCATCGTAATAATCCACGCTGCGCCGATAGTTGGTAAACGCCTCCGAAGCCTCATACAAAGTCTGTGCAGCCGTCGCAGTGTCTTCCAGCGAACGCCATTTCCGCCCCGGCCGATGCGAGTACGTCATTGCAATTTGCGCAATTTGATCCCGCCACTGCTCCGGTGTCTGCAAACCGCTACGTCCCGTCAGCACATATCCAAAATATTCAGTCAGCCCCTCATAAACCCAAAGCAAATTCCCTTCCATGGGAACGTCGTATCCCGCCGTGGCGAGCCCTGCCGGACGTCGATACTTACCATTCCACGAGTGCGTGTACTCGTGCGGCAGCAGCGATGCTCCGAGCGTCCATTGCGTCGGATCGGTCAAATACCCTTCACCCACGCGACTGTCATTCGACTCATGATGCTCAAGTCCAAAGTGCGCAACATGATCGCTCAGCGTAAGCAGAAAGTGATACTGGCGATAGTGCCTCGCCCCGTAGAGCGCCCCTGCCTCGGCCACCAGATTGTCGAAGGCCTTCGTCTGCTGCGGCATCATCTCCAGCGCTGCACTGGAATCCGCGACGATATCCAGTTCGTGCGCTGGCGTCTGACCAACCTGTAGCGGAACTTTCTTGAAATACTGTCCCATCAGCACCGGCGAATCCACCAGCGTCGTAAGCGAAGCCAGCGCAAAATCGACCGCCCCTGCAGCGCTCGACGAATGCGGCAGCGAACTTCCCCACTGCCAGTTCGACGGCAGTTTCAGCGAAGCCTTCACCCCCACGTCATCCGAGCCATGTCCCTTGGGATAAAGCACCAGCCAATTCCACGAGAGCACCGCAAGCTTCTCCGTAGCCGATGATCCTGCGCTGAAGCCACCCGGCATCTCAACCGGGCTCAGGTAATCCAGCGAGGCATCAATCGAAGTCACGCCCTGCGGCACATCCACGTGAAAGGCATACATATCCACCGGATCGCGATGCCATGTAAGCACGCGATCATTGGTTCGGAAATAAATTCCAGCCGTGTCCACAACTGGCCCCGTTGGCCCATGCTCTCCCGGCATCCACTTCGGATAAAGCAGTACGAAGTCTCCCGCCGTGACCGGAATCGTCAGCTTGGCATGAAAGACTTTTCGTGGCGCGTCCGTTGCATCGACCTGCAAGGTCTCAACAACCGAGAATCCTGATGTCTTGATGGAACTGCTCTGCGCCGGTCCACTCTGAGAAAACGCGGGCACCACTCCAAGCACTAATAACAGCCATGCACAACGCAACTGTCGCATTGCAACTCCTTGAAGAGAAATTTGAGATGCGGGAAGGATTACTGCGCCGCAAAGACAACAATCAGACTGCTAGGTATTCGAGATTCGCAAGCCAACAAGCTCACGCCTCGACTTAAGTTTTCCGAGTGTAACAGATCTGAAATGCAAGGCTCCAAGGCTATGCGCTCCAGCTTTGTTATCATTTCCATGTGCAACACGGGACAAAAGGCGGGCGCTTCATCACCTTCGAGGGTTTGGACGGCTGCGGCAAAAGCACGCATCTCGAAAGGCTAGCCGATGTTCTCCGCAAACAGGGGCTTGAGGTGCTGACCACACGCGAACCTGGAGGCACCGAAATCGGAGAGAGCATCCGCGGCATTCTGCTTGATTCGCGCACCCAGGGATTGGCCCCTTTATCCGAACTGGCGTTAATGTTCGGCTCCCGTGCTCAACTGATCTCCCAAGTCATCCTGCCCGCGATAAACCGTGGCGCGTGGGTATTGTGCGACCGCTACACAGATTCATCTGAAGCCTACCAGGGTGCCGGGCGGCAGCTCGGAGTCGATGCCGTACTCACCCTTCACCGGGTAATCTGTCTAGGCCTGCAACCCGATCTCACCTTGCTGCTGGACAACGACGTAGCAGCCAGCCTCGCAAGAGCCAGACGCAGAAACAATGCTGCAACCGGCGATGGCGACGAGAATCGTTTTGAGCAGGAAAACCGTGCATTCTTCGAGCGGGTGCATAATCAGTTCATGGCCATAGCGCGGCGCGAAACCCAACGCGTAGTAACCATCGACGCGCGGCGTTCCATGGAGCTCGTCCATCAGGAAATTGTGACTGCAGTGCAAGCGCGCCTGCTCGCAAGGCGAGGCTAGGCATATGGGATTCGAGCAGTTCCACGGAAACGCTCCGACCGTCGGACGCCTACGGCAGATGATCGCCCGCGACCACCTGCCCCACGCAATCATCCTCACTGGCCCCCGTGGTTCCGGAAAGTTCACGTTGGCGCAAATGATCGCCAAAGCCGTGAACTGCCTGACCCGTCCTCTCGCCGAGGATGGCCTGCCTGATTTCTGCGGAGTATGTAGCAACTGCGTGCGAATCGCCCAGGCCGACGCCTTGGACCAGCGTTTCGCAGAAGCCGTGGAAGCTCGCGACAATCTGCGCGAGACCGATAAGCGCGAGACTCGCATCTTCGTCCAAACTCATCCCGAGGTTCTGGTTATACCTCCCGATCCGCCGCAGATGCTCGTGAAGGTCGATCAGGTACGGCACGTAATCGGAGAAATGTACTATCGCCCTTCCGAGGGTCGACAAAAGTTCTACATTTTCTCCGAATCGAATTTCATGAAGGAAGCCGCCAACGCGCTACTCAAGGTCCTAGAGGAACCACCCGACTTCGCCACCTTGTTCCTGCTGGCCGAGAATTCGAACGCTCTGCTGCCCACCATCCGCTCCCGCTGCATCACCTTGCGTTTAGCACCTCTGACTGCGGAAGAAATCGGGCAAGATCTCGCAATGCGCACCGAGTGGAGCGCGGCGCAGAAAAAGCTGGTGGCCCGACTCTGCGGAGGCGCCGTCGGAAGAGCTCGCAGCTTTGACCTGAACGGATACCTCACCGCCCGCAAAGACGCCCTTCTTTTGCTAACCACGGCATTGGGTGAGAACGACCATTCCGCGCTCTTCCGGGCAACTGAAGCCTACCGGGCTGGCGGCGAAGGCAAAGGCAAGACAGACCTGCTGATTGCCGTTCTCTACTCGATCCTCGAAGACCTGATGTTCCTCAAGTCCGGTTCTCTCGAACTGCTGCGCAACCAGGACCTTCAATCGGAGCTGGCCAGCATTGCCGGGCAGATAAGTTTCGAGTGGATCGTCCGCGCCAGCGACGGTCTCGGAGATGTCCAGAACGGAATGCGACGTAACCTGCTGCGTTCATTATCGCTAGACGGCTATTCCAGTTCGATTGAAACGTAATCGTCACCAATATTTTTTCGCTTCCACGCCTCATTCGTGGCATCCCCAAAAGGCCTACTCTCGTCACACCACGCAGCCGAGACTTTTTATTGTTTTCGCCCTGCGCGTGTGGTAGGGTTTAGCCACGAATCGCTGTCATTCTCTTCCAGGAAATTGGTATTTGCACTCTGTAACAAGCGTGCATTTCTGTGTCCTACGCGGGAATGTTCAGTGTGTATAGCACAGCGCTTTTCAATACTCCCGATGGGGAGAGGATTTTTATGATAAACGGACCTGACTCTACCGCAGTGGTTCGAGCACCCGAGCCGGAGAGCTTCGGAAACCGAAAACTGATACGTCCTTCGTTGAATCGCGAGCAGGCGCGTGTTACCGAAGCGGCTGCCGAACGTCGCGAAAGAGCGGTACGCGCCCCCGAACGCATCGTACCTGGATCGCCTAAAAAGCCCGTGCCGGCAGAACAAACTCACGCGGAAAACTTCTATTACCAAAAGCAGATACAGAGCAAGACTGCGATGGTAGTCGTAACCCGCGAGGGAGAGGAACTGCACGGCGCAATCGAGTGGTACGACAAGAACTGCATCAAGCTCAACCGCAGCAATGGCGATTCCAATCTCTTAATTTATAAATCCAGCATTCGATACATGTTTAAAGAAGGCGAAGAAGGCAAATAGCACTTATGCAAGCCACTAACGAGCCCGCCTTCTGCGCGGGCTTTTCTATTTGGTCGCCTTGCGAAGACGGTCCCTGATGGCCAACCCCATTCCCTCGGGCGGAGGCAACGGACACACAATGATCTCGACACCCAGCTCATCAAGTGCGCGCATTTGCCCATACAGGTCGCGAGCCATCGATTCCGGTTCGCTCCAATTCCCCCAAGGCAACACCGTCGCTGGCGCTCCCGTTTCCAACGTCCAGTCCGAAGGCAGCAAGACGCCCACTCGATGTTCGCTGGCCTCCCGCTGCACCACGTTGTCCAACTCTCTCAACCCATCGACCAGGATCACCCGCGCCCGTGGAGCATAATGTCGGATTCCCAGCCCCGGAGATTCGAGCGATTCCGGCGGTGCCGTGCCTGTAATCTTGCGTTCCGCGACGGCAACGTCTCCCAGAACAAACCGAATCTGTTCCGCCGTAACGCCCCCCGGTCGATAAATGATCGCCGGATCGACCGTCGGATCGAGCACCGTGGATTCCACACCCACAACGCAAGCGCCAGCATCCAGAATGGCGTCAATGCGCCCCTCCAGATCGCCAAGCACATGTTCTGCAGTAGTAGGGCTCGTATGTCCAAATCGGTTCGCGCTTGGCGCAGCCACCGGAACGCCAGCCGCGACAATCAGCGCCCGCGCCACCGGATGCGATGGCAACCGCAACCCGGCTTTTTCGCGCCCCGAGGTGCATACATCGGGAATTTTCCCCGACCGAGGCAGCAACATCGTCAGCGGTCCGGGCCAAAAAGCGCGAGCAAGCTTCTCAGCCGCCTCCGGCCACGCCAGCGTCAACGCCCTTGCACTGGCCACGTCCGCCACATGCACAATCACCGGATCCCAATGCGGACGCTGCTTGGCCTCGAAAATCTTCTCGACCGCCCCCGCATCCAAGGCATTCGCGCCTAACCCGTAAACCGTCTCCGTAGGAAACGCCACAAGTCCGCCAGACCGCAGGATATCAGCGGCCTCCAGCAGCGCAGGGTCTTCCTCAAGTACGGCAGAAGTGAGGCGAAGACGCAGAGTTTTCATCGCGCCCTACAGCTTCGGCAGCACAATACCGGTCTGATTCTGATACTTACCGGCTTTATCCTTGTAACTGACCTCGCAGGGTTCGTCTCCCTGGAAAAACAGTATCTGGCACAGCCCTTCGTTCGCGTAAACCTTCGCAGGCAGCGGCGTCGTGTTGCTGATTTCCAGCGTGACGAAGCCTTCCCACTCGGGCTCAAACGGAGTGACGTTCACAATGATCCCGCAACGCGCATAGGTCGACTTTCCGACGCAAATGGTCAATACATCGCGCGGAATTTTGAAATATTCGACCGACCGAGCCAGTGCAAACGAGTTCGGTGGAACCATAATGCAATCGGCGCGAACGGTAACAAAGGAGCGTTCGTCAAAATTCTTCGGGTCCACGACGGCAGAGTTCACGTTCGTGAAAATCTTGAACTCGTCAGCCACTCGCAGGTCATATCCGTAGGAGGAAAGCCCATAGCTGATGACGCCTTCCCGCATCTGTTTTTCGCAGAAGGGGCTGATCATCTCCTGTGTTTGCGCCATTTCCCGTATCCAGCGATCATTCTTTATCGCCATTTCGCTTCAGGTTCCTCGTTTCGTATGACTTCGGTGCAGCCAATGTTTGGGCGTAGGGCCATCTTAACATTCAGCTATTCCACTCCGGAAAGAGGAATCGATTACCTCAGTTTGCCGTAAGCAAGAAACTCCGTTGACAACGCCCCCCGTATTTTCTAGCATCAGGGGGTAAGCCCTTGATTTTCAATCTGAAGCGCCGGAGCCGATCACTTGATCAAACTCGACATCATCAACGAAGTGGTAAACCGCACCGGGGTCACCAAGACAAAGGCCGAGCGCGCGGTAGAAACCGTTTTCGAGAGTATGAAGAATGCTCTCGCCCAGGGCGACCGCATTGAACTACGCGGATTTGGCGTATTCAACGTGCGTCCGCGCAAAACCGGCATCGGACGCAACCCGCGCACCGGCGCCGAAGTTAACATCCCTCCAGGCAAGGCCGTCCGCTTCAAGCCTGGCAAAGAACTGCAGTCCATCGATTAGTCCCGTGGTGCCGGGCCATTGCTCGGCACTGCTTATTTTCCGCGAGCGTCTCCCCGATGTCCGAACCAATCTACGAATCCTTGCCAGAGACTGCTCCGGCGTTACCTCGGGAAAGTGGAATTCCACTGCGCTACGGATTGCCCCTGCTCCTGTTGCTGCTGACCTTCTGCACGACAGTCCTAGTGGGATCGCGCCTGCAATACAACTTCAACAACAATCTCGAAGCCTTTGCTATCGGCGATGATCTGCTCCCCTTGTTTCCAGTGCAGTGGTTCTGGGAGAGCCCACGGCAGCTCTTGCTAGGCGTCCCATTTTCGTTGGCCATCATGGGCATTCTGCTCTCTCACGAACTGGGCCATTACTTCTATTGTCGCCATTACGGAGTGCGCGCAACTCTGCCCTTCTTCATCCCGGCCCCTACTCTGATCGGAACACTCGGCGCGTTCATCCGCATCGGTGGCTTCATCGAGTCTCGTGCAGCTCTGTTTGATATCGGAATCGCCGGACCTATCGCGGGCTTCATCGTCGCCGTGCCCACAATGTTCGCGGGACTCGCAATGTCCCACCCTGTTCCCGTCAGTTCAGACCCGGAACTCCAGTTCGGCTTTCCTCTGATTTATCAACTCGCGCACACGCTGCTCCACCACGGCGGCCCCGCTCTGACGCACTACTACCTGCATCCGGTCGCCCTTGCTGGATGGGCAGGCATGCTCGCAACAGCATTGAACCTGCTGCCCGGCGGACAACTCGACGGCGGCCACATTGTCTTTTCCATCTCGCCAAATCTGCACAAGTATCTCTCCTGGGCAGTCGTAGGAGTGCTGGTCGTAATGGCTTGGTACTTCTGGGTAGGCTGGATGATCTGGGCGTTTCTACTTGCCTTGAGCGGACTGCAGCAGCCGAGCGTACCCACATGGCCGGGCGTTGGACGGGGCAGAAGAAGATTGGCCCTGTTGGCACTTGCAATCCTGGTGCTCACCTTCACGCCAGCTCCGGTCGCAAACTCCACATTTCCGCAAGTGGCGCACATGATCAAACACGGAAGCAGGTAAGTCCAAGCTGGATGAGAGCTAGAAGCGGCTGCGCATCTGGATTTCCGCTCCACCACGTCGGAAGCGTACTTCGTCCATCAGGTGATTGATCAGGTAAATTCCGCGCCCGTGATTCTCGTACAGATGCTCACCTTCGGTAGGGTTTGGAACGCACTTGCAGTTAAACCCAGGCCCCGGATCGCGAACCACCATCAGCACGCTGTGATCGTCCTCAAACACCACTGAACATTGGACATATTTCGAGGGATCGCCCGAGCATCCATGCTTTATCGCGTTGGCTAGGGCTTCACGCAACGCAGTCTCAATCTCTAATTCCTTGGCCCGTGCCTCGTGCCGCACGGCAGTCATCACCGCTTCCACCAACGGAGAAATAGCTGAGATTCGCGCTGGAATCGTCACATCCATTTTGAGCACAAAGTTTCCGGATGCGCGCAGTCGGCGTGGAGTTGCGGGACGTTCTCCAACAGGAGGACGAGGCCGGGATGGAAGAGATGACTCCAAATCAGTGCTCATATTGTCTCAGGCCAACCGTGCTTTGGCTAGTTAAGTAAAACCCGTGATTGCCTGAAAAGTTACTCTTAGCCCATTTTGACCTTACGACAGCGACATAGCATCCACATCTACGATGATGTTCGTTCGCGGAATCTTCTCTATCTGAGCGGTAGCCAACATCGCCCGCAGAACAAAGTTCAGGCGCTCGCGACTCCCTGCTTTCAGTACAAAATGGAAGCGATAGTCCTTCTTCAGCCTCACAATCGGAGCAGGAGCAGGCCCCATCACGCGCACTCCCTCGTGCCGCACTTTCTCAAACCATCTTCCCAGCAACCCCGAGTAGCGCAGCGCCTCTTCCTGCTTATCGCTTCGAACCACAATATTCGCCAGCGAATCAAATGGCGGATAGTGCATCCACCCGCGGAATCGCAGCTCTTTCTCTGTAAACCCGTGATAATCATGCTTCGCCGCAAACTGAACCGCGTAGTGATCCGGGAAATGAGTCTGCAGCACGACCTTGCCCAGCATCTCACCCCGCCCCGCACGTCCAGCCACTTGCGTCAGCAGTTGAAAGGTGCGTTCAGCGGCGCGAAAATCCGGCAATCCCAGAGCCGTATCCGCTCCCACCACGCCCACCAGCGTAACTCCATGAACGTCATGACCCTTGGCGATCATCTGCGTCCCCACCAGCAGATCGATCTCTCCCGCCTGGAATTCGCTCAACATTCGCTCAAAATCGTCATGCCCGCGAACCGTATCCCGATCCATGCGCCCAATCCGAGCCCTCGGAAACGCCGCATGAAGCATGTCTTCCAGCTTTTCCGACCCTGTCCCCATAAATTGCACATACTCGCTGCTGCACTTCGGACAGGTCTTCGGAACCGGTTGCTGATATCCGCAGTAGTGGCAAAGCAACCGATGCTGGCGCTTGTGATAGGTCATCGCCACAGCGCAATCGCGGCATTGAATCGTGTCCCCGCAAGACCGGCACATAACCCAAGCCGAGTACCCGCGACGGTTCAGCAGAATCATCGCCTGCTCGCCGCGATCCAAACTCGCCGTCGTCTCTTCAATCAGCCTGCGCGAGAGCACGCTTTCCTTACCCGTCTGCTGAAACTCCTCACGCATGTCTACCAGCTCCACCACCGGCAGAGGGCGTTCCTGCACGCGATCCGGCAACTCGATCAGCGCATATTTCCCGCGCCCAGCATTGTGAAAGCTCTCCAGCGAGGGCGTCGCCGACCCCAGCACCACAGTCGCATTCAACTCCTTGGCCCGCACCACCGCAACATCCCGCCCGTGATAGCGCGGAGTCTCCTCCTGCTTGTAACTGTTGTCGTGTTCCTCATCGACAATGATCAATGCGAGATCGTGTACCGGCGCGAAAATCGCAGACCTTGTCCCAACTGCGATCCGCGCTTCCCCGCGACGAATCCGATGCCATTGTTCCGCGCGTTCAGCATCGCTCAGCGAGGAATGCAGAATGGCGATCTCTTCGCCAAAAATGTTATATAAATCGGCAGCCACTCCCGGAGTAAGCCCAATCTCCGGAACCAGCAAAATCGATCCTCTTCCCGCCGCCAGAACCGACTGCATCGCCGCCAGATACACCGCTGTTTTTCCCGAGCCAGTCACACCATGCAGCAGCGCGACCTGAAAGCGCCGATCCTCCACGCTCCCGCGAATCTCCTGCAAAGCCTTCTTCTGACTAGGAGTAAACAGAAATTCAAGCGTAGTGCGAGGCTTCATATGAGGAACCGCCTTCTCAGCGGCCTCTTCCACAATTTCGACCAAATCGCGTTTCACCATCGTCTTCAGAGAACTCGGCGAGGTCCCCGCCTCACGCAAATCCTCCATCCGCATGCGCCCGTTGGCCCCGCGTAAAAGGTCGACAATCTGCTGTTGCGCGGCATTCAGCTTGTGCGCCTTACCCTCGTCCTGCACGTCGCGCAGCACAACGACCTTCACCAATCGTCGCGCATCGCGCACGCCCGACAGGTCTTCGCGAACAATCCACTTTTTCTGCTGTAGCGTCCGCAGCACTTCCCGCGAAGCCCCCGTGGCGGACCGCAAACGCTCCTCGCGCATCAGATCACCTTCAGCCAACGCGTCGAGCACCGAGTACTCGCTCATCTGGTGTTCAGGATCTTTCTGCGAACGCCGCGACGCACCTTCGTTTGCCGAATCGTACAGAGCCTCTGCGCCAAGCTCTGTGATCCTGTAGCCGAATGCCTGCCGAAACTCCGCCTGCAATGGCAACATGCTGCGGTACACTTCGCCGACCGGAGCAAGGTAGTACTGAGCAATCCACCGCCCCAGTGCGAGCAGGTTTTCGTCGAGCACTGGCAGCGTGTCCAGCACCTGCAACACTCGCTTCAGCTTCCGAGCCTCCGGACGCTCCGTGTGAACTCGCGTAACAATGCCAGAGAGCTTTTTCTCCGCGCCCCGACCAAACGGAACCACCACCCGCCCGCCGACAATCGGCTCCAGATCACCCGCTTCGTAGGTGAATATCACGTCCATCGGCACTGGCAGTGCGACGTCGCAGAACACGGCCATCGTCTCTGGCAGCAGCGATGTCTGAATCGCAGGCGAACTCCCCGCCTCACTCGAAGCAGGCGAGGTTTTCTCTGCAAAAGTAGTTTCGGAATCGTCGGACATCAAGCCTCTGGGTTGCGTTTTTGCGGTTGCATTCCCAGGTACTTCATCACCATCTGCAAATCGATCCACGTTTCCTTCTTCTGCCGAGGATCGCGCAGCAAGTAAGCCGGATGATACGTCACCACCAGTTTGGTCGTGAAATCCGGATCGCGCTCCGGTGCCGCGTGTGGCACAACCGGATGAAAGTCATAAATATGCCCACGCAGATTCGCCATCGAGTCCGAAACGCCCAGCAGGAACTTCGCCGCCGTAGCTCCCAACGCCACGATCACCTCAGGACGCACCACCGAAATCTGCCGCATCAGAAAAGGCCCGCACGTGTCGCACTCATCGCGCTCCGGAGTGCGGTTCTGCGGAGGACGACACTTCACAACATTGCCGATGTAAACATCTTCGCGACGAATCCCCATCGCGGTAATCATGTTGTTCAGCAACTGTCCCGCCCGCCCGACAAAAGGCTCGCCCTGCGCATCTTCATCCGCACCCGGCCCTTCGCCGACGAACATAATCCGCGCCTGTGTATCGCCCACGCCGAACACAATGTTCGTCCGCGCCTCGCTCAGTTTGCAGCGCGTGCAATCGCCGATATCCTGACGAATAACTTTCAAAGCGGCTGGCTTATCGCCGAGAACCTTCGTAAGCTGTTCAACGTTAAACGGTGGCTCCGGAGATGCGGCTTCGACGGCCACAAGCGACTCCGTAACCGCGACCTCATCGGAAACCGCCAACTCTTCGCGAACAATCGTCTGCCCGAAGGTCATCCCCTCAGGCACTTCCCGTTTGTACAGATCGTAGATTCCAAGTTCGCGATAGTAACGGACTGTGGCCGCAACGGCCTTTCTGCTCTGCTCGTCTAAAACCTTCGCCATGCTTATGCGGTCACCTTTGGAGTTTGCTGCCGGGCGCGCAGCTTTGCCACCACATCCAGGATGCGCCCTGCCATCTCCTGCTTGCTCATCTCCGGAATCGTCGTTACATCACTCGCGGTAATCACCTCGCCAGCATTGCGTTCGGAACCGAATCCTAGCCCTGGCCGTGAAACGTCGTTGAGAACGATGGCATCCAGATGTTTTCTTTCCAATTTCTTGCGCGCGTTCTCCACAAGATTCTGTGTCTCTGCTGCAAATCCTATCAACAACTGTCCCGGAGCGCGATTCGTCCCAAGTTCAGCGAGAATATCCGCCGTCGGCTTCAAGTCGAGATTCAGCGCCCCTTCGCGTTTAATCTTCTGCCCCGCAACTTCCGCCGGAGCAAAATCCGAAACCGCAGCCGTCATAATCGTGATGCTCGCGCGTCCAAAACGTCCCAGCAACGCCTCGCGCATCTGCGCACTGGTCTCAACCGGCACAAACTCCTGAACCGCCGGAGCTGTCAAAGCCGTCGGACCACTCACCAGCGTCACGCGTGCCCCGCGCTGCACCGCAGCTTCGGCCAATGCGTATCCCATCTTTCCGCTGGAGCGATTCCCCAGAAAGCGCACCGGATCGATCGGCTCAAACGTAGGCCCCGCCGAGATCAACACATGCTCCCCTTTCAAATCTTCGCGTATCTCAAGCCGCGCCATCAGAGCGTCGACAATTTCAGCGGTATCCGCAAGCCGTCCCTCGCCCGTCATTCCGCACGCAAGATACCCCTCGCCCGGCTCGACGACCGTTACCCCTCGCGCTCTCAAAGTCTGTAAATTCGCTTGCGTCGCCGGATGGCGCCACATATTCACATTCATCGCCGGAGCAACTACCACCGGAGCCGTCGTCGCCAGATACAGCGTGGAGAGAAAATCTTCCGCCAGCCCATGGGAAAACCTAGCCAGCGTAGCCGCCGTCGCCGGCGCCACCAGCAAAGCGTCAATCGATTGCGCCACGCCAATGTGCTCCACCGACGAATCCAGCGTTGAGTTGGAGTCTCGCTGCGAGAACATCTCCGTGATGACCTTCTCGCCCGTAAGTGCCGCAAACGTCAGAGGACGCACAAACTCCAGCGCGGCCTTCGTCATCACGACCTGCACTCGAACGTTGCGATCCTGCAACCGACGCGCAATCTCAGCGGCTTTGTAAGCGGCAATGCCGCCTGTAACTCCCAGTGCAATTTTCATTTTGAGTCTATCTTCTGTTGCATTCGATGCTGGCAGGCACAAGAACGATTGCGACGGCAACTCCGCCGCAATCCGTCCTCATTCCGCAGTGTTTGAAAGTCTAGGTGCAAAGTCCCCACTCTAGCCGCGTTTTTCGGCTAGAGTGGGGACTTTGCCACCTAGACTACGCGACGCCACTCTCAGGATCAATATCAGGAACACGCCGCAAGGGCGTCTTCTCCCACTTCACCAAATTCGCCTGCAATTCTTCTGCGGCAATGTGGCATGGCTTCGTGGAACTCGTTGCGACCAAAGGAAGTGCGCCGGACTGTAGCTGGCGAGCGCGGCGGGCTGCCACTAGAATGTATCGGTAATTGCTGTCAAACCCGTTGTAAAGATCCACTTCGTGCCTCCTGGAACTAAACGGTAGACTTCCGAAAGCTTTCTAAAATTGGACCAAGACTCGGTCGGACATTCTCCAACCGACGTTCCTGTGCAAGCTCCGCGAGCTTTTGCTCGTCGGCTCGCGATGGTTCGCGACCAGCATCGCGAAGGCGTTCCGTGAGAATGATCGCCTTCAACGCATCAATCGAATCGTCTAATCGGTCGTTCACCAGAATGTAGTCGTATTTCTCGTAATTTTCAATCTCCCGGGTGGCAGTTTCCAGTCGGCGTTTGATGACAGCTTCATCCGTCATCCGTTCCGCCGAGCTGCGTCGCCGCAACCGGTTTTCCAATTCTTCCTTCGTCGGCGGCAAAATGAACACGCTCACCGGCTGTTTCAGATTCTGCTGAAGCTGCGATGCACCTTGCACATCGATATCGAGCAGCAGATCATGTCCACGCGCAATCGCATCGTCGAGAAACTTCTTGGCCGTGCCGTAGTAGTTCCCAAAAACGTCGGCATATTCAAGAAACTCGCTCCTGCCGATCATGCGTTCAAACACTTCGCGGCTCGTGTAGTAATACTCACGGCCATTTTCCTCACTCCCGCGCGGAGTGCGCGTTGTATAGGAAACCGAAAATTCGAGCCGATCCACCAGCCGCTTGATCTCGTTGACCAGCGTTGATTTACCGCTCCCAGAAGGTGCTGAAATAATAAAAACAAGACTCATTCGACGTTCTGCACCTGTTCGCGGGATTTTTCAATATCGCTTTTCAGCGCCAGTCCCAGCTCGGTAATGCGCATAGCATCTCCGGCTAGTCCCGTCGTTTTTGAGAGCATGGTATTAGCCTCTCGATTCATTTCCTGGAGTAGGAAGTCCAGCTTCTTCCCCACATCCTCGCCCTCGTTCAGCAAGCCTCGAAAATGCTTAACGTGGGTCAGCATTCGCACAATCTCTTCCTGGACATCACTGCGCTCGGCGAGCATAGCCGCTTCCTGCAGAATGCGATCCGGATCAGCCTTGCCTTCCAGCAGTTCCGCCATGCGCGCCCGAATGCGTTCCAGATGCGCCTGCAGAACGGTCCCCCGCAACTTCTCCACCTCGGAGGTATTGCGTTCCAACTGATCCATCCGTGCCACGAGTTCATCGCACGTGTGGTCGCCTTCCAGTTGGCGGTTGGCATTTAGCAGATCGATCAGCTCATTCGCTGCAGACAACAGTGCTGCCTGCAATTCCGACTCATCCGGCATCTCGCTCGAAGCCGAGAGCACGCCATTCAATCGGAAGACTGCGTTCAGGTCAACCTCAGCGCGCAAATCCAGCTCTCTCGAAATATCGCGAAATGCCTTCACATACCCCGAAACCAACTCATGGTTCACGCTCAATCCGGATGCGCCAGCATACTCCAGAGTGAGCGTGAGTTCCACATGTCCCCGATGCATTTTCTCTTTAAATAGCTTCCGCAACTGCTGTTCGAACACATCAGACCTGCCCGGCAAACGCAAGTGCAGATCCAGAAAACGGTGGTTCACCGACTTTGCCGTGAACGTGTATGCGGTCTTACCCTGCTGCCCCTTGATCTGGGCAAAGCCGGTCATCGAGCGGATCGACATATCAGGCTCCGCCTCCTTCCACATGTGCGCCTTGCTTCGGCGCGTCATGATCAACAAATTGCAAGTCGTACAAGCGGCGATAGGTTCCGAGCCGCGACAACAGATCTTCGTGCGAGCCTTGGTCCGCAATCATCCCCTGCTCCAGCACCAGAATGCGGTCGGCCCGACGCACGGTGGACAGACGATGCGCGATCACAAATACCGTCCGTCCTGCCATCAGGTTCTGCAACGCGGTCTGCACCAGCGCCTCGCTCTCGGAGTCCAGCGCCGACGTCGCCTCATCCAGAATCAACACAGGCGCGTTCTTCAGCAGGGCTCGCGCAATGCTCAACCGCTGGCGTTCACCACCAGAGAGTCGGAAGCCGCGCTCGCCAATCACCGTGTTATACCCCTCAGGCATGCGTTTGATAAAGTCATGCGCCAATGCCGCCTGCGCTGCGCGTTCCACTTCCTGCTGAGAAACATGCGGCTGTCCGTACGCGATATTGTTACGCACCGTGTCGTTGAACAGCATTGTCTCCTGAGCCACAATCCCGATCTGTGTGCGCAACGATGCCAGCGATGCCTCGCGAACATCGACGCCATCCACCAAAATGCGTCCACTCGTTACGTCAAAGAAGCGTGGAATCAGGTGAACCATCGTCGACTTACCTGCACCACTTCCGCCGACAATCGCCAGCATCTCTCCGGCCTTTACCTCCAGATTGATGCCCTTCAGAACTTCCCGCGAATCCTCTCCATCGGCGTAGGAGAAACGCACATCTTCAAATTTAATTGACTGATGGAACGCAGGCAGCTTTCGGGGATGCGATTTCTCGCGCACTTCATCCTTGGCGTCCATAAATACGAAGACCGATTCGGACGCTCCGAGCGCCTGCTGAAAATTGTTGTAGAACGTCGCAAATTTACGAACCGGTTGATACAGGTTGATGGTGGCACCAATGAAGACTATGTACCCACCCGGAGTCATGCTGTGATGGCGGATGCTGTTGCGCCCAAGGTTGAGCAGCAAGGCAATCGCCACAGCCCCCAGCAAATCCATCAGCGGAGAACTCAGCGCCATGGCTACTACTGATCGCATGTTCGCGCTGAAGAGGCGCTTGCCAGCAGCCTTAAAGCGCATCGTCTCCCATATCTCCATACTGAAGGCTTTGACGATGCGATTGCCGGTAAGTGTCTCGTGCAGGATGTTCTGAATCTCGGCCAGCTTGTCCTGACCTCGCCGAGTAGCGCTACGTACCTGTCTGCCGATCTTGCGCGAACTGACCACAACGACGGGCACAAATAGTAGAAGTATCCACGCCAGCTTGCCTCCAATGGCAATGACCAAAGCGGCTGTGAATACAAAGGTGAAGAATTGCTGTAAAAATTCGGCGAGAACGCTCGACATTGCAAACTGCACCTTGTCGATGTCGTTGATGATTGCCGAAACCAGAGTCCCCGTCGGATGCTTCTGGAAGAAGGCTGCCGAGCGGCGTAGAACGCTCCCATATATCTCATTGCGCAGATCGGTCACCAGACCGAATCCGCTGTAGTTCACGAAATAGTTCCCAACGTAATCGAATATGCCCTTAAGGAACACGGAAACAATCAACGCGAACGCGACCATCGCCAAGGGATCATGGAAGTAACTAGGAACGAACTGCTCGAGGTAGATAGTGTGCTTCGTTACTGGAATAGTGAACAGCACCAGCGAATTACCGGGCGTTTCCGTAGTCAAAACGCCATCAAAAATAGGCTTCAACAGTGCGAGCCGGAACGCTTCCAGCAGTCCCACCAGTGAAAACAGCAATACGCTGGCAATTAGCTGGGGCCAGTATGGCCGAACGTACCACATCAGGCGAATCAGTCGGCGCATGAACTACTCACGGGACGGAGGTCCATCCTGCATAGGGATTTTGGAATCAAGCATTGATTCTACTGGAAGCTGCTTCCTGAAAACAGCGCTTCGACCATTGCCATCCAGCAATTCTGTCGAATCCGGGCCCGAACGAACCGACTCCCAGACGTACCAATTTGGACTTCCTTCGCTCCTAAAGCGGCGCCTGCTCGGGCCTCCCGTCCCATATTCACGTTCCGCTTCTCCCCTGCCGATAATCATTTCAAGGCGTATTGAAGCGAAGCGACTGTCCAACCCGCAGCTCCCGTGGGGCACTGAAGAGTAGAGCCGCTGGAATTGCACGCACGGGTCGGCAGGTAATGGAGGAGTTCATGGGTTTTCTAAATCGGCTTCGGATCGCGCAAAAACTGGCGCTGGCTTTCGGAGTTCTCGTTGCCAGTTGTCTTCTGCTAGGTGCGTTTTCGATCTACCAGTTGTCCGTCGTTAATAATGCTGCCGACCAGTTGGCAACGGATTACTTACCCAGTGTACGAGCCTTGGCAGAAGTCCAAAACCAGCTCAACATAAAGCGCCGCATCGAGCTCCGGGGAATTCTCTGCACGAACGCGGAAGAGTCCGCCCAAGCGGCAAGCCGAAAACAGGCCAATGATGTGACCCTAAACGCCGCGCTGAGAGCCTACGAGCCTCTCATCAATTCCCCGAAGGAAAAAGATCTCTACGAAAGGTTCAAAGCAAGCACCGTTGCCTATGAGATTGCAGAAAACAAAACGCTTGAGTTAATGAAGGATGGCCAACAGCAGGAAGCACAAAGCTATTCCGGGCGGGAACCACTAAAAGCCTTCACCGCGGCCACTGATGTCATAAATTCCATCCTCAAGCTGAACAACGATGAAGGCGTCGCATTTGGAATTGCTGCGCAGAAAACATATGCTTCCTCAAAATTCTGGATACTCGTTCTACTCTGCGTAACTCTAGCCCTCGGCTGCGTCTCCGCCATCATCATCACCCGGAGAATTACCCACCCCTTGCACAGTGCCGCTAAGGTTCTGGAGCAAGTGGCGAATGGCGACCTCACTCACCGTCTGCAGATCGAAACAAATGACGAAATCGGTGACCTGGGACATTCCCTCAATCGAACCATCGAGTCCCTCGGCGGCCTGCTGACAACCGTCTCCGAAAACGCTACCCAACTCGCTGCAGCCAGCGAAGAGATTTCAGCCAGCGCAAACCACTCTTCGGAGTCCGCTCAACGCCAGTCCGACCAAACCGCTCAAGTCGCTACGGCCATGCACGAGATGTCATCCACCGTCGTTGAGGTCAGCAACAACTCCAGCCAAGCGGCCAACGCCGCCCGTGAAGCCTCTGATACCGCCCGCAACGGAGGCAAAGTGGTGAGTGAAACTCTCGACAGCATGCGCTCAATTGCCACTTCCACCACCGCCGTGGCCGTCAAGATTACCGAATTGGGTAAGAGTTCCGAGCGAATCGGGGCCATCGCTGCCGTAATTGACGAGATCGCCGATCAAACCAATCTCTTGGCGCTCAACGCCGCCATCGAGGCAGCCCGCGCCGGTGAACAAGGCCGAGGATTCGCCGTGGTAGCGGACGAAGTCCGCAAACTAGCCGAGCGCACCGCATCCGCCACCAAGGAAATCGCAGGCATGATCGAAAATATTCAGAAGGAAGCTCGCGAAGCCGTCTCCGCAATGCAGGACGGAACTCGCGAAGTCGAACTGGGTGTCACCAAGACTGAGGGTTCCGGCAAGGCGCTCGATCAGATTATCGAGATGGCGTCCCGTGTCGGCGACATGGTAGCGCAAATCGCCACCGCCGCCACCGAGCAAAGTGCGACGGCCGAGCAGATCAACATCAATATCGTGAGCATCGCCGAAACAACCTCACAGTCCTCCATGAACGCCAGCGAGACGGCCAAAGCGTGCACGGATCTCTCCAACCTCGCATTCAACTTGCAAACTTTAGTCGGAAACTTCAAATTCAGCGAGCGTCGTGCCCCAGTCCGCGGTCAGCAACCAGACCGCTTCCGGCCGCAACACGACACTTACGGTTCCTATGATTCCCGGCAAGTGCAGTAAATGAAAATGAGAGAAATCCGTCTCAGGGTTTATTTCGCGTGATAGCGACCAGGCTCGTTGATGAACGTGACGTCCGCGTATCCTGCATAGATCTTCCCTGAGTGGACAGCGCCACTAGGGATCACATAGCGGTCGCCTTTGAAGTACTTGTGCTTCACTCCATCGATTACGAGATCGATAGCGCCATCCAAGACCACGCCCCACTGCTCTTCGTGGGCGTGTTCCTGCAATTCCAGATCTTCTCTGTATTGCATGAAGATGACTTGGTGATGATCGGCCTGCGACAGATACGCCGTCAGGCCCGGCAATGAAAGATCTGCTTCAGGCAACTGCATGATGGAATCGGAAAAAATCAATTGGATGAGACTCCCAAGCTAGAAGGCTTGAGCTACTATCTTAGCTCTTTTCCTCTCCCACTTTTTCTATCTAGGGCTGTCGCGATGCTCGACCTTCACTCGATACCCAGCCTTGCCAAGCAATTTCTTGATTTCCTCCGCGAGGAAAACCGAGCGATGTTGCCCCCCCGTGCAGCCAAATCCAATCGTCAAATAGCTCTTTCCCTCGGCCACATAATGCGGCAAAAGAAACAGCAGCATATCCATCACCTTCGTGATGAACTCCTGCGTCTGCGGAAATGAACGAATGTATTTCGCTACCTGCGGATGCTTACCCGTATAGGGGCGAAACTCCGGGATAAAGTGGGGATTCGGCAAGAAGCGCACGTCAAAAACCAGATCCGCGCTCTCAGGCACCCCATTCTTGAACCCAAAGCTCAACGCCGAAACCAACAGTGGCTGCCGCGCATCTCCTCCGCTTTTGAAAACCTCTACCAGATGCGTGCGAAGCTCATGCACGTTGAACTTCGACGTGTCGATCTCCAGATCTGCGATATTCCGAATCTGCTCCAATCGGCGGCGTTCACTGCGAATCGAAGTCGTCACCGAAGTCGCGCTTCCCAGTGGATGCGGCCGTCGTGTCTCGCTGAAGCGCCGTATCAGCACCTTGTCATTCGTATCGAGGTAGATCAGCGTTACATTCAGCCGCTTTTTCAAGTCCCGAATAATCCCCGGAAGCTGTTCCAAACGGCTGCCCTCGCGAATATCGACCACAATGGCAGCGTTCTTGTTGTCGCGGGTGTCTTGGATGAGCTGGGCAAAGCTCGGGATCAGCTCTGCGGGAAGGTTGTCCACGCAGTAGTACCCCATGTCCTCAAACACCTTCAGAGCGGTGACTTTTCCAGAGCCGCTTAATCCGGTAATCATCACCAGTTTGGCTTTGGAACCTGGGTGCTCGCTCTCTAACTCCAGCGCGTCGGAGTTAGATTTCTCGCTGGGATCAACTTTTTTTCGCGTCCGGGCCATACGTAAATCTAGCAGTATCGGGTGGTCAGGAGAAAGTGTTTACGACAGGATGGGAAACGAGAGTACGATGAATCACCATTGTTTCGGTAAACGTGCGCCCTGGACGGCAGTCCAAAGCGCACCCAACCGGAAAATCTCTATGGAACTTCTATCAACTCCAACTTCCCATCCTTGCGCCGATGCAGCACACGCACGATGCCCTTCTTATCTCGAAAGATGAATACCCCCCGGTCGCGGAATTCGCATTCCTTCACGGCTTCTTCAATAGTCATCGGCTGTAGCGCCACTGATTCCTGGCTCCTCACCAGGTGAGCCTCGGTCATCTTGGGCTTAGCCGGAAATTTATGTACCACCACTGGAACTGCTGTTTTTGCCGAAACTCCTATCGCGATCGGCAACTCTGGCTCCGCCGCGTCGGTCTTCCAAACGGGCTTTGCCGCCCGCTTCGTATCGCGCTTTCGCGTGCTCAGCTTCAGCGCCTGTGTCTCAATGTGCCCCAGCGCCTCGTCAACCGCAACGAGAACATCTGTGGCCTCACCGTGGCCCACCAGTTTCTTGGTCCGCTTCGTCAACGTGATCTCGGCGATGCGGCGTTGCTTCTCCGCCGTCAGGATCACTTTACTGCTGCAGTTGTCGCCCACTATTTTTACAAGCTTCGCGAGCCCGGCTTCCACCTGCTTGCGAATCTTGGGAGTGATGTCGAATTGCCTTCCGGTGTAGTCCACGTTCATTCGATTTACCCTCCTTGACCCTCCAGCTCTTTCCAGTGCTGGGAGGGGTTACAGATTGTCCAGAGCCAAGTCCACACAACATATCGGCTCAAATCGATTGGCCCTGTAGTCGATCACGGAGACACGCCTCCGCACGCGCCAGGAAAAAACACCTTGGGCGTTTGGTTATATCAGATGTAAGAAGGCACTACCAGAGGCATGACCCTGTGGAAGAAATGAACTTATCGTTTGACCCGACGCTGATGGGTAGACGGAATTTTCATATCCTCACGATATTTTGCCACCGTGCGCCGCGTAACCTGGATTCCTTGCGATTGCAGAATACGCGTGATCTGCTCGTCCGTTAGTGGTCGTGACGAATCTTCTTCCTCGATCAGCTTTTTCACCCTGCGCTTCAGGATTAGTAGTGACGTTGCGCCACCTTCCGGCCCATTCACGCTCTCGCTGAAGAAGTACCGTAGCTCGAATACTCCCTGCGGCGTGTGAGCATACTTGCTGGCAACCGCGCGGCTCACCGTCGAAGGATGCACCCCGATCTCTTCGGCCACGTCCTTGATCATCATCGGCTTCAGGTAGTCGATGCCAAAATCGAGAAACTCCGTCTGCCTGGTAATAATCGAGTAGCAGACCTTCAGAATCGTCTGCTTGCGCTGCTCAATATTCTTAATCAACTGAATCGCGGACTTGTAGCGCTCCTTCACATAGGTGCGCACGTCCTTCTCGTTGCCTTCGCGAGTCAGCATCTTTTTGTAAGTCGGATTCAGCCGTAACTGTGGCATGTCTTCGTCGTTCATCACCACCAGGTACTCGTCGCCCTGCTTGATGATCGCCACATCCGGCTCAATCAGCCTTGTTTCCGGAACGTTGTAGCGCAATCCCGGCTTCGGGTCCAGCGTGCGAATCAGAGTTACGCAGCGGTCCACCCGCTCCATGCTCTTGCTCATCGCACGGGCAATTTCACGAATCTGCTTGTTCTGCAGCATGTGCAGATACTTATCCGTGATCACCATTGCGTCTTCCAGCAGTTCGGGCATATCCGGTTCGCCGCCGCGCTCGTCGTGAACGCGTAGCAGATCCTTCAACTGAGCCATCAAACAGCCGCGCAGATCGCGTGCAGCAACCCCTATCGGGTCCATCTGGCGCACAACGTCCAGTGCTTCCTGGAGAGCGTCACGGCCAAACAGCGCCTTGCAAGGAAGCTCCGGCTTAGGAACCAGCTTCGGACGCACTTCCCCATCCACCGTCACGGTCCCGCCCAATTCCTGCTCTAGTGCCGCGCCCCCCTCTAGAGCACTTAGCGAACCCGCACCTTGCTCCAGCAACTCTTCATCGCTCGATAGCAAATACCCGTCGTCGCCCAGATTCCCAATAATCAATTCAGCCGCAGCCAATACATCATCCTTGATGTGCATCGCCCCGAGCTGCCACATCAGGTGATCCGTCAAGGTAGTCGGCTTCGAGAGAAAGTTCTCGAACGAGGGCTTTTCAATCGACTCCATCTCAGAATTGCTGCGATACCCTGGGTCGAGATAGTCATTAAAAAACGAGCCAAAATCAACTTCTTCGAAAGGATCGCGCTCTTCGGGAGTTGTCTTCGGTTCTTCTGCAGTAGCGGCGGCGCTTTCGCGCTCGCGCTGTTCCTCTTTCGCCGCAATCTCATCGATTGTGGGCACAGTTTCCAGATACTCGTCGAGTACCGGATTCTCGACCATCTCTTCGTTGATCATGTCCTTCAGCTCAAGCTTATTAAGAGCAAGAACGCTGACCATCTGCACCAATCCTGGAGTCAGGATCTGGCGTTGAGAGACCTTGAGGTTCAGTTTTGTCTGCAGAAATACCATGGACCAGTTTTAGGGGAGGTTTCCCAAACTGATTTTAAACCAGAAACTTCAGTTTTAAGTGGAAGTTCGGCAATGAAAATGCAACCGATCCGGGAATGGCCCTCAATCCCTAGACCAAGGTGAAACTTTCTCCGAGATAAACTCTCTTCACCTCAGGATCGTTACCCAGTTGCTCAGGTGTTCCCGTGCGGAAAATCCGGCCTTCGTTGATGATATAAGCCCGATCCACCACCGAAAGTGTCTCGCGGACGTTGTGATCCGTGATCAGAATCCCGATTCCGCTCTCTTTCAGGCTGAAAATGATCTTCTGCAGATCCAGAACCGCAATCGGATCGATTCCGCTAAACGGCTCATCCAGCAGAATGTAACTCGGGTTAATGCACAGTGCTCTGGCGATTTCCACCCTGCGGCGTTCGCCTCCGCTCAGCGCATACCCCTTGTTCTTTCGGATATGCCCCAGCCCCAACTGGTCCAGCAAGCTTTCCAGCTTGACGCGCCGTTCCTGCGAAGTGGAGCTCTGAGTCTCCAGCACCGCCAAAACGTTCTCTTCCACCGTCAGCTTGCGAAAAACCGAAGCTTCCTGCGGAAGGTAGCTAATCCCGAAGTTACGCGCACGCAAATACATCGGAACGTCGGTAATGTCGGAGTCCCCGATCATCACTCGCCCCGTATCCGGCGGAATCAGCCCGACGATCATGTAAAAGCTTGTGGTTTTTCCGGCGCCATTGGGACCGAGTAGCCCCACGACCTCGCCTCGATTCACCGTCAGTGAAACGCCATTGACGACGCGGCGGCCGCGATACGATTTGCCGATTTCTTCGGTGGAAAGCGTCTGCATTAGTGGGAAATGTGTGTATGGGTTACAGTCCGGGAAGAACCATTGCCCTCGACGATCACCCTATCATCGTGGCTAAAGAAGGTCAACGAATCGCCTCGGATCGTGCCGTTCGTCGGATCGCTCAACAGCGGCGTCCCTCCCGTCATGACATAACTTCCACTGGCCGCGGTATAAATAAGCTTTTCGCCCTCAGCCCGCCGATCTTGTTGCTGCACCAGTACATGCGTCGTCGCCACAATATGATCCAACTGGCTGGGCCCGTCAATGTGCGAGCTCCCTGCACCCACTGGATTCAGAAACACGTCCGCATGATCAGCTCTCAGTACCGCATCCTGCCCGTGAGCCGTCACTCCACCGGAGTAGCGCGCCACTCGCTCGCTGTCCGTATAGTTCAACTTTGGCGCGTTCACAACTACCGTCGAGGCGACACCCTTCGCATCCACATGCATGAACACAGAGCTCACCGGATGCTTTCGATCTCCCTGGGCCACAATCGTCCTGGCCTTCTGGTCAAAATCAATCGTCTGCGCCTCCACAATGTTGGAGTTCTGCCACAACCTCGCGCCGCCGCTGTAATGCGCAACTCCCGTCAATTGCATCGCATTCATCGCATGGGCCGTCACGTGAACCGGGTCCGCCGTCGCCAGCAGAGCTCCATTTGGCTGCAGCTTCAGCGTGCTATACGTGGTCTTCACATTGCCCTGCGCAAACGCCTCACCGCTGCGGCGCAGCAACCGAATACTGTCCGCCGTCACCGTCATGCCGCCATTGACGATTCTCGGATTCCCCTGCAACATCAGCGAGTCGTCCTGTGGATAGTAATTCGCATGATCCGCAAAACTCGTCTGCCCACCGGGACTGCTCCTCGAGCTCTCACCTTCTCTAAAGATGAAGTTCCCTTCCTGCAAAACTCTCCCCACCTCACCAGTAGGAGTGAATTGGGCCACCATCGAGTCGCTCGTGCTGACCTTATCCGGTTGTCCCGGAACATGGCTCAGAACGTGTACTCCCCCCATCCCATGAATCACCTGTAGCTGGTTTTTCTCTCCGAAATCCGCCGTGAAATGCTGCGCGTCAATCGTCGTCTGTTCGCCAATGCTCTTCGGTGCCGTCGGGGTCAGAACAATCTTCCCTGCCCCCTCAGTCTTCGCCGAACTCAAAAGGTTCCCGTCGCGAATGGCCAGTGTCATCGCATTCGAGGTCATCGCCAGACTCTGCGGATTCTTGCTGTTCTCCTTCGCCGCCTGCCTCAGAGTGACTCCCCGACTTGCATAAATGCTCTCCAAAACGGCAGTCTCGCCACTATCTTTCTGGCCAGCAATCTTGGGAGCGTTCTTGTCCTTTGGTACCGCAATGCTTGCCGACTTTGCCGCGCCCATCTTCTTCTTCAGTCCCGGCACAAAGTGCAACAACATCTCTCCCGAATGCCCGCCAGCCGCCTGCTTGCCTGACTCAAAATCCACTCCGCCCGAGAAGAGCGCCGACTCCACCCTGCTATTCTCGCCAAGCTTCATATCGGCTCTCGGGGAACGAACCTGCATTCCTTCCACCGTGCTCATCCGTACATTTCCCGAGGCATTCATCTGTTGCACCGAGTTGTCGTCGCCCAAATTCACCGTCGCGTGATCCGCCAGCAACTTGCGTCCCGTCCCTTCCACCTGTACGGAATCCATGGTCAACACGCGCGGTTCTTTCGTAACTTTCCCATGACTCGCAACGATGTGCGTAGCCTGTACGCCCTCGGTCTGAATGTCGATCGCGGCATGAAGACTCAGTTCGTTATTCTTCGAATCGTACGTCGCCCCACGAGCCGTCCCCGATGCCTGAGGCACGCGGAACTCAACCGCGCCATCAGTCTCCGCCAACCCTGTCTTCTGATTAAACGTCATCCCCTCGGTCCGGAGATGAATCGGATTCTGTGTCTCGCGTGGCGCAGCCTGATCGTCCAGCTTCTGCCCTCCCGTGTTCCCTTCCAAGTCGATATGCACTTCGCCTTTGGAAACCACGGTCCCCTGTTGCTGGTCATACTCAAAATCGTCGCCGTAAATCTGGTCGTACCTGTCCGAGTTCCGCCCGTACACGATGATGTTCACATCGTGCAATTCATAACGTCCACCGGTCTTGAATTGAGTTTCTTTCGAAGCGTGAATCGTAAACAGCGTGCGTCCGCCTTCGCTCTTGGAAAGCGTAAAGCCCTCACTCGTCTGTTGAATATCGATACCGACTTTGCCCGGAAGGTTCTTCAGTGCACCATGCAACTTGAAGCGAGCATATAGATAGAAACCGGCCACCACCGTGACAATAGCCAAAGCCATCACGGCAAACCAGATTCGCAGGCGAGGAATTGAGACAGACATTACTCAACCAGTGTACGCGAGCGGTCCCACCCCAAACCATCCCGCATTCTGTTTTCGCCTTCCGTCTTTGAATTCTTCCGAAGCGCTATCGGCAGTTCATATACGCCCCGCTGCAAGTACGGTTGGCCATTGACTTTTCGGCAAGTATGTTCGCTTAACCGTTCGATTTCAGGATTGTGTATTGTTTGGCGATCTTGCAACAGGTACTTGCAAGCCACTTCCGCGTCGCCGACCACTCGCCTGTGTAGCGATACAAGGCCGTGCGGCGTCTTTCATAACCTATCCTGGATCACATACGGATCTGCAGAAACCGCAAGTAAGAACCTTTGGATTGGAGCTCGGCAATATTGAACAACAAAAAACTACTTCTTGAGCAGGCCTAAATGAGCGAGACTTTTACCGCTGGCTACGATGGCTTCCTCGTTAGAACGTGGCACCCAGCCCAGCACACGCTTCGCCTTCTCGTTCGAGATGTTCTTCTTGTTACCCAACTCTGGAGAGATCGCTTTCATATCCGAGATGAAGAGCGCAAGGAAGCGCACGATCCAGTCAGGCGCTTCTCGGGTAGGAACACGGCGGGCAGCATCGCCCATGTGCTTCTTCAGGATCGTCGCCACGTCCAAGAGGGAGATGGACTCTCCGGCTACGGCGAGGAAGCGTTCGCTCTTCGCAGCCGGATTCGTCATGGCGCGGAGGTGCATGTCAGCTACATCGCGAACATCGACGACACCGAAGCCGATCCGGGGGCACGCCGGGACAGCTCCATCGAGCAGTCGCTGCACGATAAGGATAGACGTCGCAAAGTCGCGGCCGAAGGTTGGGCCGAAGATGCCGACCGGGTTGACCACGGAAAGTTCAAGCTCGCCACCTTCGCGAGCTACGAAGTCCCAGGCGGCACGCTCTGCGAGGGTCTTGGACTTTGCATAGGCACTGACGCCGGGAGCCTTGACGTTCGTCCATGTGGTCTCATCGAAGGGGGCTGGCTGGGGCTTGTATCCATATCCAATGGCTGCGAAGGATGAGGTCTGGACGACTCGCTGAACTCCTGCATCGCGGGCGGCCCGAAGAACGCGAAGAGCACCTTCACGCGCCGGGACAATCAACACGTCTTCCTGCTTCGGAATCGACGCGGGAAAAGGTGAGGCGACGTGGAGGACAAATCGGCATCCAGTAACGGCTTCGGGCCAGCCATTGTCCCGTGTGAGGTCCGCTTCTACGAAGGTGAGGGCCTCCTGCCGCGGAGTCCCCGCGTTCTGCAGTATGTCGCGGACGTCGGGCTCGCGCTTCAGCGAGCGAACCGTTGTGCGGACGCTGTATCCTGCGCGGAGTAGTTGGTCGATGCAATGGCTGGCAACGAAGCCAGAGCCGCCGGTGACGAGAACGAGGTCTTCACTCATGAAGCGAGTATACACAACAGATCGAACGTTCGTTCTATTATTTCGCTTTTACCATTTCCCACATGCTTTCGGCAATCTCCCGCAACAGGGGCTCAGGAAGTTTGCGGGGCTGGCTGGCTAGGCGGTTGACGAGGTTGACGGTCAACTCCTGGAGGACCTCCGAGGGCCATTCGTTCAGGACGCCTCCCTTGGACTTGCTGGAGAAGCGTTGGGCGTAGGCCTTGACGCGCTCGTTCTCGTTCTTCATCTCGGGCGTGCAGTTGAAGCCGGCGTGCTCGTACTGCTCATAGAAACGCATCTCGCGCTGGTGTTTGCGGTAGAAGTTGTAGATGTTGAGACAACCGCGTAGAAAGGTCTCGCGGGGATCTTGATCCGGAGAGAAGTCGCCGAGGATGGTCTCAATCTTCAGGGCGCGAATGCGAACGTAAAGAGCGCGGATGATCTCTTCTTTACTGGCAAAGTAATGGTAGATGACACCGGCGCTGGCCCCGGAGCGCTGAGAGAGGAGAGACATGGGCGCGTCGTGGAATCCGCGCTCAACAACGATGTTCAGCATCGCATCGAGTATGGCGTCACGCTTCGACGGTCTGGGCTTGGGTGACATGTTCGTATTGTTTCACGTTAGAGTAGCCGGACACTCCGAGAGTGATGGATAGTATCCCTAAGTCGGCCTGTACCGAGATTTCCTGAAGATTTCTTGGCACTGCTCCCGCCGATAATGCTCGATCTGGAAGCATGCTCGGGGGATACTTGTCTATAACGGGCCAAGTAACTCACTTAAGTTGGGAGCAGGTCTCCAGTTCTCGGGTAAGGGAAGGAACTCCCGCAAACTACCCCAGAACCGCAGCCGAAGCGGCCAATCCCTCTTCCGAACGCCGAAAATCCGAAAGCACCAACTGCAGTCCGCCGCCGAAATCCTTATGGGTGTTCTGCTCGATCCGAAACAGCACGTCGACCGTCTTGCCGCCTTCCAGAGGCTCGGCCTCCAGCCGGTGAGCCATCCGCCACCCCAGCGCATCCAGCCCGCGAGCCAGCGGACCGCCCTGCGAACTTTCGTACCGCCGCAGCTTCAGCTTGATATGCTTTTCCCGCATAATCTTCGGCTCGCCCATCATCGTCACTCCGCGGGCCGCAAAAACCGGTTCCGGATTCCCCATCCCAAACGGTTGCAGCGCCCGTAAAGATTCCCAGAAACGCGGAGTCACCTGTTCCAGCGTCAGTTCGCCATCAAACTCCAGTACCGGATGCAGTTCCTCAGATTCCAGCTTGTTCCGCGCATATAAATCGAGCCGCCGTCTCAGTTCCGGAACATTTTCCGACAGCATCGCAAATCCCACCGCATGTGCATGCCCGCCAAACCGCAGAAACAGCTCCGGCACAGCCTCCAGCGCGTCCAGCAAATGGAATCCCGGGATCGACCGCCCCGACCCATGAGCCTCATCGCCATCGCGAGAAATCACCAGCGCGGGCCGTCCAAAGCGATCCACCACCCGCGAAGCGCAAATCCCGATTACTCCGCGATGCCATCCCTCGCCATCAACCACCATGCACGCAGCGTCCCGCAGTTCATCCGAGCCTTCGACCTGCTTCAGCACCGCGTCTGAAATGCGCTGTTCTTCCTGCTGCCGTGCCGAATTCAACTGATCCAATCTCTCGGCCAACTCCCGCGCCCGTTCCGGATCCTTCACCGTGAACAGTTCCACCACGTCCTTCGCCACATCCATCCGCCCCGCCGCATTCATGCGCGGAGCGATGCGGAAGGCCACTTCCGTCGTGCTCAGCGGCCTTCCCTGATCCAGTTCGCAAACTTTCAGCAGCGCCTTCAGCCCCGGATTCACAACCGTGCGCAATCCTTCCAGCCCCAGCGACACGAACACCCGGTTCTCGCCCAACAACGGCACCGAGTCAGCGATCGTCGCGATGGCGACGACTTTCAGAAACGAAGGAATCAGCTTCTGCCGTCCCGCTCGTTCCAGCAGCGCCTGCGCCACCTTGAAGGCCACACCTGCGCCACACAAATCCTTGCACGGATACCCACAATCCGACTGATTCGGATTCAACACGGCCAGCGCCTTCGGAATCCCCTCCGACTGCGCGACCAAATGGTGGTCCGTGACGATCAAATCAACGCCCGCGCGCTCCGCCGTCTCTGCCGCCGTGAAGGCTCGAATTCCCGTGTCCACGCTAATAATCAGCGTGACACCGTTCGCAGCAGCGCGCTCAATCACCTCGTCGCGCATGCCATAGCCTTCCAGCAGCCGGTGCGGCACATGGAACTCGCACTGTCCGCCGAGCAACTCCACCACCGTCTTCAAAATCACGGTAGCCATCGTGCCGTCCACGTCATAATCGCCATAGATCAGCATCGGCTCGCGTTGAGCAATCGCCCGCTCCAGCCGTTCCACGGCCTTCAGCATGCCTAGCATTTCCATTGGAGAGTGCAGTTGATCGAGGGAGGGATGAAGAAACTTCTGTGCTTCTACTACAGAACCGATACCGCGTGCCGCCAGCAGTTCGGCGACAATCTCAGGAATTTCCATTGCCCCAGCCAACAGCCGGGCAATCTCTTGCGGACTCTCACCGCTCTTCGCGAATTCCGCGCATTCTTCCGGTGCCCTTGGAGTCCACCGCACCTTTAACGCTCGTCCTCTTCTGAACCGTCCGTCGAGCCGTCAATCATGATTCCACCAAGGTCGTCAGCCATCTCCTGCAGAGCCTTGTAGCCTTCGTACCACTCAGTCGAAAGCTCGCAGACAAACATTACGCCCTGATACGGAAAGCCCAATTGAATGTACCCAATGCGTCCAAAATACGAACGCAACTGGCGGGCCGTTTCCATATCTTCTTCGCGACTAAAGCTGGAGCGCCGCAGTTCTGCCAGCAGAAAATCCACGTCATCCGCTTCCAGTTCCACCGCGTTGATCGTGATGAACGGCGCACCCGTAGCCCGCGCCAACTCCACGAAATCCTTCCAGCTTTCGTTTACATCTTCGCCATCCCAGAGCACACTCGGCATCTCGTCCGGAATGTATCCATGGAAGTGCCGCAGCCCCAACCCGTGGGTGAAGGCGTGCATATCATCGTGAATGCTCGTCAGGTCTTCTAACATCATCGTTCTGCTGTTCTAACAAATGACTGCCCCCACTGCAACTCTGTCCACAGCGGTGGCGTCCGTATATCATACTCCCACCGTTCCCGAATAGCCCCGTCCACACACTTCTGATCAGATATTTCTCTCTGCGATTCAACATCCAGCCACGAACATCCGTCTTAACAGATCAGCTAAGCTGGTTGGCCCGACACGATGCAATTCCGCGAAAGCATCTAGTTACTTTCGCCCAATGTTCATTCATCGGAGCAGCCATCACTCAGCAGCACTGCTGTAACTCGTGGAAGTCCTAAACTGATTGACCCGACCGCAGCCCCAACTTAACTTACTAGTAAGCAGGACGCCGTTGGATACGTGTGCCTCGGCCAAGGAGCAGAAATGAGAAAACAAGCGGGATTCACCATCCTTGAACTGCTCATTGTCATCGGACTCATCGTCATCGTGGCCGCCATCGCGATACCGAGCCTCTTAAAGGCTCGTGTCTCCCGCGAAGAGGCCGCCGCCGTACAATCCCTCAATTCCATCAACTCCGCCCAGATCAGCTATTTCCAAGCCTATGCCAATAAACACGGCTACGCCTGCCAACTGAGCTTCCTCGGACCGCCGCTAGGCAGCACTGCCCCCAACTCCACCGCAGCCGATCTCGTCGACGTGCAGCTCTCCAGCGGAACCAAGGATGGCTACAACTACTCGATGAATTGCACCCCGCCCTCTGCTGCTGGAAAGGCTGGTTTCGAGGTGAAGGCCACTCCCCTCGGTGCGAACATTTCCGACTCCCCATGCGGCAATGACAAAGGCCGTTGCTTCTATATCAACAACTCCGGACGCGTCTACCAATTGGTAGGATCTGGCAATTCTTACGGCACAGCTTTCAGCCTCGCGCCGATCTCCTGATCAGGTTGCGATAACGAACCAGCTCTCTACTGTGCTAAAATTCGGTGTTTGTAGCGCCAGATTCGACACACACATCATGCTCTTTTCGAAAGAATACGTGGGCTACCTTGCCCGGCAAGTTGTCAAACGGCTGCAAGACCATAACTTCATTCAAACGCACGAGCTCGAGAAGGTTATCGAGCGCGTCCAGAACTCGATGGTTGAGGAACTCAGTCTTGAGGATCGTATTAACGATGAAGTCCGCGTGATCCTCGAAGCTTATTCGGACGAGATGCGGAATCGTGGCGCCAATTACCAGGAGATGTTCAAGAAGGTGAAGAACGAACTGGTCAAGAAGTACAAGGCGGTGCTATGAGACTCTCTCGCGAAAAGCTGAACAAGCTAGCCTCGGCCTCGACCGAACAACTCGCCAGCCTCAAAAACGTTGAGTTCTTAGAGGGTTACGACGATATCCGTCAGGAAATGCGTCACATCCTCGAAGACCTCCTCGCCGGAGAGGAAAAGCTCGACAAAGCGGCCCGGCTAAAGATTGAAAGCCAGCGCCGCATCATTCCTGAAGGCACTCCCGAGTGGAACATCCTCTACCACAAGTACTACAACGAAGAGGTAGCGAAGCTAACTCGATAAGGCGGGGGCGTCGGCTCAATACTTTACGAGCCGCCATCCAAGCGAATGCAACGACATTGGACACCTTGGGACACCTCAGCGTCAAGTTGAGGTGTCCAAGGTGTCCAAACGCTTTAAGAGCACACAAGCGGATATTGATGGGGGCGGGCTTCGCCCGCAAAAGCAAGCACAACAGCAACATCCGGCCACGCCCATTGACCTGTACGTCAACTATTCGAGACCAGTAGTTTACTTATCAATAAACAGTTAAGCGAACGGAAAGCCGCATGGACACTGCCCGTGACCCATCACAGGTGCCCATGCGGCCTAAAATGTTCTCCAGCCCTGAGGAGAAGCATTGCTGAAAGTTATAGCACGTTTAGGGCCAAACGCAAATCTTCCCCGCCCGAGCGCTACGAACGTCTACCAACCAGCGGTTTTGACCTTCCCCTTTTTCAGCGCTTTTGGGTTTTGGTGTTGGGTTTGCTTTTGGTGTTGCCTTTCATCCCGTCCGCACCAGCAGCAAGGCCACCAGCGGCGCAGAGGGCGGGGCATGGAGGGCCAGTTAAGGAGGAGCGAAGCCCGAACCGGGGCCCGCGTGGCGCGAGCGCCACGTGGGGGCGTAGCGGGGGACATGGCCCGCAATACCCTGACCGTCGCGCCGCTTCGGTGGTTGGGGTTGCCGTTGCTTTTGCGTGGCGGTGGCGATGCACTGCCGGGGGAGAATGGGAGCGAACGGGAACGGAGCGAAGCGGAGTGGAGAGAGCGTGCCGGGCGGGGACCCGGCACCGAATGGGCGGGCCGCGCAGCGAGCGGGCGGGGACGCCGGGCGGGGCGCACGACGCATGCCACGGCTGTATCGTGGCATGTGGCGTGCTGGAACCCCGCCCTACCTTTCTGACGTCACTTTCCCCCGGCAGAAAGCTACGGGGATAATCCGGCTCGATTGACTGATGAAAATCCGGGCTGTTGGTGTTGTTGTTGAGTTAGACGGACACAGCCGAGACTTGGCTGAATTGCGCAGTATCCGCAAGATGCGGCCATGCCATCGCAACCTCTGCACGTGCCGTGGAAATTGCGGCGGCGCGAGTCATAGCGTGAACTTCGCCACTGATGACCAATCGCACTGCTCACCAAGCCAGATATGAACTCGCCAACGGCCTGTGTGGCGCGGCCCTGTCATGCAGGATCACCATGGGGAGTCGAGAATAGCGCACCTTCCGCGACCATCTTGGACACTTCCGGCAGACTAGGCGTTGGCGCGGCAGCTTCCACGGCCTTGATGGTTTGGTCGATTGCAGCCACGGCAGCAGCGAAGCGGCCACGAGTTTCCATGAGCGAGGCGACGAGTTGAGGAGTAGTCATTGGGCAGATTTCTTTCTCCGGCGCGTAGCCGGGGGATGCAATTGCGCAAGAGCGCGTTGCAGTTGGGCCAGCGCGACAGCGCGAGCCGTGCTCAGACGTTTTTGTTCAAGCATGGACATAGGAAAGCGTAGAGCCTGATTAAGCACGCGAATGGTAGCCAGTTCATCACGGATTGCCTCTCGGATAGCATCACGATTCGCCATCGCCCGACCCTCCAGTGAATTGCGCGAGCACGCCAGCATCTACGCCGAGAACATCTGAGGCGAGATAGTAGAGCGTGGTGTTAAGCGAGGCGTGCCCAAGCAGCGCTTGGACTTGCTGCAAGTTGCGATTGCTTCGCCACATGCTACGGGCAATCGTGCGGCGCAGATCATGGAGCTTGTACCCCGGAGACAGTCCAGCATCGGCGCAGAGAGCAACGAAGTAGCCACGCGCCGATGCATACGAGATAGACGGCACGCCAGCAAGGCCAGCAACAAACGGCGTGCCGTCCATGGGAGCAATAGCCAGCAGTTCAGCAAGACGCGAGGAAACGGGGATACCAACCGCGCGGCCTTGCTTGGTTTTTGTGTTCAGAATGCGACGCTCTGCATTGTATTCGTTGCTGGACACCGCCAGAGCAGTGCGAGCGCGGAACGCGCAATCATGGCAAAGCAAAATGAGACAACGCAACCATGCAGGCTGAGGTGCCCTGAGAAGCGCGTCCAGATCCTCTGGAGGAAATGACCGTTGCCGCGCAGCAGGGGCATTGACCCGAGGCACGAGCGAATCCAGCCCCTCAGGTGCGCCACTCAATTCCAATCTCTGTAGTGTGCGCCGCAGTGCTGGCCAAGAGGTGTAATAGGTGGAGTGCGCCCAGTTGCGTCCAAACCAATCAGCTATGACCGCGTTGACTTCCGTCGCAGAGAGGGCCGACGGCGCGAGGTGCCCGGCGTGGAGGACGAGCGCTTTGGCGGCTGTGTAGTCTTGTCGAGCGCTGACAGTTTCACCCGCACGGGGCGCGATGGCGAGCGGCGCGAGGATGCGGGCGATGGTACTTTGCCTTGCGCCGTTGCTTTTTTTGCTGCTTTCACCGGAGGTGGAGTGGATGTGCCACGGGCAGCATCTTCGTAGGCGTAGGCAAGTGCAGCAGAAACAAAGGCTTTGCGGTGGCGCTTACCATCAGCATCGCGCCAATCGGCATAGAAACGGTTGAGCTTTTGGAACATGATAGGTGTCCATTCTTTAGCGGTGTCCAAAGTACAAATTACCGCCGGAAAAGGTTAAATGACGTCCCACCTAACAGAGAAGAGCAACTACAGAGAGCCAAATAACTATCTTATTATCAATAATTTGCAGATCAATAACGACCCATCTATGCGTAACTTTCGACCTTTTGGGGGAGGAAACGGCGCCCCATCTATGCGTAAGAAAAGCCTTTCTTCACAGTGGGTTTGGTGAAAAACGCCCAGGTCCGGGGACCTAGGCGGGGGGGAGCGAGAGAATAGGCTGTGTCTACTTCTTCAGTTCCTTCTGCATTTGTTCCGGCCTGACAATCGCTCGCGGGCTGTTGTGAAGCCATATACCTTCAATGAATTTGCCGCCCGCGCCGCGAATCCTCTCGTTGATAGTGATGCGGCCATCCCCGCCAAGTAGTTGAACGAGTTTCCCGATTTGCGTGTTTGCCTTCCGTTTGAAACTTCTCCGCAAATCAGGTGTATCGCCATACTGAGAGCCAAACCAATACTTCAGATCTTCGTAGGCAATGAACTGCGCCTTGCCCCCCTTCTTCTCGATCTGCCACCAGCGTCTAAGGAAGCAGGGATATAGATCTAGTCCCAAAGCGGATTCGCGCAATCCGGAAAACACAGTGAGATTGAAAGGCACGCTCCCTTGAATAATTCCATCAGCAAATTTCCTATTCAAAACGGCGTAGCTCTTCCAAAGAGTGTTTATTTCGGGATTCTTGAAGTTCTCCCACAACTCGATTTCCTCGGCCATTGTTGTAGCCGTGAATTTCTTTGACTCGTGCGGCGTACCGGGATACCGAATGACTGATACTGCGCACGTCATCATCATCCACGCAGCATCCTTAAAACGGGTGATCGAACCGTGTTTGCCACCAGTAGGACTGATGTTGAGCCGTCGCTTCATGAGGTCGCACATATTTGTGCCTAAGTCCACCATCCAGTAATCCGGCTCGTTCTGTCGTGCAATCACGTCAGTGCAGAGCAGAGCGGCGAATTGTCTGGGGATCACTCCAGATGGAATGCCTGCACCACTCAAGGACGTGACTCGAAACTCAAGATTGCCGTTTCTTCGGACCCATACCGGGGCCGTATCTGATGGGGGTATTGGTAAAGCAGAATGCGGCCAGCCAACCTGTGCCCATACTGTTGCGAGATAACCGATGTCCTGTTTGTCATCGGGATCTCGAAGCAAGGACATTCGGTCAAGAGCGACTGCTTGGTCGGAATCTATAGACTTCCAAGAACGGTGAAGGTTCCGTTTGACGGTGGGCGTGGCTAACAGCTCTTTCGACATCTGGCCTCTTTCTGAGGGCCACCATTCACGCTACAATCGGGCGTGTTGCGGTGGGTGTTCGTCTCACCTACTGCGATTTGTCGGCCTCGGTGCTCTAACACCGGGGCCGTTTCTGTTTTTTACACCTGAACCTATTGAAACGTATACAGCTAATCCGGCTACTGGCCCTTCGTCTCCCTGTCGAGCTTCTCGTAAATTGCTTCTAGTAACCAGCTATGGCGGGGAATTCTGGCACGTCGCTGTTTCACAATTTCATCCACTTGTGCAAGAACATCAACCGGCAATCGCACATTTACGGTCGCCTCGGCCTTACTGCTCGGCTCTGGTTTTATTGTGGCGGCGGTGCTGCCGCCCTGGTTGATGAACTCTTCAGTCTTTCTATCGAGCGGCTGAGCTGGGGCACGTCGGACGGTCATAGTATCAGTCTCCAACCTTGGCGGTAGAATCTTGATATTCTGAAGATACCGCTGAAGTATCAAAAACATATTTATATAGTTGTTGAATCTCAGCATTAGCTTTGGAATCAGCTGGAACCGTCTCTGTCACGGCGCGGCCACCAGCGGCAGCATTGCTGAACGCCTTGCGGTTTCCTAGAGCAATACTTGAAAATTTCAGGGTGCCACCTTCCTTCAAGATTTCAGCAGCCTCATCGTTGTCGTGGCCGCGTGAATCGGCTTGATTCAGGATTGTCACCGCCCGTAGTTTCTGGTTCACCGCAGCAGCAGCCTCTATCACCTGGTTAACGCTGCCAAGTGTCCAAGACATCGAGCGAGCGCGGCTTGAAGGGAACAATGGCGAGATCCGCAATGGCGAGTGCCGCTCGCTGGCTGGTGGTGTCACGGCCTCCTGTGTCGATGACAATGTCCTGGTACTTCTGCGACAGCCGCAACGTCTCTTTGCTAACGGCCATGCCAGTGAGCTTGATGCAGGTGTAACCCGCATCGCCCATCGTCTCGTTTCGAACCTGGGTAAAGGTGTAGCTACTCTCCTGCTCGTCAGCGTCGATCAGCAGCACATCGTGACCGGCGTGTGAGCGCAGAACGGCGAGATTAGTGGCAACGGTGGTTTTGCCTGAGCCGCCCTTGATACCTCCGACAACGACGATCATGCGATTATGCATCCTACCTTCAAGGTATCACTGTAATACCATAAACGAAGATAAAAATATCAAAAAGGTATTAAATTTATACTGAAGTTACTACTGCGCTATCGCCACAGTCTTTCAAACCGGGCCGGGTTGGTGGCGGTATACATGACGGTGTGCTGAATATTGCGGTGGCCGAGATAGTCCTGAATGAGCCGGGTGTCTGCGCCCTGGTCGGCGAGGGCGAAGCCGCAGGCGTGACGCAACATGTGCGGATGGGCGTCGAGCGGCAGTCCGGCCAGCTCGCCATAAGCGCGGATTGCCACCCAGACGGTCCTCCGGTTCAACATGGTGCGCCGGTCGCTGACGAACAGGGCGGTGCCCCTGGGCTTCAACCTGGCCCGTTCTTTGAGCCACGCCTTCAGGGCTCGCAGCTCGTCGCCGCGTAACGGGTGGGTCGTCGCCAGTCCCTTTTTCAGCCGGGAGACATGGAGCACACGGCTTTCGAGGTCCACCTGGGAGAGCCGGAGTCCGCAGGCTTCCGAGACGCGGAGGCCGTGGCGGAACATCAGAGTAGGAGGCAGCGGTCGCGCAGCTCGTGGCGGGAGCCACGGGTGGCCTGGAGCAGCTTTTCCACCTCGACCGGAGTGAGGTGTTTCCGGTCCTTCATCGTTTTGTCCAATGTTGATTCCCCTGAAACGCGAAAAAGCCGCGTTCCGCAGGGGTAGGGTAGCACGACATTGGACAAAAGGAGTCATTCTGTCCAATGTTCTCGAACTCCATAGCACATTTCCAAGGATGCAACTCACCGCCGCCCGCAAAATTGATCTTTGCCGATAAACAGATCTCATTACGAATGACCACTGAACTTAAGGAAGTTCTCCTCCTGAGTTATTCATTTGCCTGCTCGGTCATAGAGAGTTAGGGTTTTCTCTACCTTTTGAAGTAGTGCTGTTGCAACGCATGTGTTTCTCCGAGACAGGCGAGCTGCGCTACGTAGTACCCCCCGCACACTTTCCTGGTTGGAAAAGAACCCTCTATGAGAGGGCGACCTGCACACGTGTACGCGTGAATTGAATGAATCGATTTTTAGGCCATCGGTAGGTAGAGGTTAGAGGAAATGAAAAGCGTTCCGAGGAAGAGCTTCCGGCCGGAGTACCAGCGTTGTTTCACCCTCATCTTGTTGTTATTGACACTTAGCTTTTTGGGTGGCGCACCTGCACTTGCCCAATCCAATATCAGCGCGGGAAGCAGTTGCCTTACTTCGGTCATGGTGTGGTTTCCTGACACCCCATGTATGAAAGCGCGGCGGGAGTCAAGCGGATTTTTCCTGTGTTTGCCGCCATCGGCGGCAATAGCTTTCCTTGTGCTTGGCGTGTGGCCAGCGGTGGACGTGTGCGGTGTTCTGAGCGGTGTTACTGCTTTTTCCTTTAGCTGCGCTTTTGCTTTTGACTTTGTTTTGGGCACCTCGCAGTGAGTTGTCAATCAGGAAGCTGTTGTCCATTCGCTCGTCGTTTCTGCTTCGTCTGTATCCATGTATTCGCCGTCGATGCGGCATGAGCATTTTCGTATCAGGTGTCGCATTCACCCCGAGGCCTGGTTGCTGGTCAGGAGTGTCTCGCGCTTACCCGATCCTGGACGAAGGTAGCTTCGGTTTCGGCGGCCGGTAGGGCTGCCGTTTGCGGAGCATCCAATAGCTTGCCTCCGCGAGATGACGGGCGACGGCGACGATAGCTCGGCCGTAGCCACGAGTTGGGAGGAGGCGCTGAAAGAGCACGCCGATATGACTTTCGCGATAGGCATGCAGATGGGCAGCGCAGGTTGCGGCCTCGACGAATGCCCAGCGCAGATAGTGGTTGACGTAGCGGTTGGTGTGCCCGAGAACGGTGTGTCCGCCGCTGGAAAAGACGCGGGGTACGAGACCGGCGTAGCTGGCCAGGTTTTCGGCACGTGGGAAGCGGGTAACGTCGCCGATTTCCAGCCATAGCAGCGGCGCAAGAATCTTCCCAGCACCGGGCAAGGTCAGCAGAAGCTGCACTTCTTCGGAAGGCACGATGACTTCGGCAATGCGCGCTTCGATGGTTTCGATTCGGGGCGTCAGATCGTCCATGGCATCGAGTTCGAGCAACAGCATGGCGTGGGTTTCGGGCGGCAGTCCGGAGAGCTGGTGGAGTAGGAATTCACGGCCTGCCTTGCCGAACAGATCGCTGATTGCATCATTGTGCAACCCATAGCGGTCGATGGCGGCATGGATGCGGTGTTTGAGCGCGGTGCGCAGATCGCGTAGAGCCATGCGGGTACGTAACAACTCGCGCACATCGCGCAACTCTCCAGGAGGAATCCAGCTCTCTGGCAGGGTGCCGTTGTGTAGCAGAATGGCCAGCCCTCCGGCATCGAGCGCATCGTGCTTGTTGGGCTTGCCCATGCGTTTCTTAGACTCATGTGGATTTGCCAAATGAGGTTGATGCCCAGCCTTCTCCATCTCGTCGATGATCCAGTACCAATGTCCGGTGGCCTCGACGGCGATCTCGCAGTGCGGTGGCAGTGCTTGGAGAAAAGCGCGGAACGCATCCCGTTCATGTTCCACCCGAGTGGGTTTGGAGAGCTTGCCGTGAGCGTTGATGGCTACGAAAACCGAGTACCGTTTGTGAACATCGCATCCGATGACGTGTCGCATGAATGCCTCCTCCTGATGCAGAGAAGTATGCAGCCGGCAAAGCTAGCCGCGCTTTCATACGATCACCCCAGCGCTGCGAGACCAGCGACGATGGCGAGGGGCCTTTCAGCTGGACGTGCCTCTATTGGAACAATACCTGCCAGCGGTGCAACAAAAACAGTGGGAACCCTTTTTGCAGTTCTCCAATCAACTTAGCTACTGGAAACACCTACATTGAGCAAAAGGATATAGCGCTTCCGGGACGGGGTGGAGGATTGCAACTCGTACGCACCTGGAACAGCATCTGGCCCATGAATCTAGGGTCCTACACGAGTCAAGGATTCGGCGGCAATTGGAAGTCGAATTTTGAAGAACGGTTGTTTACCGTCTACTCTGGCGGATCTCTGACCTACGCTCGGGGGGACGGCAGCTTCTGGATCTTCACGCCCATTGGCTCCAACCAATGGAGTCTTTCATCCCCTGCAAACGAAACGGTCTCATTAACATCTGGAACGGACTACTGGACACTTAAGTTTCTGAATGGCGAGACCAGGCAGTTCAGCAATACGGACGGCAGTCTGACCGCCATCATCGACAGGAATGGCAACACCACGACGCTTACCTATTCTTCGGGTCGGCTCACAACGGTTACCGATCCCGCCTCGCGCCATCTCTACTTTACCTATGCAAGCAGCACCAGCTCCCTGATCACAGCCGTCACTTCCGACGTGGGATTGTCTTTGTCTTATGCCTATGACAGCCAAGGGCGGCTGACTTTAGTGACGAATCCGGATGGCTCGACGCTGGCATTTGAGTACGGCGCTTCGAATGCCTTCTGGATCACAGCCGTCAAGGATTCCCAAGGAAAAGTGCTGGAAGCTCACACCTACGACGGCAACGGACGAGGACTGTCCGGGACGCGTGCCAACGGTGTAGATGCTCTCACCCTTTCTTTCTCGAATTAAAGAGATATCTGAGCAGTGCCGCCTGTGTGCGGAAAACACTTCAACTCTGGAGTGACATTGAGATGATCGCCGATCGTGTGTTCTATCGTGGATTTAAGGCCGCCGTAGTTTTGGCACTCTTCCTTTTTTGTTTAGCGGCGCAACTTGTAGCACAGGATGCGGCACCGGCCATCCAGTCGATCTCGCCCAATAACGTGCCCGTGGGGCAGACAATCTCGGTTGTGGGATCTGGCTTCGGCTCTTCACCTGGCACCCTAACGGTCGGTGGAGTGGCGGTCACTCCGGCTTGGTGGAGCGACTCGTCCTTAGGTTTTGTCGTGCCTGCGACGGTGACAACCGGAGCCAACAACGTTGTTGTGACCTCCGCCGTTGGCAGCTCCAGTCCCGCTACACTGAATGTGCAGTTCAATCCCGTGCTCGCCAGTGTCAGCCCGAACCACGGACTTCCCAGCTCGCAGGTTGTTATCAATGGAACGGGCTTCGGCGCGAACACGGCAGGAACCGTCTCTTTCAATTCCGTTCCCGCGACGATTCTTAGCTGGAGCGATACTCAGATCGTGGTGACTGCCCCAAATGGATCGGCTGGCGGTGGTCCGGTGATGGTCAGTTGGCAGGGAGTGAACAGCAACACCGTGCCCTTCAACTATGCTCCGACTTTGTCCTATCTTGCCAACTCGACGGTGGGCCTGAACTGGGGCTCGTTCTCCATCGTGGGCCAGAATTTCCTTACCACACCCGGCACAGTAACCCTCAATGGAGTGGCGCTGAGCATCTATTCGTGGAGCGGCAATTCCATCTCACTTCCGGTTCCCCAGAATAATTGCACCGGACCAATTGTCGTCACGACCGCCTATGGCAGCACTTCTCCGGCAACGCTTACGATTCAAGGCACGACGGCAGGTTGCACTTCTTCTTCCGCGCTCACTCTTACTGGCCTCTCCCCCTCATCGGGCACAGTTGGAACTCAGGTAACACTCAGCGGTTCGGGATTCGGTGCCACGCAGGGAGCTTCGCAGGTGCTTTTTAATGGTGCGGCCGCGACAGCTTCCAGTTGGAGCGACAGCAGTATCACGGCGTTGGTACCCACGGAAGCTACCAGTGGACCGGTGACCGTGACGGTCGGCAGTCAGACCAGCAGCAGCGTTCAATTTACGGTTACAGTTCCGGCAGTAGTCAGCTCAGTCTCCCCGACCAGCGGGACAGTTGGAGCCTCCGTAACAGTCACAGGCAGTAATTTTGGCTCAACTCAAGGTTCGAATACGATCACGTTCAACGGTGTGAGCGCGACGGTGACAAGCTGGAGCGATACCCAGATCATCGCCACGGTACCCAAGGCCGCCACCACCGGAGCGGTTGTTGTCACCACCAGCGGGACTGCCAGCAACTCCAACATATCGTTCACCGTGATTCCGACTCCGACCATTGTCAGCCTTACTCCGTCGACCGGAGTCATTGGATCTTCGGTGACCCTGACCGGAAGTGGTTTCGGCGCCACTCAGGGAAGTTCGCAAGTGTCATTCAATGGCGTGGCCGCGACCGCGTCGAGTTGGAGCGATACCGGGATCACGGTCACAGTGCCAACCGGGGCAACCAGCGGCGCGGTCACAGTAACGGTTGGGACTCTGACCAGCAGCGGTGTTTCGTTCACCGTGGCGGTACCTTCGGTAGTGAGCTCCGTCTCGCCGACAAGCGCGATTGCCGGCACTGCGGTAACGATCATCGGAAGCGGCTTCGGTTCCACCCAGGGAAGCAGTACGGCTACCTTCAACGGCGTTGCCGCCACCGTCTCCAGCTGGAGCGATACACAGATTGTGGCCACGGTGCCAAGGTCGGCCAGCACGGGCGCCGTGGTTGTTACAACCAATGGAGCCGCCAGTAACGCTACCGTATTGTTTACGGTGATTCCCTCGCCCACAATCACCAGCCTTTCACCAACCAGCGGCAAGCCAGGCACGGTGGTGACGATCACGGGAAACACCTTCGGGGCTACTCAAGATAGCGGCACAGTCACGTTCAACGGTTTGATCGTAGACGTGACGACCTGGAGCGATACCAGCATCACGGCCTCGCTTCCTACGGGAGCCACCAGCGGTCCGGTGATTGTGACTGCGGGAGGGGTAAGCAGCAACAGCGTTCAGTTCACGGTGATTACCCCGGCAACCATTCTTTCCCTGACTCCGACCAATGGTCCGATCGGTACTTCAGTGACAGTTACCGGCACCGGTTTCGGAGCCACACAGGGAAGCAGCACGATTTCATTCAACAGCGTCGCGGCCACCGTCTCCAGTTGGAGCGATACGCAACTCGTAGTCGTCGTACCCAATGGAGCGACGAGCGGTAGCCTGGTGATCTCCATTAACGGAACCAATTACCCGAGTTCTGAATCATTCACGGTCACCGCTTCGGCCTCCTCGTCCACCAACACGGTCACTCTGTCCAACTCTCTCGGTTATCAATCGACGTACAGCAATGCCGTCTATGGTGGCGTCTTGGTGGTGTCGGACTCGAATGGAGCAGGCTGTGGCAGTTGCACACTGCGTGGAATCCATCACTATGCATTTGATGTCTCCGGCAACATGATTTCCGACACTGACGCACTGGCAAACACGAGGAGTTATACCTACGACGGCAACAGCAGTGTGACATCTACATCGGCTCCGGTGGACTCCTCGACGATGGCCACGACCTCCTACACTTACAACAGTCTTGGCGAGGTGCTTACGGCAACCGATCCGTTGGGCAATGTGACAACGAATACCTACGACGCCAATGGAAATCTGATCTCCGTTACATCTCCCAGCCCGGACGGCAGCACCGCCACCAGCGTGACGCAGTTCGCATACGACTCTATGGGAGAGCTGATTCAAGTTACCGATCCCCTCGGCCGCATAAACAAGATGGGCTACACGTCGGCTGGACTCTTGCAGAGCATCACCGACGCACAACAGAACGTCACCACCTATGGTTATGACGCCCGCGGAAATCGAACCAGTGTCGTGGATGCGGCTGGCAATACTACGACGTTTGCCTTTGACTTGGGAAACCGCCTCATCAGCATTACCTACCCGGATAAGACCACAGCGAGTTTTGGCTACGACTATCGCGGGCGGCGAACCTCGGCAACCGACCAGGATGGAAACACAACCAGCTATGCTTACGACGACGCCGATCGCCTGATCTCGGTCACCGATGCCAAGAGCAATGTGACCAAGTATTCCTACGATACGGAAAACAACCTGCTCAGCATCACCGATGCCAGGGGCAATGCGACAGCCTTCGCCTACGATGCCCACGGCTGGGTGATACAGACCACCTTCCCCTCCACGCTCACGGAAAGCTACGTCTACGACGCCATCGGAAACCTGACCAGCAAGACCGACCGCAAGGGTCAGACGATCGGCTACCTCTATGACGCTTTGAACCGGCTCACGCAGAAGAACTACCCGGACTCCACCAGCGTGAACTACATCTATGACCTGGTGGGCAAGGTTTTAAACGTCAACGACCCGACCGGAAGCTATGGATTTGCTTACGACAACATGGGACGCCTGACCGGCACCACTACGTCGTACGCGGCACTTTCGGGACAGACCTTCAGCAACACCTATAGCTACGACGCTGCATCCAACCGCATCGGACTGACGGCTGCCGATGGCAGCTCCAACAACTATCAGTACGACACGCTGAACCGCCTCACCGGTCTGAATAACTCCTGGGCGGGCCAGTTCGGATTTAGCTACGACACGCTCGGTCGCCGCATTCAGCTCAAGCGTCCGAACAGCGTAAACAGCACCTACAATTACGACTCGCTCTCCCGTCTTTTGAGCGTTCTGCACGGCAGCTCCGACGGAGCCAGTTATGGCTACGACAGCGCCGGCAATCGTACTTCAAAGCAGAACATTATGACTGGGGCCGCCGAAAATTACGGTTACGATGCTCTCTACGAGCTGACCAGCGTGACGCAGTCGTCCAAAACGATCCAGAGCTTCAGCTACGATGCAGTCGGAAATCGGCTCTCTTCGCTGGGCCTGACCCCTTATTCCTACAACATCTCCAACCAGCTACTGTCGTTACCATCCACCGCCTATACCTACGACAGCAACGGCAATATGCTGACGAAGGCGACAACCAGTGGCACCACTACTTACGCGTGGGATATGGAGAATCGCTTGTCCTCGGTCAGCGTGCCGCAGGATGACGGGTCAACCTCAACGGTGACCTTCAAATACGATCCGTTTGGACGAAGGATTCTGAAGAGTTCTTCATCGGGCACAACCATCTACGCGTACGACGGTGCCAACGTGATTGCTGAGTACAGCTCGGTCGGGGCGGTGGTGGCTAGCTACACGCAAGGGGCTGGAATCGACGAACCCCTGGCCATGCAGCGCAGCGGCAGCACCGCCTATTACAACGCTGACGGATTGGGGTCGATCACATCTCTCACCGGCAGCGGGGGCGCTACCGTGTCCTCGTATGTGTACCACAGTTTTGGCAAGACCAAAGCAACCGAAGGTATCTTCAACCCCTATCGCTACACAGCCCGTGAACAAGATCCGGAAACTGGCCTCTATTATTACCGCGCCAGATATTACGATCCGACCATCGGCAGGTTCATCTCCGAGGACCCGATAGGATTTATCGGTGGAGGCAATTTCTATCGCTACTCATTGAATGATCCGATCAACCTGCGCGATCCAATGGGGCTCAACCCCGGAACTATTGCAATCCCCATTGAGGAATGCTTCGCCTCAGGTGTGTGCCCGACAGTCATCGCGGGCTGTTTCGCGTCAGGGGTCTGCGAGACGGTGATTATCGTCGGTGCCGGAACGGCCGCCGTGGGCGCGGTTGGTTATTACGGTTACAACTACTTTTCAAAACGAAATAAGCAAAGCGATCCGATCGCGCGCCCAGCCGATACCACTCCGGGGTCATGCAAAAACGGAGGAGGGAAATGCAATCCATGCCCGCCCGACACTGGGTATTGGGAGCAAGCAGGTAACGCACACGGAAGCACAACAGGTTCGCACTTTCATTGGTACACTTGGGACCAGGCGCCATATCCCGACTGCACGTGCAGGCCACACAGACAGTCCGGACCTACTGCGCCGCCCGGAGTAAATCCGCTGTGAGTTTGGAGCCATAATAGTTCATGAGAGAAATTACACAACTGATGCGCACGTATCGGGAGTGCGCGCGAAACCTGTGGAATGTCTACTTCTCACAGAAGGACGACAGCGGCTCGGCTCTGGATGCGTTTGAACAGATACGTGAATTGCTTTTTGACTCATTAGTCCTAGGTGAACTGTCCAATGATGGGGAAGCCGCTCCCGCATTAACGGTCATGCCACGACCGAGTTCGATAATCCTGATTGATTCACTGGGCATTCCCGGCAGGGGAAAACGCTGGGTTCACGAGAAAGACATGGTAGTCGGTCCAGACGACATCAAACTGGCATTTCTTGATTATTATGACTTCTCGGAGGTTCCGATTAAGGACTTTTACTACTTTCGTTGCAAGATACTGAGCTTTTCAAATCATCCAGAGTACGAAGGCAGGGAGGCATTATTGGAAGCAGTTGACGCAAGAGTCTTTCATGACGAAGAGGTGAATCTTGCGGCTACAAGCTGATCTTTCAACTGTGCTGGTTCTGGGCCGTGCCGCTTTATGGCGCGGCCCTTGCCGTCTCTGGCGGGCGTTATGAGCTGGTTATCGGACGGTATCGGGGAGGGTCAAAAGCGGTTCCATGCTGCGCATGGGGTTTATGTGTGACACTCTATGTATGAAAGCGCGGCGGGAGTCAAGCGGATTTTTCCTGTGTTTGCCGCCATCGGCGGCAATAGCTTTCCTTGTGCTTGGCGTGTGGCCAGCGGTGGACGTGTGCGGTGTTCTGAGCGGTGTTACTGCTTTTTCCTTTAGCTGCGCTTTTGCTTTTGACTTTGTTTTGGGCACCTCGCAGTGAGTTGTCAATCAGGAAGCTGTTGTCCATTCGCTCGTCGTTTCTGCTTCGTCTGTATCCATGTATTCGCCGTCGATGCGGCATGAGCATTTTCGTATCAGGTGTCGCATTCACCCCGAGGCCTGGTTGCTGGTCAGGAGTGTCTCGCGCTTACCCGATCCTGGACGAAGGTAGCTTCGGTTTCGGCGGCCGGTAGGGCTGCCGTTTGCGGAGCATCCAATAGCTTGCCTCCGCGAGATGACGGGCGACGGCGACGATAGCTCGGCCGTAGCCACGAGTTGGGAGGAGGCGCTGAAAGAGCACGCCGATATGACTTTCGCGATAGGCATGCAGATGGGCAGCGCAGGTTGCGGCCTCGACGAATGCCCAGCGCAGATAGTGGTTGACGTAGCGGTTGGTGTGCCCGAGAACGGTGTGTCCGCCGCTGGAAAAGACGCGGGGTACGAGACCGGCGTAGCTGGCCAGGTTTTCGGCACGTGGGAAGCGGGTAACGTCGCCGATTTCCAGCCATAGCAGCGGCGCAAGAATCTTCCCAGCACCGGGCAAGGTCAGCAGAAGCTGCACTTCTTCGGAAGGCACGATGACTTCGGCAATGCGCGCTTCGATGGTTTCGATTCGGGGCGTCAGATCGTCCATGGCATCGAGTTCGAGCAACAGCATGGCGTGGGTTTCGGGCGGCAGTCCGGAGAGCTGGTGGAGTAGGAATTCACGGCCTGCCTTGCCGAACAGATCGCTGATTGCATCATTGTGCAACCCATAGCGGTCGATGGCGGCATGGATGCGGTGTTTGAGCGCGGTGCGCAGATCGCGTAGAGCCATGCGGGTACGTAACAACTCGCGCACATCGCGCAACTCTCCAGGAGGAATCCAGCTCTCTGGCAGGGTGCCGTTGTGTAGCAGAATGGCCAGCCCTCCGGCATCGAGCGCATCGTGCTTGTTGGGCTTGCCCATGCGTTTCTTAGACTCATGTGGATTTGCCAAATGAGGTTGATGCCCAGCCTTCTCCATCTCGTCGATGATCCAGTACCAATGTCCGGTGGCCTCGACGGCGATCTCGCAGTGCGGTGGCAGTGCTTGGAGAAAAGCGCGGAACGCATCCCGTTCATGTTCCACCCGAGTGGGTTTGGAGAGCTTGCCGTGAGCGTTGATGGCTACGAAAACCGAGTACCGTTTGTGAACATCGCATCCGATGACGTGTCGCATGAATGCCTCCTCCTGATGCAGAGAAGTATGCAGCCGGCAAAGCTAGCCGCGCTTTCATACGATCACCCCTGAAA
>Ga0224528_1000141_pt1 | contig 59018 bp, 34 predicted proteins | sample CBST25metaG_2_FD_179888 | JGI IMG/M metagenome (GOLD analysis project Ga0224528, IMG submission 179888) | Peat soil microbial communities from Stordalen Mire, Sweden - C.B.S.T25 | ecosystem: Environmental > Terrestrial > Soil > Wetlands > Peat | place: Sweden: Norrbotten County, Stordalen Mire...
TAATTCTTCATCTATGACAGGGTAATACGTATAGCCCTGTGGCGCTGCGAGCGTAAGCGCTTTCAATACAGCAAGTTAGCCCAACCTGCCAGGTCGGACCTCCGGCTTCGCAGTAAACTCCCGCTAGCCTGCGGAACTTGTGCCCTACCTCAAAGACACGGAAGCGGCGAAAACAGATCATGCAGCGATGGGGTCGAAAAACAACCCAAGGAAACAGCGTGCCACGCCAGCACAGACGGGAGACCCGCACCCAGTCAACGCCGGAACACCGGGAACAAGGAACCCCTTTGTTCAACTCTCACTTCATCATAGGTTCCGTTCCTTTCTAATGGCCACCTTTGCGATCTCCGGCTATTGCCGTGCCTCGAGCAGCAGTTCAATCAACATCGATGTCGCCGTGTGAATTATCCTGCGCAGTTCGTAACCAGAGCCGCCGGTCTTGATGCGCACGATGCGGATGGTCCATCGCCTACGGCCTATCCGCGCAACGATGCAGTTTCCATCGAGGTCGAGCGCGATTGGGCGATGGCCGACCGTGAGCTGAAACTCGATCCTCCCACCGTAGAGACGGCAGTCGGGGCATTCCAGGCCGCGCTGCCTGCAGAGATCCCGCACCACGCGGCGCACCTTTTCCCACGCAACGCCTATCTTGGCAGGCGTGAGTTGCCTGTTGATCCGTTTTGCCTTTCGATGGCGAGGCGATCCGGGCGGTGATGGCACCGCGGGATTTGGAGCAACAAGGCTCGTGTCCTGCCACCGGCCTTGGATCAATGGAAGGTGCATCTCCTGACTGTGCTCCGGGCAATTTGGAAAAGCGTAAGACATCGATGCTCCATGATTCCTTGAGGTCAGGCGGCTAATTACTATCAGTCTTGCGAAGAATATCCGGCGTCGCATCGGCCGGCCTGACAGAGAGACTCCAACTCCGCAGGCGCGATAATTTGTGGAGCGCCTCAATGCGAGATGCGTACCGGAATTCCGGCTCGAAGCGCACGGGAAGCAACCTTGAGGAGACGATGTTGGTGAGCGTGGCGGAAATTCTCGCCATCGGAATGACGGGTGGATGGCCATTCGTTGCTTCGTGTCGATGAACGGAAATTTGTGCTTCAATGACGGTGATAAGAAGCGCCGTGCGGAGAACCATCTGAGCGCGGCACCCGGAGATAGTGACGATGTACTTCCTCTGTATGCATCCTTCCCTCTCAGGGGAAGCTCATTGGATCGTAAATATTCGCCGGGAGAGAGATTCCGCCGGAACCTCCTCCCAGTCTTCGTTTTGCAGCAGGTCTAGCATCTTTTCCAACCGCAGGATGACGCTCCGCGCATGAACGATCAGGTCGCGATGGGCGTTGCTATTCGGCGCTGGCCTCTTCTCATGTGTGTTTCTTCTCCCGCGTATCCATTCGAGGAGAACAATCGTGCCGATGAGAGCGGAAACGGTAAGCCCACTGCCAATTACCCAACCCAAACCGAACAACAAGCCCTTGAGAAACATGGCTTACTCCTTCTGCATACGTTCAAATGCCGGCAAACTGGTCGACAAATGCTGTTGAAACAGAGGGGCACGCTGATTGTTAAACGGCGGGTAAGAAGCGAGCCGGACTAGGGAACGTGTCCGGCTCACTGCTGTGTTTAGTGGATCAGGAGGCTGATGGGCAGTGTATGGGAAGTCCCATCCGCTCCCGTCGCCTTCACGGAGATTGAGTAGGTCCCAGGAGTTGCATTTCCAGAGCTGCTCAATTTCGAGGAGCCGCCGCACGCTACCAAGCCCGACGCGCCGGCGAGCAAGATAGCCAGAACGACGAGTTGTATCTTGTTGAGATGTTTCGCCAACCTTCTGCGTCCGAACAGAATCAGCAGACCGCAGAGCGCCCCTGGGAGATAGAAGGCAGCAACATTGATTGTTGATGTATGGTTGGCCGAAGCGACCACCGTGGAACTGCTTGTGTTGATGGTTAGCGTTGTCGTCTGTACCGTTGCGGTGCCGTTCGCGCTGATTGTCGCGGGGCTGAAGGTGCAGCTAACGTTTGTGGGCAGGTCGGTGCAGCTCAGCGTAACCTGTCCTGCATAGTAGTTCGTAGGTGAGAGAGAGATGGTTGTCTGCTCCGCCTGCCCTGCGAGCAGGTTGAACTGCTGCGGCGAAGCCGTGATGTTGTAGTCCGCCGTGGGACCACCGGAGGTGATGGTCAGCGTACCCGGCAAGAATGTGATGGAGTAGTTGGCGGCCGAGAGTCCGCCCGTATAAGTGATCGGGTAGGTTCCCACTGGCGATCCGGGTAGCGCCGTAGTGGTCAGCGTCGGCAGGCCGCTGGTCGCGTTGGATTGCGTATCCGAGTACACGAAGCCGGTAAGCGAGTAGGTGAAGGCCGGGTTAGCAGTATCGTTCACGCGGGTTGTGTTGCCGACGACCACCGTTAACGGGGCCGGACTCACGGTAAAGCTCTGCGAAGCAGCGGTTGCCGGCGCGTAGGTCGAGTTTCCGCTTTGAGTCGCGGTTACCGTCACCGTTCCTGTTCCGGTAAGTGTTATCGTACTGCCGGCCACGCTGGCCGGACCGCTGGCAACTGTGTATGTGACGCCCAGTCCGCTGTCTGCCTTGGCGGCCAACGTGAAGGGTGACGCACCGTAGGTTACGGCAGCAATCGCCGGGAAGCTGATGGTCTGTGGCTGCCCGTTTATGACACTCAGTGTGCCGTTGACGAGATTGAAGGTATAGTTGGCCGAAGACAACGAGCCTTTGGCCATGTTGATGGAATACGTTCCGATGGTGTTGGTATCCGCCGCGGTTGTCGTGATTGTGGGTGTACCGGAGACTGAGGATGAGGTGTCGCCGTTTACCCATCCGGAGAGGCTGTAGTCTGAGGTCAGGCTCGGCATGGTTGCGCCTTGCGCGACACTCTCGTTCCCGGCGGTCACGGTGAGCGGAGCAGGTGACACAGTGAATGACTGCGTTGCTGCAGTGGCCGCCTTGTAGCTTTCGCCACCCGTCTGGTTTGCGGTAACAGCGACGGCTCCCGCTCCGGTGATCGTCAGCAGATTACCGGTTACAGTGGCAGGACCGGAAGCCGTGTAGGTAATCGCCAACCCGGTGGTCGCGTTGGTCTGCGCATCGAGTGAGAATGCCGAGAGTGTGATGGGCGTGACGCCATAAGTGACATTGGAGAGGCTGCCAAACTGGATCGTCTGGTTGCCTGACCCGGTCACCGACAGCGTGCCGTTGACGAAAGTGAGGCGATAATTCGATCCTGCCGACAGGGTGTTCTGCGTCAGCGTGATGGTGTAAGTGCCAATCGACGGCGTGGAGCCTACGGCAATCACCGCGCCGGTGCTGCTGGTGATGGTGGCGGCGGCTTGTCCCGTCACCACGCTCGCCTCCGTATCGCCGTTCTTGAAGCCGCTGGGGTCAATGGTGTAGGTGGAGGTGGGAACCTTGTTGCCCAAGATAATCGACGGGCTGGTAGCGGTTACGGTCAGCGGGGCCTGGGTTACTGTGAAGCTCTGCGACTGCGGCGCGGCGCTGGCGTACTGCGCGTTGCCGAACTGGTAGGCGGTCACGTTCACCGTGCCCACACCGGTCGCCGTCAATGTGGTTCCGTTCAGCGTGGCCGGGCCGCTGACGCGATAGCTGATGGCCAGCGAAGAATCGGTGGCGTTGGTTGTCGCTCCCAGCGCAATCTGCGATCCGTAGGTATAGGAGGAGTTGAGCGCTGGAAAGGTGATGGTCTGAGCCGTTGTGCCGGCGGAGCCGATGCCGGAGCCGCTCAGCGTGATGGTGTTGGTTCCGCTGGTAGCGTTGGCGGAGTTGCTGGTGATGGTCACCGTAGCGGTTTCTGTCGCCGGAGTGGTGACCGAGGGAAACCACTCAAGGGTCAGGGCGCAGTCCGCGCCCGGAGCGAGAGTGGTAACGGTCGAGCAGTCGGTGCCGGTTGTGCTGGTGGCCTCGAAGAAGTCCGCCGGGGCGGGCACGGGCGTCGAGGTGGTATTCACCGTCAGGCTGGAGATGTTGAGCGCCGAGCCGCCGGAGTTGCTCAGGGTAAAGGCCTGGGTGTTGGTGACGCCCAGGTTCTGGCTGCCGAAGTTGACCGCTGCGGCGTTCACCGGAATCTCGCGGACCACGTACAGGGTCGAGTCCGAGAGATACATGTTGCCGCTATTGTCGAGAGCCAGGCCAGCGATGGTTCCGATCTGAGCCGCCGTGGCCAGGCCGCCGTCGCCGCAGCTTGCCGAGTCAACGCAGGTTGGGGCTACGCCGCTGGCGTTCCCCAGGATGGTTTGGATAATGCCGGTCTTGGCGTTGACCTTGCGCACCGTAGTACCGTAGCTGTAAATATTGGCGGCGTTGTCCGAGAAATACAGGTCGCCCGCGGCGTCAAACAGCAGCGTGCCTGACCCGACTCCGGGAGATTTCAGTACCGCGCTGGTCGCCGGGCCGCCATCCCCGCTCGGCGGGACGTAGGGGTAGCCGTTGAATCCACCGGATGTGTAGGGGGTGCCGTAGCTGCCGGCCACCGTGCTGATGATGCCGGTTTTGGCGTCCACCTTGCGGATGACCTGGTCGTTGGTATCGGCGATATACAGGTTCCCGGCATTGTCCAGAGTGGCAGCTCCTGGTTGTGTCAAGTTTGCGCCGACCGCCAGGCCACCATCCCCGCAGGGCGCGGTGTAGCAGGAATTAACCCATGCCCCGCTGTTTGGGTATGTTTGCACACCTACGTTCGTGGTGTTGCCGGCCACGGTGGTGATAATGCCGGTCAGCGCATCCACGCGGCGAACCAGATTATTTGGTTTGCTGTGGTCGCCTTCCACTAGATAGATATTCCCCGGAGCATCCACATAGAGGGCGGAGGGAAAAATCAACGCGGAAGTCGCCAAGCCGCCGTCACCGCTGTAACCCGCTGTGCTGGGGTTCGGATAGCCCGTCCCCGGCGTCCCCGCCACGGTGGTGACGATGCCGGTCGTCCCATCCACCCTGCGGATGATGCTCGGATCCCAGGCCGCATCTCTATCGATAAAGTAGATGCTGCCGAAGCCATCCAACGCGATCGCTTGGGGCATAACCGCCACCGAGGTGGCTGGCTGGCCGTCGGCATAGGTGTTTGACCCTCCGACCACGGTGTAAATATTGCCTGCGGTGACGGGAACGCCGGCAATGGTCCCGGTCTTTGCCGCAACCACGCTGATTCCCGAATCCCAATTATCGTCGATTTGCGAATTATTGATGTACACATTGCCCGAGGCATCCACGGCAATATTCGCATTGCTCAACTCAGCGATATTGGCCGGGCCTCCGACGCCGCCGTCGCCGCTGGTCGTGTATGCACCCGCCAGCTTTTGGATCATGCCGGGGGTGATCGCCAGCAGCGGCGAGGTATTGCCGCTCACCGAAACGATGACCGGCGCGGAGTAGTTGGCTCCGTAAGTGCTGTTGCCGTTGAAATGCGCAACCACCGTATTCCGGCCAGGGGGCAGGCTGGTGGTGGTGAGCATCGCGACTCCGCCGACCAACTGCACCGGGGCAGCAAGAGCATTCATGCCGTCCTGGAAGGTGACGGTGCCGGTAGACGCGCCGGACACCGTGGCCGTCAGCGTGGCCGATGCGCCATATGCGATGCTGTCGGCCGAGGACGAGAGCGACACGTCGGCCACCGGCGCAGAGGCCGAAGCCACTGTGACCGTCAAGGCCGACGTGGTTGTACCGTTGTAGTTGGAGTCGCCGCTGTACTGCGCGGTGAGCTGATAAGGGCCGGCGGCAGCAAGACTGGCGGTTGGGAGAGTGGCCACGTTATTGCTCACGTTGGCTGTTCCCAGCGCCGTTGTGCCGTTGTAGAAGGTCACCGTTCCGGTAAGTGAGTTGGAGTCGTTCAGTTGCGGTGTGATGGTGGCCGTGAGGGTGAAGCTTTCCCCGGCGTTGATCTGGGCCGGCGGAGGAGGCGTGACCGTCAACACGGCATCGGCCGTTCCCTTGGTCAGCGCGCCCTTCAAGGTCACGGTGTTGCTCCCGCTGCTGCCGTTGGTTGCGTTGCTGGCAACCGTAATGCTCCCGGTGTAGCTTCCCGGCGCGGTGGCCGTGACGTTGATGCCGATCTGGCAGCTTGCGCCCACCGCCAGAGAAGCGGAAGAGGTGCAATCCGTGCTGCCGCCGCTGGGCACGATCGTAAAGGGACCGCTCGCGGTGATGCCGGCGAGGGTCAGCGTCGAGGCTCCGACGTTGGAGACCGTGAAGGTCTGGTTGGAGAGCGTATAGCCTGCAGTGCCGGAGAACATTACATCCCCCTGCCCGACGAGCGCCTCATGAACGATCTGTCCGCTGGTATTGTCGCTGCCCGCTAGGTTCGCGACGTAGAGGTTGCCCTGTGCGTCCGCAGCAATCTGCCCCGAATGTGAAAGGTACATCGTGGTGGAGGGGCAACCGTCTCCGTAACCGTCATTGTTTCCGGCAGGGTTGACGTCGATCGGAAGAGCGCAAAAGCTGCGGTTTCCCAGCGCATCGGCTGTCGCCCCGCCGTAGACCAGGTACAGCTTGCCTGAGGGATCGATCTTGTAGATTCTGGTCTTCCAGTATCCGTAGAGATTGATATATACGTCGCCGGCGGCGTCGGTCGCAACAGAATAGCTCGTAGAGTCATATTTATTCGTGTCGAAATAGAGAGGCGTATTCGCAGCCACGCTACCGTCCGCGGGCAGGGTCGAGGAACTGGTTCCGTTTCCCGCAATGGTATAGATAAAGCCGCTCTGCGGGTTCTCAATCCCGGGAACTATGCCGCTGCCCCGGTAGACGACACGAAACCGGGCTTCGGTATCGTCCGCGATATAGATGTTGTCGTGTGCATCGACGTAGACGCTGAAAGCCATTCGGAAGAGAGTGGTATTGGAGAAGGTTGCATTATCTCCGCATGGGTGGTCAACATCCTTGCAGGAGACGCCGATGGAGGTATCGACCGTCCCCAGGTCATAGGCCCAGCCAACCGTGGGATTCTCGGGCAAGCCTGGAACCGTGCCCCCGGCATAGACCACGACGGGAATGCCTGTGTAGGAATCGCTGCCGTTGGTGGCGAAGAAGATGTTACCGTAGCTATCGACCGCCACGGTAGTCGGATTTGCGCTAACATTCACTGCCAGGTTTGGCGGCGCGAGCGTCCCGCTCTTGCCGGAGTTCACCACCGCGTACAGGTAGCCCTGTTTCAACCCGGCGTTATTGTTGGCGTCCGTCAGGCCGGCCACCGCGCCGGCGGCATAGACCACATGGATGGTCTTTCCATCGGCGAAATACACATTGCCGTTCTTGTCGACCGCCAACCCTTCGGGACCAATACTGGCCAAGGTGGCGAGGCAACCGTCCCCTTGGGCGGTACCGGCGGCGCAGGCGCTTCCTGTGCCGTTCGCGCCCGCTCCCGCCAGGGTATAGAAATTACCGGGCGTCGTGGTCACACCGGGCAGGGCCGGGACGGAGGTGCCGCTGGCCACCACGCGCACGATGCCGCTCTCCCCGAGATAGATGTTGCCCGCGGCGTCGATCGCGACCCCGTAGGGATTTTTCATGGTCAGGCCGTCCGGGGCGCCGCTTATATTCGCCGGAGTAATGGCGTTCTTTCCCGTAGGGTCGCCGGCGTAGAGGTGCGAAAGGCTGGGGGTGAAGGCCAAGGTCTGGGCGTTGGCCTCGGTCTGGCTTGCGTCCGCCAGCAGCAGCACGGCCATCAGGACAAGACAGAACGGGCGAATAAAACGGGACAATTTCTGAAAGGCGTTCACGATGTGGCTCTCCTATTGCTGGTACAGAAAGAAGTTCAGGGCGGCATGGGGATTGAGCCCACGGTTCTGCTCGCTCAGGTCGTTGACGGTGACAAAGAGGACAAATTTGCCGTTGGGATTGCCGGCCACGGCGAAGCCGGAGAAGATGCAGGTCGGGTTTCCGCCGGCATCCGTGCCGCCATAGGACTGCTTCACGCAGCCTTTGTAGAGGTCGGGAACGGTGACGGTGACGGACTTGTAGAGGCCGTTGTTGGATGAATCTTGCGTTCCGAGGTCGATGGTGACTTCGCTGCCAGGGGTCTCAGTAAGATCGTCGTTGGGATAGGCGCCGCCAGTGAGCGTGGTGCCTGTCCCGCCGGAAAAGAGCACCGGCAGCGTCCCCGCCATATTCAACTCGTCGAGGATGGGGTTGTACTCTATGCCGGCATACTTGGCCGCGACCAGGGCGCTGGTGCTGAGCGGGCTGGAAGGCTGCACGACACCGACAAGGCCGTATGGCCCGGTCGCATCCCCCAGATAACCAAAGGTCCCCACGCTCCCCTGTCCCTGGCTCATGATGAAGTAGCCGGAGGGCGAGACCTGCGCGGTGATGGGCAGGTTGTTGGTCGCCGCGCTGCGCGCGATGGTGACCGCGTAACCCTCCTGGGTTGCGCCACAGGCGCCGGTGGGCAGCGCCGTGGGCTTTAGATCCGTGCCGTCGAAGGCGTACATCTTCAGGTTGGAGAAGGTCCAGTCGATGTTCGAAGTGCTGGCCTGCACGCTGCCCCAGGCCACCGGATTGACCGCGCCGGCACCTGATCCGGAATTATCCTTGCCGCCGACATAGCCCATGGAGATGAACTGGTAGGTTGGCGTGCCGGTCAGCTTCCGACATGCGGTGTTGTCCACGCCGATCACCGGAGGCATGGTGTCGGGAAGGATCGTGAGGGCGTCCTGGCCTACGTTGTCGTACACACGGGGGCGCAGGATCAGCGTCTCCCCCGGCACTTCGAGCGCGTACCCGCCGCTGCCCGCCGAACCTCCGGTGTACGGCGAAAAGACCTTGAAGGGAGCGGTAGCTGTAATCGTGCCCGAGGAGACGATCTGCGTCTCACGCATTGCTACTTCGTCCATGATGTAGTAACTGGCGTCGAAATCGACGTTGGCGTAGCTGTAGGCATTGTTGCCATCGTCGACCGACAGGCTCCACACCCCGCCGTAGTTCCAGCCACAGATCGTGCAGTTCAACAGCGTACTCGAGATGTCCGTCGCTTGCATACTCTGAGTGCCGACATAGCTATGCGCCTTCGCCGTGTCGCCGGCGAGTCCCGGACTGGTGTTTGAAACGCGGCCATTGCTGCATCCGGCGGCGAACAGCAGCGCCGCACCACCCAGCAGAAATGCCAGCCGCTGTCTCATCCTTCTGTGTGTGTCCATCTTCATCTCTGGTTTCATCTTTTGCCTCTCAAACATGGCGCCTCTCAAAATGCCAGCTTCACGCCGAACTGGATGGTGCGCGGACGGTGGGCGTCCACGGGATGCAGAAAAGAGCTGCCGGTCTGGCAATCCGTGCTGGAATCGCCCGCCGCGCTATAGCCGGAGGTTGCCGAATTGGCGTAGCAACTGATCGTGTTGTTGGCCTGGTTGCCCAGCGTGGGGTTGTAAATGCGGTACTGCGTGTGGTTGAAGACATTGAAGGCTTCGGCGCGGAAGAGCAGCGCGGTCGATTCGCCCATATGCAAAAACGGCAGGCTGAAGCTCCTCTGCGTGGCCATGTCGAAGTTCCAGCGCCGCGGATTGTTCAGCACGTTGCGCCCGGCATTGCCGAAGGTGAGGCCACGGGGTGCAGCGAAGGCTCCGGGATTGAGCAGGAGAGGGCCGACACTGCTGCCGGTCGTCTTTGCATGATGCGCGTGCGGACTGCCCACCAGATCGGGATAAGAACCGGAGCCCACGCCGTTGTAGACGCCGGCGTTATCCAGCGCGGAGATGTAATGCTTGGTGTTGACCGAGCAATCGCTGCTTTCGCAATACGTATAGGAGCCGCCGTTGTTGACGACGGTGAACGGGATGCCGGTCTCGAAGAGCGTCAGCCCGGAGAGCTGCCAACCGTCGAGAAGACTGCCCATCGTTCTGGATGTCAGGTAGTACGCGGGAGGACGGTTGACCGCATGGCTATCCGAGTCGGGATCGCTGTTGATGCTCGAGAGGAAGCTCTGCAAGACCCGTCGCAGCGGCAGGTCGTAGATATAACTGACGTGCAGCATGTGACGCTGGTCGAAGTTGGAGCTGGCGCGGCTTGAAGCAAGATCGAAGGCATTGACCGAGGTGGTGTCGGAGCGGTCCGAAGCGTTGTCGAGCGAGTGGCTGTAGGTGTACGCCGCGCCCAGCGTCAGCGGCCCAGCGGTGCGCCGCAACAGCGCCTGGAAGGCGTTGTAGTGGGAGTTGGCGACGTTTTCGAGCGAATAGATCTGTCCCATGCCGGGCGCATATTCGCGCAGCGAGTTCGGGTCTACCAGGCCGCCACGGCCTTTCCCGTAACAGGCCACTCTCATACCCAGATAGCCGGGATCGGTGGGGCCGATCACCGCTCCGCTCAGCAGGTGATACCGGCCAGAGAAATCATATTGGGCTTTGGTGTTGTTGATGCCGATCCCACCCTCACATGAAGTGGTATCGAGCGGCTCATGCTGGCCAAACGGGTTGGTCGCCGCAGGCGTCGGAATGAGCTGATTGATCTCCCGCTCCAGAGTAAGGTGGGTTCCTTTGCCGCCCACGTAGGCGAAGCTGGCCAGCATCTGCTTGGGAAGCGCGTGCTCGATGCTCATGCTCCACTGCTGCACATAGGGCCAGACCGTCTTGGTTGGGATGGAGGTTACGTTCAAGGGAAAGGCCCCGGCGCTGTCAAAGGGACAGGTTGAATCGGTGTTGCCAATGCAGCCTTGGCCGTATGGCGTGAGCTGGGTCATGCTCAGCACCGGCGAGCCACTGGCTTCGAGCGATCCGGTGTTGGCTTCATCCGCCGTGCCGTGCTCGAAAAACAGGCCGTAGCCGGCGCGGATGGACATCTTCCCGTTGCCGAGCGGGTCCCAGGCGAAACCGACGCGCGGCGCGAAGTTCCACAGATGCCCTTTCATGCAGCCATCGGGCACTCCGTTCTTGCCGCACTGCACAATTCCGTTCAACAGCGACGGAGTGACGCTGCCGTCCTTCTGATAAATAGGCACGGGATTGCCGCTCGTCACGGAGAGCAACTCGCCGGATGTTGCGCTGACCTTGACCGACTCTGCAACCGCGCGGCTGTACGCCGAAGGCACCCAGTTGTAGGCGTTGCCGTTCTTCTCGTGATAGTTGCCGAAGGCGCTGACACGAAGCCCAAGGTTCACGACCAGATGCCGCGTCATTTTCCAATCGTCCTGGAAGTAAGGCTCAAAGATCTGGTAGCGCTGGTAGTATTTGCCTTGATCGCTATCCTGCTGATAGCTGGCGATCGCTCCCATACCGAGAAAATCCGCGAACGCGTTGCCGGTTGTGTACGACGATTGCTGGTTACTGAAGGTGATGAGTCCCTGAACATCGCCCGTAGCGGCGCCGATGGGGCCATTGGTCTGGTTGCGCTGGAAGACCAGCCATTGCCCGCCGAACTGAAGGTTATGCGTGCGCCAGACCTTGGTGACATTGTCGGTGAAGTTGTAGGTAGGTGCGGTATGCACCCACGGCATGTAACTGGTGTCGACGGAGAAGCCCGTGCCTCCGTACGCGGCGTTGTTGCCGCCAATCACGATGCCTGGCATCTTGCCGCCGTAGCCATTGGCAAAGATATGCCCCATGCCGCAGTCTTTGCCAACATTCTGACCTATGGGCGTGTTGTACAAACCTGTACCAGAGTAGGGCGCGCCGGGGGTCACAGCACAGGTAGCCGTATCCAGAACGGACGGCCGCTGCAGCGATACTCCATTCGCAGGAATGTCTTTGAGGGTGATCTTCTGATCGACATAGCTGGCCACAAACTCGTTGAGCAACGTCGAGGTAAAGGTGTGAGTGACACGTCCCGAAAGGCTGATGCCGGGGCCATACAGGCGGTTTTGAATGGTCGGGAAACTGTTGGTCTCATAGCCGTACTGCGGCGTGTTTGTGGTGGTGCTCCACTCGTCGTGAATGTAGCGGAAGCTCGCCTGAGTCTTCTCACTGAAGGTGCGATCGAGGCGGAACAACTCTTCACGGTAATAAGTTGGCAGATAAGTCTCGGTAAGATAGCAGTAGCCAGTCGTCGAAGTGCATCCGCCGTAGGAATTCGCGAGGGGGATCGCGCCGCTGTTCAGCAGCGCCGTCGCCGTGGACGACACGCCAATGCTGCTGCTGTGCTGAACCGCTGTGTTCGGGCAATCGGCGTAAGAACCATTCACAGGACATAAGTCCGTGAAGTCTCCGTTGCGCTCTTCCGGCGAAGGCACAGCCTGCCGGTAAGGATACGGGTCTGTCTCGATACGCGCTTCTTCGGAGAAGAAGAAGTGCGTCTTTCCCTTGCCGTTGTAGAGATGCGGAATGGACAACGGACCGCCGATGGTGCCGCCGAAATCGCTTCTGCGGTATCGTGGCGCGCCGTTGGTGACATCGAAGTAGCCTTTGGCATTGAACATCTCGTTGCGTACAAACTCGAAGAGGTTGCCGTGATAGGAGTCCGTGCCAGACTTGGTGGTTACGATGGTCGTGCCGTTCCCTGTGCTTGGATACATAGCCCCATAATTCGAGGTCAGCACCTTGATCTCCTGGATCGCATCCACGCTGGGAGTGACGATAAGAGACGTATGGTCTTTGTTCATGCCTGCATTCATCGTCTCCGAGCCGTCGATCTGAAAGCTGTTGTACTCGGTACGGCCGCCATTGACGCTATAGGAAACGCTGCCTCTCAGACCAACACGCGCCTCGTCCTGTTGCGTTTGGTTCGAAACGCCGGGCGCCAACGCAATCAACTGCGTGAAGTTGCGCCCGTTGAGCTGAATCGCTGCGACTTCCTTGCCCGTGATGGTATCGTTGACTTCGGCGTTTTCGGTATCGACCTGCGCCGCTGCCGACGCACCACCCTCGACGGTGACAGTCGATTGCGCACCACTGACCGTCAGTTGGACGTTGAAGATATAGGCCTGTCCCATTCCCAGCGCAACGTCGTTATTGACTGAAGTAGCAAATCCTGGAGCGCGCACTTCGATGCGATAATGACCCGCCGCAAGATAGGGCACAGTGTAATTGCCGGTAGCATTGGTCTGTGACTCCAGCTTTACCAGAGTGTCCTTATTGACAATCTGGACCTCCGCGCCGGAAATCGCCGCGTTCTGAGGATCGGTCACCTGGCCGGTGAACCGCGCATTCTGAGCGAGCGCGACAAGCCCAGCAGACAGAAAAAAAAGACAAAACAGGTAGCGAATCATTCTTGTGAGCATGCGTCGTAGCTTCCTATTCGTTTTGCGAAACCGCAGGTTTGGTACTTGGAAGGACAGGGGCACGGAGGGAGATGTTGTCGAGTATTGCCCGGAGTTGTGCAATTGATTGAGTCAGTTCTGGTACGATGGCCTGCACAGACCGCGGTTGTTGGTTGTTGTCCGAAATGAGTTCGCCACACAGCGCAACGTTTGTGGCAGATGCGTCCGCCAAGTTGCCGGAGGACGCGGCGCCGTGTTCCGTCCCGGCGACCGCTTTTATCTTTGTCAGAAGTTTCTCTTCCGCCTGTAACGCCGCAAGCATCTTTCGCCTGTGGTCGCTGAGAAGCATATCGAGAGACGCCTGGGCGTTCGGGGTTAATGCCTGCCTCGCAGCAAACCTCTGTAGAAGGCTGGCAATCGCTTTTCCTTCCTGGTGAATCTCCACGGAAGTGTTGAAGAGTTGGTGACCCAATTCACCGATTGCCTCGCGGTTCTTCCCTTGATGAGCGAGGTAATCCTCGAGAGGGGATACTCCCGCCACTGAAGACGACTGCTTGAGGCTCGTAATCTCCGTTCCTGTAGCACGATTGTTCTCAACTTCTCGAAAGGTATAGAGAGCCGAGACGACGTGAGGAACAAGATTCAGATGCGTCTCGATCTCATGCTTACGGAGCTCGGTTGCGACGATCCCACGCACCACGAGTGAGCCAGGGTTGCGAACAATTTCGATACGCTCGCTGGTATCGGCTCCCGCTTGGCGAAGCGCAAGCTGTGCGCCAAGTTCCGCTTCATCGATCTCCGTGTCACTGAGGTGAAGTGGAAGCCGAGGAAGAGCCGAAGTCCGGACGCCGCCTGAGATTCCAGGATGAAATGCGGCAATCGGCTCGAACCAGTCTCCGCTGATAGCGCTCCACGGCATTACGTCATAGTTGAGTTCAGCAATCTCGATTGTGCCCGCGTCGCGCAGTTCGACCGTGCGAGCTACCGGATGGAAATCGGTATCGCGTACGGTAAGAGAAGCCTGCGCTACTTCGCCGGTTGGTACCGTGGTGGTGAGTTTCAGAAGATGGTTTCCGGCGCGTGCGATGCTGTCCTGACGCACATGCTGCCGGTCGTGCCATTCCTGGTAGTTGCTGGCTGACAGCAGACCATCCCAATCAATACCTGCCCGCGCGAACTGGTCCTTTAACTGCGTGTCCGTCGTACTCAAAGTCTGCTGCCGAGGAGCGCGGATTCCCTGCGCATCCCGATAAAGCGCTCTTTCCAAAGTCCGGCGTGACGTCGTAATGCGTACCTTCTGATAGATGACGCCCGGCGCACTGTTGAGATGTGGCATGTCCCAGGATTCCGCCTGGACCAGGAATGCGTTAGCCGTTATCCTTGGCGGTTGGTGGAACCAGAGGGCGAAGCATACAAGGGAGGCCGCTGCCAGAATGAGCGCTGTTGCAAGTGTTGGATTCATTTCAGGGAGAGATTGTTTGAGCTTGGAGCTGAAAGATCGCAACCAATACACGATGCGGGAAAGCTGTTTGTGTGCTCCGAGGGTTTCCGCGGCGGGAACAATATACTGTTCGAGAGCTCGATCCTCGGCAGTGTCTTCCATCTCTTCTTCAGCAATCACGGGATCGCGGTAGACGACATGCACGCTCGGCGTATCGCCCAAGAACGAGAGCGTCAGGTCAAGGCCACGGTCGTCACTGAAGGCAATATGCTCGCTCTGCTCCAGCCCCTGTTGCAGTGCAGGATCGAAGACATGGAGGTAGGCCATGCGGACACCCTGCTCGCTCAGAACTTCAACAAAAGCGAGCTTCTCTGTCCGACCCAGCTTCAGATGAAATTCGCTCAGCTCCGAGGTGACCTTCTGCGAGGTACGGACTTTGCCATTCACGGCAATCTGCAAACTCTGCGGGCGATGCTCGAAGACCTCGCGCATCTTGCGCTCAAGCCGGTTGCGAAGCATTGCCTCCGGCGTTTTCTTGCGCCGTTTGCGACTGGAGGACGGCAACTCAACCGGCCCGGTCGAACCGCCATCAGGTCCCTGCGAATCGTCGCGCCCGATTGCATCGTCCGGAGAGCGGTCGGCAAGAAGCGGCAAGCCGAGGATCGCGTTGGCCGTATCCAGGCATTTGCTGCAACTGACGAGATGGGCCAGTTCCGCGGTCGTAAATCTTGCGCCCTGCGATTCCTTGTAACGCTGCTCCAGCGTCTCCCGTTCAAAGCACTCGCCAGCGCAATTCTGAAAGATGGCTTGCTGCATCTCGAAAAACAGCGTTTGCGAATCATCGGACAAAGCAGGAAGGAAAGAAGTGCGCTGCGCTTCTGGTGTAAACGAGCGAAGGCAATTCGGGCGTTCCAAGTGAAGCCGTACTTCCTGCCGCGCAACCTGCATCATCCTGTCCACGGCCCCCCGCGAGTTGCGAACCACTTGCATGACCTCACTGGGGAAGTAGCCGAATATGAAACGCAGAATAAGAACACTGGCCGACTTCGAAGTGCTCTTCCGTTCGCACACATACTCGCAAACCGCTTTCAAATTGGATCGCACGTACAGCAGCTTCCGGCGATCCACCGAGGCGAGACCGCGCGCAATCGTATCGAAGTCCACGATGGTCAGATCGTCGATTGGACTCCGGCCCGCCCGGCGCAGGTGCGCATAATGGAGATTGCGCAGGACCGAGAACAGATACGCCTCGCGATTGTCAACCTCTTCGAGGTTTGAACCCGTCCGTGCAACCTGAACATAAAGATCCTGAACTAGGTCTTCGGCATCTTCGCGATCATGACCGGTCAGTTGCAGAGACCATTCCAACAGGCGACGGTATGATGAGAAATACAACTCCTCGAATGCCGGACGTTTCTCGGGTTTGGGTCGAAATGGAAGCATCATCGGCTGTCTCTACAACACTTGAGTGCACGAGCCGGCGTTATCTAACAAAGGCGCTTGCGCTTTTCGTCGGATCTTAACAATCGGGCCTACTCCGCACGCGGCAAGAGGCCACGTGTGAGAATCCGATTGCAGGATATGAAGGGGATAATGCGCGGTTCTCTTGGCAATTCGTGCGCGGCACAACAGCAGCAGCTCCATCAACATATGGGGCGCTTTTAATTGCCTCTACGCACAGCCCTGAACGCGTAACGTGAAACCTGAAGACACATCCATTGCAGGCCGTGCCGAAACGAGTTGTTTATTATCCTTATTGCTATGATGCATCTTCCATGTTGACGAGAGATGACGAAGGGGTCCGTATTCCGTTTCTGTCATTCAACTGAAATATTTGTCTTAGTGAGTCGATCTGGCGAACGATTTCATCCCAACTGAAAGTTATGACGGTCCGACACAGAATTGAAACCCATGCGATAGAGATCGCTGAAGGTCACGGTGTGCCCTGCCGCCTCCAGGGTGCGCTTTGCCGTGTCAGCCATTGCGCCGCTGAAGCTCTTCAACTCAGGATGGGCAAGGACGATCAGGATATTCATGTTGGATTCCTTTCCTGGATAGTATGCGCGAGATTTGGCGCGCCACAGGGATCGAGAGCAATTGCACAAGCGCTACGACGGGCAATGCGTATTGAAGGGCAGCATGCGCCGAGAACCAATGAGCGATCGCCAGGAATAGACAGCAACCCACCAACCGCCCCGGAAACAGCCCAAGTTCGTGATTGAAGAGATAGGCATAGGGACTGCGCCCGTCCTGGCGGGAGGCCGCATCAACTACGCTCAACTCGATGGGGTTATAGCCAAGATCCAACAGCGGCCTGGAGAGCAGAAGACAACCGACAAAAATCAATACTCCCACCGCGTTGTATAACCAGGCGTTGCAGAGCGCGCCCAGAAAGAACAGCAACAGCCCGGCAGAGAAGATGATTCCACGGTGCCGCGGCGTTGCGATCCGCCCCGCCATATACATCAGACAGGCAGAGAAGACGCCGCCCAGCGCCTGGGTCGCGCCCAGGGTTCCTTCCTGGCCAACCAGCAGCAGGATCAGCATGGCCGGCGCGGTGAGCATGTACCCCTGCGCCAGCCCCTTGAGAAAGGCCAGTTGCAGCATTTTTTGCCAGAGCGCTGAAAAACGGAAAAACAGAAAATGGACGCGGGGCGGATTGCGAAAAGTGCCCCGTTCCAGGATGGCGGCGGCGATCACCGTAAGGCAAAAGACGACGACCGCAATGATGTCGTAGGCGCGGTTGGCTACGCCTCCCAGCCAGCCGTAGAGCACGGTGCCGCTAATGAACCAGCCAATCAGTGCAGGAACCACGACGGCGGCCAGGGTGGAAACGAACAACTCGACGCCATAATAATAATTGCGGTTGAGGTCGTCGGTGGTCGCCAAAGCCAGGAATCCGCGATTGGCCCAGAACAGACCCGTCGCCAACCCCATTGCCAGGCCCGAGGTCGCGATGCCGACCGGACTCAGATCGCCGGAGCCCATCAGCAGCATCATGACCACACCGGACAGAACCATGCCCGCGGCATACAGGTGCTTGATCGGAACGCGGCCAATCAGCCAGCCGTTCATCAGGAAGGCCACCGGCGTAGCGGCATAGATCGACAACTGATAGGTGACGACCTTGTCGACTGCGTGCGTATTGCGCATGACAAAGGCGGCTATAAAAACTTCAATCACCGGCAAGACAAGGGCGTAGGCCATGTTGGCAAGCATCAGAACCTGCATGGCGCGGGGACAGCGACGGAAGGTCTCGATTTCCTTGCGCAGACGGCTCATATCCGGGATCCGCGGGCTAAAAGGAGGATTCCGGTTTTTTTGCGGAAGCCGGAAAAATGCTGGCTGCACACAGGGAAAGGCATACGCTTAAATATAGCGATTTGCGGGGCCAACAACGGGTTGCAATAAAGGCTTTTGGAGGGTGAGTTTTCTTGACATAGGGTGGTGCGAATGGTATTAATTGCCCATGCGCAACCGATTGCGCACGAGCGTTTACCGCTCGCTTCCCGACAACCAAATTCCTGTTCATGGAGAAGATTCAATGAGATCACCGTGCGGCATGGGGATGTTGAGCCGTCGTGAGGTGCTGAAAACCATGGCCGCCGCTGCTTGCGCCCTCGCGCCCGGTGCCTCTGCCGCGTCGCGCGGATCGCTCTCCAAGGGCGATACGGATTTCCTCGACGACCTGGAGCGGCAAGGGTCCCTCTTTTTCTGGGAGCAGGCCAGCCCCGTCACCGGGCAGATACTGGACCGGGCTCGCAACGATCTGGCTGGAGCGCGCGATCCACGGCGAATGGCCAGCACGGCCTCCACCGGTTTTGGCCTGACTGCGCTGTGCATTGCCGACCAGCGCGGCTATCTGCCTCACGACCAGATCGTGGAGCGGGTAAGAACCACGCTCTCGTGGCACCTGAACCATCTGCCCGAGGTGCATGGCTTCTTCTACCACTTCAGCGACGTGGAAACCGGCGAGCGCGTCAAGGGAGTCGAGGTTTCTTCCATCGACACTTCCCTTCTGTTGTGCGGCATTCTGACGGCCCGAGCCTATTTTGACGATGCGCAGATCAAGTCTCTGGCACAACATATCTATGAGCGCGTGGACTGGCCGTGGATGCTCAACGGCGGCCAGACCTTCTCCATGGGCTGGCATCCTGAGACGGGCTTTCTCGATGCGCGCTGGAAGACCTATTGCGAGCTGATGATGATCTATTTGCTGGCGATCGGCTCGCCGAGCCATCCGGTTGCACCGGAGTTTTGGAGCCACTTCGAGCGCCCCATCGTTCATTACGCGGGATACGACTTCATCAGCGGAAACGACCCTTTGTTTACCCATCAGTATTCGCAGGCATGGTTCGACTTCCGTCAGAAGCGCGACGCGTACGCCGACTACTTTGCCAACTCCGTAACTGCCACACGCGCCCACAAGGCGTTCTGCCTTGCTTCTCCGCAGTTGTACAGCGAGGACTACTGGGGGATCACGGCCTCTGACTATGCTGGTGGATACACGGCCTGGGGCGGCCCACCCGCGCAAGGTCCTTTGGATGGGACCGTGGTTCCTTGCGCTGCGGCAGGGTCGCTGCCGTTTGTGCCGTCCGACTGCGTTGCGGTGTTGCGCGCAATGCGTTCCAAGTGGGGCAAGCAGGCCTGGGGGCGCTACGGCTTTGTCGACGCCTTCCATCCCGCCGCCAACTGGTATGACCCTGACGTCCTGGGAATCGATCAGGGCATCTCTGTTCTGATGGCGGAAAACCTCCGCTCCAGCCTGGTGTGGAACACGTTCATGCGGAATCCGGAATGCGCTAACGCCATGCAGCTGGCAGGATTCCATCGTCAGGGTTAGTCGGAATGATGGTTCGCTGCCGCAACGCGAGTTGATCCATCACTTTGGTTTTCCCGGAATCGCACAAAAAGTCATGCGGCTTCAGCGCTGGCCTGGTTGAACCACAGCCATTGGGAGCAGGACAGTGGCTGCGTCTCTTCGCAAGTGAGGCAAGGCGCCGGTGCGCACGGCTCTCTCCATCGCGCTATTCTAGGAGTAACCTCCCGTGACAAGAACCTCGCTTAAGCCGATCGCACTGAAAGAGCTGGCTGCAATGCTCGCGCTTTCTCAATCAACGGTCTCCCGTGTCATCAATGGCGGGGCGGCTGCGCATCGGATCGCAGCGAAGACCCAAGAGCGCGTGCTGCAAGCTGCTGCGCACTATGGTTATTCAGCAAACACCGTCGCAAAGAGCCTGCGCGAAAAGCGAACGTACACCATTGGTGTCATCGTGCCCGAAATCAGCGAAGGCTATTCGACCGCGGTGCTCAGCGGCATCGAAGATGAACTACTGAAGGACGGCTTCTTCTACTTTGTCGTCAGCCACCGCCATCGTGCCGAACTGCTGGATGGGTATATGCGCACCATGCTGGCCCGCTCCGTCGAGGGAGTCATCGCCATCGACTCTGCAATTGGATGCGAATTGCCCGTCCCGCTGGTCACCGTTTCCGGATACAAGCAGCGCAACAGCTCGGTCAGAATTGAACTCGATCATGAACAAGCCGCGCTGCTGGCGCTCGATCATCTGAAGTCCTTGGGGCACAGGCACATCGCTTTCATCAAAGGACAGAAGTTCAGTTTGGACTCCAAGCAGCGCTGGCAAGCCATTGTCGATACCGCCCGAGATCTGGATCTGACCGTTGACACGCAGCTGGTGACCGAACTGTGCGGGCCGGAGCCGGGGCCGGGACCAGGCTTCGAAGTAACGCAGAGATTGTTGCAGACAAAGCGTCCCTTTAGCGCTATCTTTGCGTTCAACGACGTCACCGCGATAGGCTCGATCATGGCGTTGCGCGAAGCCGGACTCCGCATTCCCAAGGATGTCTCCGTGGTGGGCTTTGACGATGTGCTGATTGCCGCAACTTCCTCCCCGTCGCTGACGACCATCCATCAGCCGTTGCGCTCCATGGGGCAGGCCGCGGCTACTGCGCTCCTGGGGCTTATTCACAATGGCGTGGGCGATCCCCCTTCATCCGTGATCGTGGTTCACCCCAAGCTTGTCGTGCGCAAATCCACCGGAAACGCCGCTGTCTAACGCAAAACCAGTGTGGATGTATCCCGGATGCAAGGCGCTTACTGATCTGGCCCAAATGATTTGCATCGTGCTTTCCCGCCCTTGCCCGTCCCCCCCCGACAGGCCACAATAACTCCGGTTTCGCTCCAGCGCTGGAATATCCTCTCTGTTGAAGAACCACGAATTCATCCGCCTCCCTTCAAGGCGCCGTCTTCCGCACCAAAAAAACGGGGTGCGCCAGGCGCACCCCTCGAAGTAAACCCACTTTGAATTAGAAGTTGAAGCGCGCTTCCAAGGTGACGGTGCGCGAGCCAAGGGCCGTCCGTGCCTGCCCGAAGTCTGCTGAATTGATGCTGTTGGAGACAGAGCCCGGGTTGAAGTTCAGCAGGTTGAAAAGGTTGTAGGCGTCGACTCGGAAATTGACCTTCGCCTGCTCACCGAGGATGGGCGCCTTCGGCAAGCCAAAGCTCTTGGACAGCGTCGCATCCACATTCCTGTAACGAGGACCGGGGAAGGAGTTGCGCGCCAGTCCCGGAGCGGGAGGCGTACCCGCCGCGACTCCGGGGAACGAATCGCCCGCAACCGCCGCCGAGTAATCAGCCATCCTGAAGTACTTGTTGGAATAGGAATAGGTTCCCTGAACCACGTTCGTGAGAATGTTCGGGTAGTTCTGGTTTTGCCCGTCGCCCACGTTCGGTCCAGACTTGAAGGCGTCGTTGGTGGTCTTGTGATGGCCGCCGCCTAGGTAGGCGGGACGCAGCGATCCCGTCCACGAGCCGTTGTAGTAGAGGGTCTGGGTGGAGTACTGAGGCGTCCATCCGAAGCCGCTATGCAGATTCAGAATGCCGCTCAAAGACCACCCGCCAACTGTCTTTTCCATCCAGTTTTGACTGCCGTGGAAGAAGACCGGCTGCCACATGCCAAAGAGCTTGAAGGACTTGCCGATGTCGAAGTCGGAACGTCCCCAGGAGTATGCGGAGCTGTACGGATAATTATCCGTCGTGTAAGGGCCGGAGGTGTTATCCATGCTCTTGGCCCATGTGAACTGCGCATCCGCGCTGAACTGGTGGCTGAACTGGTGCTTCAACCCGGCCAGCAGCATGCTGTTGTTGGCTCCGCCTTCATTGCCGAAGTACTCCACGTTGGTGACCAGCGGGTTCAAGGGAGTTTTGTTCATCGCAGCCCGCGAGTTGGCTTGGTACATGTCGATGAGGTGATGCGAAGTGCTTCCCTGATAACCCACCGAGGCAATCAACTGGTGGCCGAGGTCGTACTCGGTTTCCAAAGAATAGTGATAGGTCAGCGCAGTGGGAAGATCGTTTGGAAACGCCGCGATATAGGCACTGCCGGAAGTGGGAAGGCCTTTCGAGTTAAAACTGGTGATTGTGTTGGGATTCGAGGCGTAACCGCTCAGCGAATGCGCGTTGCTGGAAACTCCATACACGATGTTCGGATTGATGCTGTTTGGATTATCGCTGCTGAACCAGTACCAGCCTTGCGTGGGCGGGTTGCTGCTAACACTGGCCGAAATGGCAATCTCTTCCTGGTTGAAATTGACACCAAATCCGCCGCGCACCACCAGTTTGCCACTCGCGCGGATGGGGCTCCAGTTGAACCCGGCCTGAGGGCCGAAGTTGCCCTTCTGCGGCGTCCACATCTTGCCGCCCTTGCGCAGATACATACCGGTTAGCAGATCGGCTCCCGTGCCGAAGTGCGCCACATCCAGGTTGTTCTGCTTGCTGTCTAGCGCTTCAAAGTAGTTGTAGCGCACGCCAAGACTGACCGTCAGATTGGGCAGTAGCTTCCAGTCGTCCTGCACAAAAAGTCCCCACAGATTCTGGCGCATATCCATGCGGGTTCCGCCCGGATAGCCAGTCGCCGTGTTGAAGTTGCCGTACTCGGTGCTGGGAGCATCGTTGAGGAAGTCCCAGATGTTGAAGAACTGATAGCCGGGACGCCCAACCGGATTCTGCAGGTATTCCAGACGGGTGAAGTCTGCGCCAAACTTGACCGTATGCCGGTTCAAAATCTTGGTCGCGACATCCTTGTAGCCATAGGTCCACTGGTTCAGATCACTGCCCAGCGAAGCGCCGAACTGATTCAATGACACGGTTCCGGTGGAAGTGACGCTGGCCTGCGGCAGGCCCACAGGGGACTGGGAGTTGCCGGTGATTTCGTTATAACGCCATCCCGAAGCATTGGCACGCGCCTCATTCAGGAACGTCGGCGAGAAGGTGTGGTCCCAGATCAGCGCGAATGCGTCGTTGATCGCGTCGTGATGGAAGAGGTTGTAAGAGCGAGCGCCTCCGTTCAGGTTCGTCTTGGATTGGGGCACCCAGTAGATGGTTCCAGACAAACGGTCGTTGGAGGTGACGTTTGCGTCCACGCGACCGTTGTACTGAGTCTCCGTGAGTTTCGTCGGGTTGACCGTGGAATAATTCGCGATATCCGCGGTGGTTCCCAATCCTCCGCCCACACCGGGCGTATTGGACTGGCTTGTCCAGGTGAAGTCCTGCGTTCCAAGTTCGCTCGTCAGCGGCGTGCCGATATTCAGACCTTTGCCGGGAATGGTATTACAGGTAACACCCTCAATCAGGCCGTCATTGGCGCAGGTTTCATTGATGATCCCCTTCGAGACCACCCCTGAGCCCGGAAAAGTCAGATACTGGGAGGCAATGCTGTTGGCCCTGGCCAGTGAGTCGAAGTCCGTGGTTTCATACCAACCGGTTCCAGTTGTGCTCGAATTGTTGCGGAGCGTCTCATAGCTGAAGAAGGCGAATACCTTGTTCTTCCAAAGCGGACCGCTGCCGTTGCCGCCCAACTGATTGAAGCGCTGCGAATCGCGCAGCAGGCCTTTTTCTGCCGCCGTTATGTTGCTGGGGTTGTAGAAGCTGGGGCCGTTGTAACGCTGGTAGGCATTCAGTCCTGGTCGGTTTGCCTGAAAGAAGAGGCCGCCGTGAATGGCATTGGAACCGCTCTTCGAGGTGACCTGCGTCTGTGCGCCACTGAAGCGGCCATTCTCGGAGTCGTATGCGTTGGTGACAACCTTGACGGATTCGATGGACTCCTCGCTGGGCGTGATGACGGAAGCTCCGCCCCAGACCGCGCTGACCGTGCTGATGCCGTCGATCGAGATGCTGTTGGAATCGATTCGCCCGCCATTCGCGTTCGCTTGCGGGGCGTTTTCCGTCTTGAAGATACCATCAGCATTGCCGGATGCGGCAACGCCTTGAGCGCCTGGAAGCGAAAACGATCCTCCGCCCGCGCTCTGGGATCCGTCGGAAATCACGCCCGGAGCCAGTTGGGTAAGCTGGAAAACATCACGCCCAAAGCTGGGCATGTGCTGGATTTCATTGGCACTGATAGTGTGGCCAATTTCCGCGGTTTCGGTGTCCATTGCCGCGGCCAGACTCGCGTTTACAGAGACGGTCTGCGTGTCGGCGCCGATCTCCAGTTTCACGTTCAGCGCATTCGCCTGCTCGGGGATCAACTGCAGGTCGTGCAGAACCTTCTTTTGGAAGCCGGCTCTTTCAACAAGCAGGGTGAATTGGTCTGCGGGCAGGGCGTTGAAGTTGAAGACGCCTGTCTCATCGCTGGTGCGAACCACCTTCGCGTTCGTTCCCTGGTCTGTAAGTGTGAGGGTTGCGCCGGGAATGACTGCTCCCTGGGGATCTGTCACCACGCCCTGGATGGAAGTCCGGTATTGGGCATGCGCTGGCGCGGCAAAGCTGGCGATCAGGAGGAGCAACGCCACCGCCCACCAGGCGGTCTTTCTGGCCAGAGAGCGGTCTAGTAGCCATTGTTTGAATCGTTGATTCATGTGCATCAAAGTCTCCTTAGAAATACCCGGTGATAGGGACAGCATTTTGCTCTTTTTGTAGAGTTGGAATCGAGTTCACTCCTTTGCGCAATCGTTTGCGCTAAGAGATGTTAAGCACTGCCGCAAGATGATGTCAACAACCTCTTCCCTTGCGGCCGAAATGCGCTGCAGCCACACTTCTCAGTTCCCAGCCGCCGTTCGGCTGGGCGATACCACCTGGAATGCGGCTTCCTGGCTGGCCAGGGAGCTGCCTCCAATCCAGACCGTATATTGGGTCGCTTCCATCGTTGCGGCACTCTCCTGGCCGATGAAAGAAAGTTCCTTGAATCCCAGCGAAAAGCGAACCCGCTTCGATTCGCCCGGCGCCAGGGTAACCCTCTCAAATCCCTTGAGGCTGCGCACCGGCTGTTCGACGCTGGCGCCCAGATTGCGCACATAGCACTGAACCACTTCCGTGGCTGTGCGATCCCCGGTGTTGGTTACTGTCGCCGTCGCTTCGACCAACGGGGTACTGCGGTTCTCCAGAGCCTGGGCCAGCGGGATGCTGCCCTTCGAGACCCGTACGTCCCGGTAGGCGAAAGTGCTATAGGAAAGCCCGTAGCCAAAGGGAAACAGCGCGTCGTTGGGAACGTCGATATAGCGGGAATGGAAGCGCTCTTCGCCGGTTGGCGCCTTGGAAAGGTCGATGCCCACGGGCGGCCGTCCTGTCGGGAACTGGCTGTAGTAGAGCGGCTCCTGCCCCACTGCACGGGGGAAGCTCATGGGCAGTTTTCCGCTGGGCGTCACATCTCCGAAGAGTACGTTGGCAATCGCGTTGCCGGCCTCTGATCCAGGAAACCAGACCTCCATGATGGCGGAAACATGATGCGCGGCCCAATCCAAAACCAGGGGACGGCCGGAGAACACGAGCAAGACAACTGGTCTCCCGGTTGCCGCAACTGCTTCCAAAAGCTGTTGTTGATTGCCGGGCAGGTCGAGCTTGGAGCGCGAGCCACCTTCGCCGCTCATGGCACCCGATTCACCCAGCGCGAGAATGATCACATCAGCCTTCCGTGCCGCCTGAACTGCCTCGTCAAATCCGGCCTGCGAAGGATCGTCAATCGCCGTTCCCTTGGCGTAAACCAGTTGCAAGCCCGCCTTCTGGGCACGCCCTTCCAGCGCATGGCGGAGGGTCACGGTGTCGCGCTCTGTCCCGGCACCGCCCCAGGCTCCCACCATCTCTCCCGTATCGTCGCCGAGCGGGCCGATGAGAGCGATACGCTGGCGGCCAGGAGAAAGCGGAAGCAGCGGTGCACCGTTGGCCAGCTTGTCGTTCTGCAACAGGACGAAGGACTCTTCCGCCGCCTTGCGAACCAGCGGTCTGTGTTCGGCAACCGCAGCCGTTACCTCAGGGCCTTCGGCGTAGGGATGTTCAAACAGCCCGGTAGCGAATTTGACGCGAAGCACCCTCCGCACCGCCTCATCAACCACCGCCAAAGGTACCTGACCGGAGCGAACAAGTTCAGGCAGCTCGGTGTCGTAAAAGTGCGACATCATGTCCACATCCACGCCTGCCATCAGGGCCTTGCGCGTGGCGGTTGCCGCATCGAGCGCTATGCCGTGGTTGATCAACTCCATGACCGCGGTGTAGTCGCTGACCACAAGCCCGTTGAAGCCCCACTCCCCACGCAGTATCTTGCTCATCAGGAAGGGGTTGGCGCTGGCAGGCACGCCATTGAGGGCATTGAAGGCGCTCATGATCGTGGCGGCTCCCGCCTCGACCGCCGCCTGATACGGCGGAAGGTAGATCTGACGAAGCGCAATTTCGGACATGTCTGTGGTGTTGTACTCGCGCCCCGCCTCAGCCGCGCCATACGCGGCAAAATGCTTGACAGAGGCGGCTACGCTGCCCGGATTTGCTAGGCTCTCGCCCTGATAGCCCCGAATGTAGGCCCGCGCCATGGCGGCGCCAAGATAGGGATCTTCGCCGGCGCCTTCTGTCGATCGGCCCCAGCGAGCATCGCGGCTGATGTCGACCATCGGAGAGTAGAACCAGCGCACACCGGCAGTCGTCGCCTCTTCGGCCGACATCCGGGAGACGGCAGCAGCCAGTTCCAGATCGAAACTGGCGGCCAACCCCAGGGGAACGGGATAGATGGTGCGATAACCGTGAATCACATCCGCGCCAAAGAGCAATGGAATGTGCAGACGGCTCTTTTCCACCGCCAGATGCTGATACAAATTGGTGCGGTCTTTCCCGACGGTGTTGAGCATCGAGCCAAGTCCGCCGGTTGCCGCCAGTTGCTTGGCGTTCACAGGATGGGTGGTCTCGGGATTGATAGCGGCAAGCGCGCTCAGCTTGGAACTGGCCGCGCCTTTGCCCGGTCCTGCAGCCTCGGCAGCGTCGCCGGTGTCGTTGTACTGCACCAGTTGACCGATCTTTTCTTCGAGCGTCATCTGGCGAAGCAGCTTCTCCACGCGAGCTTCCAACTGCGGGTCGGCCAGTTCAGCATTGGATAGATGCGCCGCCTTGCCCAGCTGGCGTTGAGCGATTGGTTGCCCGGCCTGGGCTTCCGCACTTGCGCCGAGCCCGGCCATGGCCAGAAGAAGGGTGGCCGCAATTAGGATGGAGCGGACGCGAACCCTCACCCAGCAGCTAACGATGGATTTCGGACAGCGGTCGCTGGCGTGGCGGCACATGCCAATTATTCGTAACACTAGATTTCTCCCATATATGGTCTGTTTTGCACTGGCCGGTGCCAGGGGTTACGGATGTCGATAGATGGCCAAGGAACCAATGCAACCGGGTCAGAGACAAGGTTGGCTCAAACACGGAGCAGCGAGTGTTTTCAAGCCCATGCGCAATCGATTGCGCATGAGGACTTTGTATCACCCGCAAGCGAAGACCGTCAAATGAGACTCCGCCTGCAAGCTGCTCCCAGACCTCAATCAGCGCGGAGAACCGATGCTATGGCAACAACACCTTCGTCATTACCGCCGATCACGGCTTCATGACCGTCCATCACAGCATCTATCCCAATGTTAAATTCGCGCAGCTTGGCCTCTTGCACCGCACACAAAACACCTTTGCCGGCGTGGCGTGGTCCAAAGCCGCCGGTGGCTCCGCGCTGGTCTATATCCACCCTCCGCGCCGTGCTCGTGCCCCAGCTCAAAGCCGAGCTCTCCAATATTCCCGGAATTCTTCAGGTTCTTACCAACGCCGAGGCTCGCCCACTTGGCATCCCCGCCGAGAAAGATTCCGATCAGGCCCCACACTCACTACTGATGTTTGCAGCCCTTTTGACATGTAGAATTGAAGTCTTTGGAGGCCTCCGACCCGGAGACCTGGCGAGTAAATTCACAGGAGCCTCGCTTCCGCTTTTTACTACTTTTTACTATTTTTTGACCATCTTTTATGTTGTCGGCGACTGGAAGCCGCTGGCAACTGCTGGAATGAAGTGCCAAGGTAAGCTCAATGTGCTCACACTGATATGGGCGTAAGTCATTCTGATTTAGAGAGACGAGGGACGTCGCGGGTTCGAGTCCCTTCTTCGGCATCAAGTAATTTAGAATAAATCACTTAGACTCTGTCTAACAAAGCAAGGAACACGGGCTTGGCCAATCGGTCGGTTGATTTCTATCTGCGCATGAAAATCAAAAAGTGGGCCTATCGCAAAATCTTTGAGAAGTCTCGGCGTTCGCTTTCGGCGAATTCTGCCTGTTCTGGTGCGACAGAAAGCGAAAGCTCCTGGATCAAGTCGGAAACGATCTCGGACCGGCGATGGGTGGCTACTGCGTGCGGAGAGTTCTTGTGGCGGGGCTATCGCCCGCTGCACAGGCCATTTCCGTCGTTCTTGCGCGCGGCAGCGGCCCCAAACCCAATGGCCAGAGCAGGTCGTGCTTTTTCAGAACCCTGTGCACCACATAAGGCAGCAGCAACCCGGCAGCCGTCCCAAGCACGAGTTGAGCGACAACACTCTCTACGCCAAGTCTTTCCAGCACAACCCGCGTCCCAGCGCCGGTCAGCACATGCATCACATAGATTGTCATCGAGGCGGTTCCGACGCCAGCCAGCGCCTTGGCAAACCGCCTCGAATGCCGTTCAATCAACTGGCTTACAGCAACCACCAGAAAGATGCCTGCCAGGCACGCCGGCAAAGATGCCAAGCCGTGAGGTTTTCCTCCAGAGGCAGAACGCCCCCAAAAAATGCACAGCGCATAGGTTGCGGCCGCGACCGCGCAGGCAGGCCCTAGGAATCGTGCTCTGATACCGGCTCCCGATCCCTGTCTGCTCAGAAATATTCCCAGTACATAGAAGAGGAGCATGTACTCGGCGGAGACTGTGAAACTATCCGGATATAGCGTAATGTGCAAATAGGCTACAAGCGCGACAGGAACAAGGACCCGCAGCCGGCTTGAAACAACCATCGCCAGGAAATGACAGAGAAAGAGCGCCTGAAGAAACCAGAACTGGTCGATTGGCCTCCATGCAATTCGCAAAAGATCATGCACTGTTGGCGGCGTGTTCAGGTGTCGGGCGAGGGCAATCTGGATTCCGCCTTGGATCAAAGACCAAAGGAAGTAGGGATACGCAATCAGCTCTAGCTTCCCTTTCAGAAATCTGCTCTTACCCTTCAGCAGTGAGTGGTCAACATTTAAGCCTGCAAGCAGGAAAAATAAAGGATTGTTGACGGTATAGATGGGGTAGTTCGAACTGAACAGCAAACCGTTGCGGCTGATTAACCCCGCGGCTGCCAGTCCACCCAAAACATGTCCGTAAACCACGAGCGAGATACCGATGGCGCGCGCAATATCCCGCCACAATGACCTTCTTGCAGGTTCACTCACGATACTTTTCGCCTTCCGAGTGGTTTGAGTGCCTACGCGCTTGCCGTTCTCTTCAATTCATTTGCTGAGAAGGTCGCGTAGCACCGAATAAGTCTGTTGTTTGCCGTTTGGCTTTCAAGAGGTGCTGGAAGACTTCACTCGGAGTTCACCTGCTTTGCCTCCGCCATCGGCAGCATAACCAACCATGCAGCCGTAGGCCCCCGGTTCAAGGAGTTTGTTTTTGGATGCTGAGGTTTTGACAAATAATATACCAATCCGGCGTTTTGAAGATAGTGCTATACGGAACAAAGAAAAGGGGCGCGGCAGGCAAAGCCCGTCGCGCCCCGGTTGTGGGTTGCGGTTAGAAAATGAACTTGCCACCGAGCTCAAAGGTTCTCGGGTCCTGCGCACTGTTCACAAATCCAAAATCCGCGTTCTGCGGGTTGGTGTCCGACAGTCCGTTGAACTGTGTGTGGTTGAAGGTGTTGAAGCTGTCGGCGCGGAACTCGAAGTGAGCGCCCTCGCCAAAGGCAAACGACTTGTAGACAGCGGTGCTGAAGTTGGTGCGGCCCGCGCCGACCACGGCATCTTTGCCCATGTTGCCGAAGCCCAGGTTCGAGCCGCCGAGCCAGCCGGCGACAGGCTTAGAGAAGCCTGCACTGCTGACATATTGATAGCCGGAAACTCCGCCAACCGTTGTCTTGGACTTGGTGTAGTGCGGCTTGCCGGTCAGATCGGGACGAATTGAGTAGTCGCCGCCCAAACCAACGGTGTCACCGTAGCTGTTCGTGGGAGCGTATCCGCCGAACCAGGGGATGCCGGTCTCGGAGACGATCGTGCCGGAGATTTCCCAGCCACCCAGCATGGTCCTCGACAGGCCATCGGCATGATTGAAGAACGGCAGCTTGTACTCGTAGTTGCCGCTGAAAACCTGACGGCGATCCAGGATGCCGGAGCCCTTGTCGTACTTCAGGTTCCACGGGTTGCGTGTCGGGTTGTTGTTGTCCACGTCTACGCTGCCCGGTGTCGAATCGATCTGGTGCGCGTAGGTGTAATCCAGTTCAAAGCTCAGTCCATGCTTGTTCTGCTGGCGAAGCCCTGCCTGGAAGCTGTTATAGGTGCCGGTTTGGGTGGTGGATTGCAGTCTGATATTGCCAAAACCCGGATAGGTCTTGCTAACCAAACTGTCAATCGTCCCCTGCGAACCGTTCGCAGCCGCCTGACGCGTTGCGTACGGAGTGCTGAGCGGGAAGTTGTTGATCGGAATCCAAACATTCTGGTGCCAATCGATGTTTCCGACATACTGCACGATGGCGATCAGTGCGGGAGCGATCTCATGCTGCACGCCCAGGCTGAACTGCGCCACTGCCGGATCCGGATAGTAGTGGTTCAGCGAGTTGAAGCCTTGTGTGAAGGTTGGCGTGGAGGCCGCCGAACCAGCCTGCCAGTTGAAGCTGGGGTTGGTGAATTCGACGTTGTTGGCAGACGGCTGACTGATGAAAGGAGGCGAGCCGGCCGCATCGTAGATGTCGTTGCCCTGGATGCGCTCGTAGAAGGTACCGAAGCCGCCACGCACAATGGTTTTTCCGTTGCCGGACACATCGTAGGAGAACCCGACCCTGGGCATGAACGTCTTGTAATCGTTCTTGACCAATGCAGTGGATGTGCCGCCCTGGCCGGCAATATCGACGCCGTTCATGTAGAAGGTGCCGATCGAGTTGGTTTGCAGACCAGCAGCGCCGGACACAAACGAGCCGTCATTGTTAAAGCTGTCTTTCGTCGTAAGGCCCGGCTGGTAATGCAGGGGATTGAAATTGGAAACCTGGTTGTTGCGTTCCCATGTATGCGGCATCATGTCGTAGCGGAAGCCGTACTGCACGCTTAACTGGCTGTTCACATGCCAGTTGTCTTCGGCATAAACCGAAATCGTGCTGGCGACGTAGTGGTTAATAGGATTGGCGTTTGCCTGGCTGAAGTTGGTGGACAAACCAAGCAGGAAGTCCAAATACGAATCGCCAGTGAGTTGGCCAGTAGGACCGGCTGCTGTCGTCGCGGTAGCCGCATTCCAGCCGTCGCCGAAGGTGTAGTCGCCCTCGGAATCCTTCCCGATCACCTGATTCTTGGTGTAGCGGTTGTAGCCGCCGCCGAACTTCATTTGATGTTTGGCTTTGGTCCACGACAGGCCAAATACCTCGGCAAAATCCTCGGCGCCGTTGGTCCAGGGATCGTTTCCAGGACCCCAGGTCGTGCCCACCGTCTTCCAAGTGATGTCAGGAAGACGATTGCCCGCGTCGTTGGCCGCCGGGAAATAGGTTCCGGTGCTCCAGCCCGAGGGCTTCACAAAACTGGCACCCCCCGCTGCTACCGGAATGATTGCGATCTTGTTGCCGTTATAGTTGAATGCCGCTTCAAGTAGCACATTGGGTGTAAGCGTGCCGGTCAGCTTGATCGCTGCGGCGTAGGCCGGGTTGCTGAAGTTGGAGCCAACGGTCGGATAGTTGTCGCCCTGCCACTCGGGAGTAGCTTCCACGGTGTCCATCGCGTCGTGGATGTAGTGACCGAAGAGCTGCCATTTGTCATTGATGTTGTGATCGATGCGGAACAGATCTTCACGCACCGTGACAGGCAGATGGCCGCCAGTCGGAGTATAAGTTCCATCGGAGTTCGTCGATGCCGGAAGATTCTTGGTGGTGTTGAAGAGAAGTGCATTGGGATCCAGCAGGCTGCCTGGAATCTTATTGTTCGGGAAGGGTTGGCCCATGGTCAGGCCAGCTTTGTTAATCTTGTCAATTATTGCCGGATCGGAGACGGTAGGCACAATGACCGCCGTGGCGGGATTGTAAACGGGAATCGCGAAGTTGAAATCCGCCGCCGATGTAACCAAATCCGCCGCGGGAACAGTCTTGATCGAATTGGTCGAAACGCCCGTTACTTCACGACGCCACTCTTCGTTGTAGAAGAAGAAGGTCTTTTTCTTCTCTGAGTTATAAACGTGAGGAATGAACGCTGGACCGCCGATGTTGAAGCCGAAGACGTTATACCGCAGTTCCGACTTCTTGGCCTTTTGTCCTTTGTCGTTGTCAAAGTAGTTGTGCGCATCCAGCGCATCGTTGCGGTCAAACTCCCAAGCGCCACCGTGGAACTTCTTGGTGCCGCTCTTGATGGACATGGTGATGGTGCCGCCCGAGGCGATGCCGTAGTCGGGAGGATAGTTGCTAGCCAGCACCTGGAACTCGCCCAGTGCGTCCTGCGAAGGCATGACGGACATCTTGCCGCCGGAACCACGGTCATACGACTCAGCGCCGTCAATCATCCAAACGTTGTGCGCCTGGTTCAGGCCGTTGAAGCTGATCGAGTAGTTGGCCGTCACGGAGAAAGGACTCTCCATGTCGGGCAGGTTGCCGCTGACGCCCAGGCCCAACGCTGCAAGACCGATGACGTTGCGTCCGTTGGTAGGCAGTTCGGTGATCTGCTGCTCGTTGATGAGGGTGCTGACTACGTTCGAATCACTCTGTACCGCCAGCGCGTCGGCTTCGACGGTGACGGTTTGGGATTCGGCGCCGACGGTGAGCTTGACGTCAACGCGGAACGTTGCGGAGATGTTCACCACAATGCCCGTCTGCGCATACGTCTCGAAGCCCTTGGCGGTGACCTTCATGTTGTAGTTTGCGGCGTTCAATCCGGGAATCTCGTACAAACCGGTGGAACTGCTAACAGTGGAGTGAACGGCACTTGTGGCCGGATCGGTAAGAACGATCTTCGCTCCCGCGACGACCGCTCCCGTCTGGTCTGTGACGATGCCGGTAACCGACGAATTGGCCTGCGCAAATGCTGTGACGCACGCCAATACGAGGATCAGCGGCAACAGGATGAACCTGTACTTCGCTTGTCTCATGTGACCATCCTTTTCAAGTTTTGTGCTGCTTGGGTTCTGTGCTGCTTTCGCATCCCGTCTGGCAGGTAGATAGCCGGCCGCTTCGGATCGCCTCTGCAGAAATGCCACGGGGCTGGGTCCAACACCCATCCGGCGGCGTTTCGGCGCCAAGGGCTTGACGCTGAAAGCAAGAACAGCCATCTCGAAGTCCCGCGGATCTGCGGGGCACCTCGATAACTGCGAGCGATCTGAACCGGGGGCCTTCAAAACCATCGATTCACCTGTGGGCCGTCAACTATAGCTGGCCCGTTGCGATGCGGGAAGGAAATGGATTGCCAGGAATCGGACTAACTCACCTGGTTTTCCGTCCTTCTTCTCTGCCCGTCTCTTCGACCATCCCGGAGCTTTTCCGGAAGGTGTCACCGACATCGTCATCGTGCCGTCTTGCGGGTTTTCTTTCTCGTGCCGGAGTACCACTTGAGGCCCCGGCAACCTCTCAGCTTCGAACCAACCGCGTGGCCCCAGTGAATCGCGGAAACCATGCCTGCGAGCCCGATTTCTCCGTGGTATGGAAGAAGACAATTCCGTTCCTACAGCTTTTGGAATCCCCTCTGCTTAAACGATTGAGTAGAGTAAACAAAAGATCCCTTTCACAGAGCAGGGCACATTAAATGCTCAGAACTGAACATTTGTCAAGCGCCTTCGAAAAGAGAGATTCCTGCTTCGGTTGAGGAGTGGATCGGTGGCATGCCGGGAACCTATCAACCATTTAAATAATGAGCACATTACAGCAATGATTCCTATAAAGGAACAATACCGTATTTGAAATTTGCCTCCGGCATCCAAAAGCTCCGCTTAAATATTTCTGAAACCGTCTTATTAAGTCGTCCAGTGGACTTCGCGCACTGCGTCTGTCGTGAAACTTCAATTCTGACGCACATTTCCCGATAAGTGGAATGGGCGTGGAGTTATGTAAACGTTATCGAGAACTGTAGACGTAATTTCGAGCAGTTACTGTAAACGTTATCTGAGCCGCGCCGCATCCCGAAGCTGCCGCGCCGTCGCCTCCAGAAAGGTCTCCACGCTCGCTCCCTGCGGAACTTCCAGCCCTGACTTGGCTTGAATCGCGGAAGCGATCCGCGCTGCCAGAGTCGCGCGGGTGGCCAGGCTCATGTCCAGCCGCCGCGCAAAGAAGCCTTCCAACACCTCCAGGTCAGCGGCCGACAGTTTGGCGATGCCGGCGGCGAGCAGGTGCACGGCGCTCTGCGGTTCGGGAGCCGGCGCGCTGGGTACAAAACTCCGCGCGGTAAATGTGCGTGCGCCCGACTCGCCCCACAGCGGCGTCTCCTCCTCGCGATCCCGCACCACCAGGGTGCCTGCGGCCAGATCGCCCAGCCGCTGATGCTGGCGGGTGACGAAGATGGCAATCACTCCCACGGCATAGAAAGAAGGAAACTGGTCGACATAGCGCACCAGGTTGCGCGCCATGGACTCGAAGAACCCAATCGCCCTTCCAGAGCGCTGAATCACCCGAATCCGTGCGATCCGCTTGCCCGGCGTGCGTCCGTTCCAGAAGGCCTCGAAGAGCGTGAAGTAGCCCCAGTTGCAGAGAAAGACCAGGAAAATCACAATCGCCACGGCCCACTGCCCCGAGATGCGGGAAAACGCGCCCACGGCGGGCAAGATCAACAGCGCCAACAGAAAGAGGACGATGAACCCCGCGCCCCAGATCAGGTAGTCAATCAGCAAGGCGATGAATCGGCTGCCGATCCCGGCCAGTGGCATCTCGATCTCCACCAGTTCCGGGGTATCGATGCTAAGCTGATCTGAATTCGGGTCCATGGCGCAAATCCTCTCCAACCAGTGGCTTCTCAAGCGCCGTCCCTACTGGGACCGGCTCGCCTCGCTCTTGGGCCAGGCGGACTCGAGCGGCTTGTCTCAGCTCTCCCGCGCGGAGTTGCAGGAGATCGCGCTCCTCTACCGCCAGCTGGCTGCCGACCTTTCGGTGCTGCGCAAGGACGCGACCGCGCGCACTTACGCTCAACATGTGAATCAGCTTCTGGCTCGCGCTCACCATATCATCTATTCCGGCCGCACGACGAATTTCGCCACCCTCTATCGTTTTCTGCGCGACGAATATCCCGCCGTATTTCAGCGCCAGATTGGCTATGTCGCCGCCGCCGTCGCAGTATCCGTGGCCTGGGGCTTGCTAGGTGCGGCGCTCACCGTCGCGCGGCCGGAGTTCATGCGCCACTTTGTCGGACCGCAGATGATTGCCACCATGGAGCGCCACGAAATGTGGACCCACTCCATCGTCAGCATCGCACCGATGGAAACCAGCGCCATCATGACCAATAACCTGACCGTCAGCTTTGTCACCTTCGCCAGCGGCATCGTCTTTGGCCTGGGGACCTTCTTCTACCTCTATATCAATGGGATGATGCTGGGGGTCATCGGCGCGGCCTGCGCTCACTACGATATGTCGCTGGCCCTGTGGAGCTTTGTGGCGCCGCACGGGGCTCTAGAGCTGCCCTCGATCGTGATTGCCGGAGCGGCGGGGTTCCGCCTCGGCCATGCCATGCTCTTTCCCGGCGCTCTGCACTGGAAAGACTCGGTGGCGCGCGGCGGCATTGAAGCCACGCGTCTGGTTTCCGGCATGATTCCCCTGTTGGTGATTGCCGGCTGCCTGGAGGGATTCTTCTCACCGTCGCAGGCGCCGGTCTGGCTGAAATTCTCCGTGGGAGGCCTGCTCTTTACGCTGCTCAACGTCTGGCTTTTTCGCCCGGTCGCGCCGCTGCGCCAAGAGGACTAAGGCAGGAGTTGCCTGCTATTTGCGGATGGCGCGCCCGGAAGCGGCGGCTGTGGCGTCGGGCTGCGGAGCCTTGGGGGCCGGAGCGATAGCCGGGTCCCAGTAGAGCAGACGGCCGCAACTGTCGCAGGTCAGCAGTTCGCCCTCGCGCAGCTGGTTCCAGGTCTGGGCGCGAATGCCCATGCGGCAGCCGGTGCACTGCATGTTGTCAACGCGGGCGACTGCGGTGCCGCGTGAGACAACGAGGTGGTCGAAACGAGCGAGCCATTCGAGCTCAATCAAAAGGCGGACAGCATCGCGTTCGGCGTTGCGGGCCAGCAGTTCATGCGACAGCTCGGCCCGGCGCACCGCGATGCGGGCCCGAGTCTTCTCCAGTACGTTGGCCAGGGCTTCCACTTGCGCGCGTGCGGCGGCTAGCGCGGCCTCCTGGGCTTCGGTACGCTCCAGGCTGGTGTATTCCTCGGCGTCCAGGCGCTCGACTTCCACTTCGGCAAACTGGATCTCTTTTTCCATCGCCTCAGCCTGGGCAGGAGTCGTCACCGTGTCGAGCTGGGCGCGGTAGCGGGATGCCTTCTGGCGATGTGCGGCAGTCTCGCGCTCCAAACGGGTGCGCAGTGTCTCCTCGCGGTTGAGTGCGTCGGAAGCCGCAGCCGCCTGCTTCTCGGCAACCTTCAGAGCACTCTCCACCTCAGCGGCTTCAGCAGGAAGCGCCCGCGCCTCCTGGGAGAGCCGTGTGCGCTCCAACTCGATCGCTTGCAGCTTTACGAGGTTTTCAATGAGTTCAAACATCTGTGCCAAGAAGTTTACGTCAATCACCTGCATTCAGAAAATCCAAGATGAAAGGCCGGTGCGGTTTGTGCAATGTTTTGCATCAATCCGGTTGCACAAAGGCCGCAGCCAGTTCAGCCCCGGACGAGGTTCCACCTGCGAACAAACGTGGCTAGATTCTTGCCGATTCATTTGTAAACTGGAATACTTCAACAACTTCAAACAGCTTTGAGTAGTTGAACCACTTGCAAAACTCCATGGAGATAGCAGGAAGTGTCAGGGCACGACTTGAGTCGTGCCGAAAGACGATCAAAAATATTCGAGGCTTTAGCCCCTGCGTCTATTTGTTTTCATTCGTTTGCGACTACGCAGCGGCTAAAGCCGGAAAGTCTGAATGAGCCATTTGCGGCACGACTAAAGTCGTGCCCTGACGCATATCTTCCGACGGAATGCAATTTTGCAAGTGGCTCAGTTGGATGATGCTTTGGATGGAGTAATCTGCTTTGTGGTGTGCGGCTTCGAGCTTGCCAGAGGGGCGTGGGGTTAGTGCCGGTTGATGATGAAAGATGCTGTTGGCAAGCAGTCCAGCCGGACACTACCGTTCCGTCGTGCAGCAGCACTTCCATAATGTGAGCTGGAAAATGACTTGTGCTTGGTTGTCTTGGCAGCTTTGAAAGAACTTCCTTGATCAACCGACTGGGCGTGACGAAAAGACCAGTTTCGAGCAATCCTGTGAGAGCGTGTTCTTCGCAGAAATCGCTTCTTACCTTATTGAAACGCTGGTTTGTTATCAGCGATCCATCTTCTTCATTTCGTATGGGGCGGTTTGTCCGGGTGGAAGGGGATTGTCAGAATACCCCGCCGCCTCTGCCCAAATAATAAAGATAACCTGATTTCGAAACTCAAGCGGCAAATCGTAGCGACATGCCTTTGGTAGATTCTCGGCGCTCATCTTCTGTTTCGAATACATTTCCATCCACTTACCTTCCCGTTCCCCCCACCGTCATCTTGTCCAGCTTGATGGTCGGCATGCCGACGCCCACCGGCACGCTCTGCCCGTCCTTGCCGCAGGTGCCGATGCCCTGGTCGAGCTTCAGGTCGTTGCCCACCATCGACACATACTTAAGCGCCTCCGGACCGTTGCCGATCAAGGTTGCGTCGCGCACCGGCACGGTGATTTTGCCGTCTTCGATCAGGTAAGCCTCGGAGGCCGAGAAGACAAACTTGCCGTTGGTAATGTCCACCTGTCCGCCGCCAAAGTTCACCGCGTAAAGTCCGTGCTTGACCGAGCGCAGAATGTCTTCAGGGGAGTCGTCGCCGGCCAGCATGTACGTATTCGTCATGCGCGGCATGGGAATCGACTGATAGCTTTCGCGCCGTCCCGAGCCAGTGTTGGCCGCGCCCATCAGCCGCGCCGAAAGCTTGTCGGTCAAGTAGCCGCGCAGCACGCCGTTCTCGATCAGCACCGTCTCCTGCGTGGCCGTGCCCTCGTCGTCCACATTCAGCGAGCCGCGCCGCCCGGCGATGGTTCCGTTGTCCACCACGGTCACCTTCGAGCTGGCTACCCGCTGCCCGATCAGTCCGGCAAAGGCCGAAGTCTTCTTGCGGTTGAAGTCCGCTTCCAACCCGTGGCCCACGGCCTCATGCAGCAGGATTCCCGGCCAGCCCGGCCCCAGCACCACTTCCATCTCGCCCGCAGGCGCAGCCTCGGCGCCCAGTTGCAGAATCGCCCCGCGCGCCGCCTCCCGCGCCAACCCCTCCGGGCTTTTGCTCTCCACAAATTGTTCCAGCCCCGCCCGTCCGCCGGCGCCCGCGGAGCCTTTGGTGGTGTTGTCGCTGTCCTTCGCCACCACAAAGACGTTCAACCGGCAAAGCGGCTGCGTATCGCTGGCGAAGGCCCCGTCGGAGGCGGCAATCAGAATCCGTCGCAGCTCCTCGGAATAACTCGCCCGCACCTGCACAATGCGCGGATCGTACGCTCGAGCCGCCCGGTCAGCGCGCAGAATCAGCTCCAGCCGCGCCGCAAGGTTCAGGTCGAAGCCCCCCAGCGGAACCGGGTAAAGATCAGCGCCCACCGTCTCCGTAAATCCCTGCACCGGCTGCTTGGCCGGACCCGAGGCAATCAACGCCGCCGTCCGCGCCGCATGCAGCAGCCGTTCCGGGCTCAGGTTGTCCGTGTAGGCGTAGCCGGTCCGCTCGCCGGAGAGCACGCGAATGCCGCAGCCCGCGCTGGTGCCCTGGCTGGCCGACTTCACAATCTGCTCGTCCACGCCCAGAGCCGTCGCCGTCACCGATTCAAAGTAAAGATCGGCGTAATCGCCGCCGGCGGAGAGAGCCTCGCCCAGGCAGCGCTCCAGAAGCCGCTCGGTGATGCCAAATTTCTCAAAAAAGTAGCGCTGGTGGCCGGGATGCGGGGAAACGTCCGGTTTGCTCATATGGCTCCCAGTTTACGCTGGAGCGGCTCCGTCAGCCCGCGCACGCCCCCCGTTCCTGTCTAGATTCGTTTTGCGTTCTCCTCTCCCGCCGCGGTCGAAGCTCTGGTAGGATTTTTCCCATGAAGAAGATATTCCTCGCTTCGCTGCTGTTGTTGGTCTTTGCCAGCCCGGCCTTTGCCGCCGGAAACCATCACCACCATCCTCACCATCACCAGCATTCCACCCATCACCACGCCTGAGGCTCGCTCCGGCCCCAGTGCAGTTTCATAGCCGGGGCCGGCCTCCTCAGCCTGATTTCGCTCACGCGGCCAAATTCATCCGTGAAATCGCGGTAAGGTTCGAGCTATGTGTACTTTGGATGATCTCCGTTACCCCATCGGCCACTTCACACCCCCGACCAGCTACACGGCCGCAGTTCACGCCGAAAACATTGAAACGCTGCGCCTTCTGCCCTCACGCCTGCGCGCCGCCGTCGCCGGCCTCGACACCGCCCAACTCGACACTCCCTACCGCGAAGGCGGCTGGACCGTGCGCCAGGTGGTCCATCACGTAGCCGACAGCCACGCCAACTCCTACATCCGCTTCAAGCTCGCCCTCACCGAGGACTGGCCCACCATTAAGCCCTACGACGAGGCCGCCTGGGCCAAACTTGCCGACAGCAGCCTGCCCGTTGAGATTTCTCTGGCAATGATCGAGGCCCTCCATGGCCGCTGGGTTGCGCTGCTCGAATCGCTCACCGAAGAAGACTTCCAGCGCGGCTACAACCACCCCAAAATGGGCCGCCAGAGCCTGGCCACGGCATTGGCGCTTTACGACTGGCATTCCCGCCACCACACCGCGCACATCACTACGCTCCGCACCCGGCAGGGCTGGTAGGCCGCACACATGCACGCGAGCGAAGTTGCCGCGTCCGCAGAACAACTGACGCAATCCCTCGAAGAGTATCTTGCCGCCCATCCGGCGGCAGCCCTACTGGAGGACGGCCGCCTGCTCTTCGATATGCGCTCGGCCCGCTATGCCGTCACCGAGTCCCACGGTCGCTGCCTGCTGCAGTTCTGGAGCGAGGAGCGCAACCTCATCCGCACCGTGGTCGAGGTCGAGGAGCGGGCGCAATGCCTGCGCCTGATGACGCGCCGCATGGGCGCACCCCGGCCCCAGGCACTTGAGCTGGTTCCCACGAGCGACCGCAGCACGCCCACCGCTCGCGATCAGGCGCGACGCAACTACCAGCGCCTGTTGGAGCGCGCCCTCACCCGCCATTTCATCAGTTCCAAAATTGACGGATTACGCTCCGCCATGGACCTTGAGCACAGCTTCGGGCCGGCCTACGTACGCGGACACCTGCTGAAAGGAACCGCCGCCGAATCCGTCATCGGCGTGGGCGAAGCCGAGTCCGGCGCCATGGTGGACGGCATTCTGACCCTGGGAATTCTCTGGCTCGACCATTGCCGACGGCACAGCGACGGGCGGCGTCATTTCGGCGGACTCAAGGTCGTGGTTCCCCCCGACGCATGGCGCACCACGGCCGAGCGCATGGCCTGGCTCAACCACGCTGCCGCCGATTTCCAGCTTTACACGCTCGACGAAAAGAGCGAAGAGCTGGCGCAGGTCGACTTTTGCGACACCGGCAACCTCGATGCCCGCCTGGTGCACGCCTTTTCGCCCCAGGCAGCCATCGAGCGCGCACAGGACGGCATCGACCGCCTGCTGTCCCTGGTCCCGCCCGACGCAAGGCCCAGGGTAGAGATCCACCCCACTTCGGCCACCGAGGTGGGGCTCAAGCTCCACGGCCTGGAGTTTGCCCGCGTGCGCCAAGGCTTCGCTGCCAACTCCTTCAGCCGCCAGGACGAGCTCACCTTCGGCGCCGGCGCCAACGAAACTCCGCTCACCGAAGAAAACGAGGCGCTCTGCCGCGACCTCTTTAAGCGGCTCTTCCAGGGCCGCCATCCTGATGGGGTCCGCACCGAGCCTCTCTTCCGGATGCAATCGGAGCGCTGGCTGGAGGCGGAACTGCGCGCCGGAATTACCGAACTGCTCCCCGGCCTTCGCGGCGACCAGATGTACTCGCAGGTTCCCGCACTCTCCACCGGCGACCGCGGAATGCTGGACCTGCTCACCCTCGACCGCAACGGCCGCCTGGCGGTTCTCGAACTCAAGGCCGATGAAGACCTGCACCTGCCATTGCAGGCCCTCGACTACTGGATTCGCGTGCGCGCGCTCAACCTTGACCGCCAGCCCGCCACGGGCAACCAAGGCACACGCCCGCTCTCGGCCTTCGAGTGCCAAGGCTATTTCCCCGGCGCCGAGGTTTCGCCGCTGCCGCCGCGCCTGTTGCTCGCCGCACCGGCCCTGCGCATCCATCCCTCCAACGAGCCGGTCCTGCGCTACTTCTCTCCTGAGGTTGAATGGGAACTGGTGGCCCTCACCGAGCATTGGCGGCGCGAGTTGAAGGTTGTCTTCCGCAAACGCAGCACTGACCCGGCGGGTGGCCCTCCCTTTCCTCGTCCCTGAAAGTGCGTGCCCCATCCTTTTCGCAGCCTCATCGCGAAAAGGGTGGGAAGCCTCAGCCTCCAACCAAGCCCGGCCGAGTCTCCCTCGACTCCATTTCCGCGCCTTCTTCCTGGCGCGGGCAACTCCAACCGAAAGGCCAGCGCAATGCCGCCAGGAACTCGAGGCACGCTTCTTCAAGGGAAACCACTTGTCCAACTCCAGTAGCGTGCTGAGATAATCCTCGTCCACAACCCAAACACCACTGCTTGCGGTCGATCGAGGGAAAGACACAGAACTCCATATCAATCTGACTCGTGGAGGAGCGACTATCGAACTCGACCGCAAATATAAACGGCGCCCTGTCTTTAGTTTCAGGGCGCCGTTTTTCTGTGAATGGATGCTTCTATTTGTCGTCCGAGTTCCTGCGGGCAGGCAGAAAAGGCAGGATCGGGGTTCCTTCCTGCTGAACCGCTTTCAGTTGGTAGGGGTCGAGACCAAGCATCCAGAGAATGCTGGGCGCCACCTGGGCCGTGGTTACGCGGCCTTTGACGACCTCGGGACCGTCGATGCCGGGGCCAGCGATGAGCAATCCAACATGGATGTCGTCCTCGTTCAGGCCGCCGTGCTCGGCGATCTTCGAGCCGCCGGTGAAGATGACTCCCGTATCGGTCTTGACGATGATGTCGGGGGTCCGCTCATCCGTGGCCGGGTTGTCCCAGCGATTGATGAGCGTGGGGCCTGCGAAGATCTCCTGTGCGCCCAAGTCTTTGCCCCCGGTGGCGTCGGCCAGGCTGGGCAGAACCGAGTCCAGATCGGATGGGTTCTTGAGCCAGATGAGCGATACATCGTCGGAGATGTCGAAGGCATAGTCGGAGCCGACCACGGTGGCCGGTACGCTGCCGCCGATCTTGGTGACTTTGGCCGGGTCGATGGGAGACTGGCCATGCTTGGCGGTAACGATGACGACCGTGGAGGAATCGAGGTCGGCGGCCTTGATCGCCGCCCAGATCTTGCCGATGGACTGGTCCACAAAGTAGAGTTCGGACTTGAGGCCGGCGCTAGGCGTGCCCCACTGGTCGTAATAGCCGTTGCCCTTGAGCTTCTCGCCAACGCTGACGGCCTGGAAGTTGAAGCCGAAGATGGCCGGAATCGGGGCCGCGCGGTGACCGTCGTGGGTCAGGCCGTTGACTTCGTTGATGACGGCGTTGACCTTGAGCGAGTCGTAGCATTTGATGTTCTCAAGGCTGTCGGTCCAGGCGTTGGAGGAAGTAGCCTTGGCCGGATCGGGCAGCGGATTGCAGCCGGCAACAGAGGGCAACGCCACGGGGATGGAGTTGATCTCCGGGGTATACAAGTCCTGCACGCCGGTGCCGCTGGGGCCGTTGACCCACTCGTAGGAGGGGTGCTTGTCGGACCAGGCATTGTAGAAGCCGGCCCGGTGCGCCACTTCAAAGATCGTGTTGACGCGCAGGTACTGGTGGGGCCAGACCGGAGCGCAGCCGCGGGATGAGTCGCGGGGCAGGTACTGGGGATTGATTCCGCCACCGCCATTCAGCTTGGTGTAGTCGACGTCGACCTCCTCGTCAAAGCCTACCTGGGTACCGGCGACGGATGGGCAAAGACCGGCGCCGCCGACGATGCCGTAGGGGGTGGTGACGGCGGGTGGTGAGAGCTTGCGGTTGTAGGTGACGTCGTACCACATGCCTGTGGTGGTGGGGGAGCCGCCGGTGATCAGAGCCGCTAGGCCGGGAAACGAATCGGAGAGGGAGGGGATGTAGGCATTGTCGTAGCGAATGCCGTGTTCGGCCAAGGTCGCCAGGGCGGAGTGAGGATTGGCTGTGATGTAGTTGGTAACGTCAATCGAATGCAGGCCGTCCACACTGATGAGCAGAACATGCTCGATCTTGGGGGATGCCGCCAGGCAGGACGAGACGGCGGCGCCTGCGATTGCGCACAGGGCCAGGGAACGCTGAACAAAATTCATGATCTTCCTCCAGGTGGGGATTCCGATGAAGGTGGATGTGCGGCGGGGAATGCCGACATCGGGGATTTGCAACGTGCGCCGGGATGGGCGCGGCACCTGCCGCGATCCGGCGCTAACAGGATGAGCCCGAGAGCCACGCCAATGGGTAAATGAACGATGAAAATTCAGCCGGCTTTGATAGCTTGATGACATGGCGAATGGAATGACAGATCACCGGACCGTAGCGGAAGAGCCCTCGAATTTGACAGCGGAAGCGCTGGACCTTGAATCCCTGGCTGCCGATGTGGTGGCATTGGCCGTGAAAGCCGGCGCCAGCGAAGCCGAGGCGGTGGCGCGGGAGGGCGACGAATTCAGCGTCAACGTCCGTATGGGCGAGGTGGAGACGCTGAAGGAGTCGGGTTCGCGCGGGCTGGGGCTCCGTGTCTTTCAGGGACGCCGGTCGGCTTCGGCCTCCACCAGCGACCTGACGCCGGAGGGCATCCGACTGCTGGTGGAAGGTGCACTGGCACTGGCCAAGGTCACGGAAGAAGATCCCTTTGCCGGATTGCCGGAGGCGGCGGAGTTTGGCTCGCTCCAAGGTGATTTGCACCTCTATTTCGAGGACGTTTACTCGCTTCCGGGCGCAGAGCGCATCGAGTGGGCACGGCGAGCCGAAGCGGCTGCTTTGGAGGCCGACCCGCGCATCACCAACTCCGACGGCGGCAGCTTTGACGCTTCCACCGGGCGCATGGCTCTGGCCAATTCGCGGGGATTTGTGGGCGGCTACCGGTCGAGCTACGCGGGAGTTTCGGCAGCGCCTCTGGCCGTGGACGTAAACGGCACCATGCAGCGCGACGGCTGGTGGAGCGGAGCGCGGCGGCTGAAAGATCTGGATTCGCCGGAATCAGTAGGTAAGGAAGCGGCGCGGCGAACATTGCGGCGGCTGGGAGCGCGGCGCCTGGCTACGCAGCGGGTTCCCATCGTTTTTTCGGCAGAGGTGGCGCGGTCGCTGATCGGCTCGGTTTTTGAGGCCACATCGGGCGACTCCATCTGGCGCGGCGCTTCGTTTTTGGCCGGGAAGCTGGGCGGGCAGATCGGCGCGAAAAACCTGACGATTGTGGACGACAACACCATGCTGCTGCCGAACGGCGCGGGCGGCTTTGGGACTTCACCCTTCGACGGCGAAGGGCTGCCTTCGCAGCGTACGGTGGTGGTGGAAAACGGAATTCTGTGCACCTATATGCTGAACACCTACACGGCGCGCAAGCTGGGAATGAAGTCCACGCACAACGCCTCGCGGGGACTGGCCGGCACGCCGGGAATCGGCTGCGGCAACCTCTATCTCCAACCGGGAACGCAGACGCCGGAGGAGATCCTTGCCGCGATTCCAGCCGGGCTTTACGTGACCGGTCTGATGGGCTTTGGCGTCAATGTGGTCACCGGCGACTACTCGCGGGGCGCAACCGGCCTGTGGATCGAGAATGGCCAACTGACCCACGCCGTGGAGGAAGTGACCATCGCCGGGAACCTGGGCGAGATGCTGCGCAATGTGACCGCCATCGGCAACGACCTGGAGTTTCGCGGCTCGGTGGCCTCGCCCACGCTGCGCATCGACGGAATGACGATTGCCGGGGCGTAACGAGAGTGGCAAGTCAGCGCTGTAGGTGCGTTGCGCGCAAGGGAACGGGGATTGAGCGGGATGGATGAACAGGGGCGGGATGACGGTGCGGCTTCGCGGCAGCCTTCGCCGGTTGCGATGGAGCAGATCGGCTTCGACCCGGCCAACGCCAGGGGAGCGCTGGACCAACTGCCCACCAACTCGGCAGTCTTTGCCCTTTACGGAGCGGAGGAGCACGCCGAGCCCTATATCGGACGGACCCCCAATCTGCGCGGGCGGCTGGAGCGGCTGCTGCAACCCTCGGCCAAGCATCCCCGGCGGCTGCAACTGGCCGGGCGGGTGCGGCGCATCGCATGGCGGCTCACCGGCTCCGATTTCGAGTCGCTGCTGGCGCAGTTTTCGCTGTTGGAAGAGATTTATGGCCCCAAAGCCTTGGAACGGATGCACCTGCGGCATCCGGCGTTTGTGCGCTACCTGGGCAGCAACCGCTTTCCGCGCATCACGGTGACAAACCGCCCCAGTCAGCGCGAAGCCCAATGGGCTTATGGGCCGTTTGCCTCGCGGGCGGCGGCGGAGCGCTTTGCCGACGAGGCGCTCAAGCTCTTTCTGCTGCGCCGTTGCACGGATGAGCTTGCCCCCTATCCCGATCATCCCGGCTGCGTTTACTCCGAGATGAAGATGTGCCTGGCTCCCTGCTACCAGGGCTGCACGGACGAGCGCTATGCCGAGGAGGCCGCGGCGGTGGAACAATTTCTCTCTACGCGCGGAGAAAGCCGGCTGGTGGTTTTGCGCAACGAGCGGGAGGAGGCTTCCGCACGGCTCCAATTCGAGGAGGCCGCGGCGATTCACTCTCAAGTCCAGCGCGTGGAGGGCATACGGGCGCTGGCTCCGGAGCTGGTTCGACCGCTGAACCGTCTGCGCGCCGTGATTCTGCAAGCCTCGGCCAATTCCGATGAGGTTGCGGTTTTTCTTTATGACAATGGCCGATTGCGCGGGCCGGCGGGGTTTTCCACCTTGGGCATGAGAATCCAGAACGAGCAATCGGGCTCCACTTCGCTGTTTGCGCAGCCCATGGCCCTGGAGCCGATCCCGGAAGCGGCGCTTCCCGAACTCCGGACGCCGGAGAGTCCCGCTGTCGAGGCTGTTCCCGAAGCGCCGGTCCGGCCTGCTCGTGGAGTGCTGGAAGCGCGCATGGAGGAGGCGCTTGCGGCTCTAACTGACGCTGCCGGTCCGCCTTCGGCAACCGTTCGCCAAGGACATCTGGCGCTGCTCAAGCGGTGGTACTATCGGCCGGAAGTGCGGCGGGTGGGCGAGGTTTTCTTCCCCAACGACGAAGGCCACTGGCCCATAAAGGCGATGCTGCGCGGCGTCGGGCGCGTCTTCGCGGCGGGGTTCAAGCCTTTAGCTTCGGCGTCAAAGAGCGAATCCACAATAGGCCAGGGATAAACTGAGCAGATGAACCGCAATCAAAAATGCTCCGCAGCGAGCAGCGGGGTGGAGCTGTGAGCCAGGATTCTTCTAAATCGACTCAAGATATGCTGGTGGAAGGTCTTGAGCATCATAAGGCGGGGAGGCTGAAGAAAGCGGAGCGGATCTATCGCCGGATCCTGGCAATAGATCCTCGCCATGCGGACAGCCTGCATCTGCTCGGGATGATCGCTTTTCAGTCAGGACAACTCGAAACCGCTGCCGATCTGATTCGCAAGGCCATTGCGTTCAATCGAAGAGGGACCAGCTACTTCTCCAACCTCGGCAACGTCATGTACGCTCAAGGCAAACTGGAAGAGGCCAAGGCGCTCTACCGGCACGCTTTGCTGCTCAAGCCTGATCTGGTTGAGGCCCTAGTAAATCTGGGCAACGTTCTTCAGGCTCAGGGAAAGTTCGACGAGAGTGTGGTTTGTTACGAGCGGGCGCTCGCTCTTAAGCCCGACAATGCCGAGACCCACAACAACCTGGGGAACGCGCGCCAGATGCTTGGCTCTGTCGATGAGGCCATAGCCTGCTACGAAAAATCCTTGGCTATCAGGCCGGCGTATGCAGAGGCCTACTCCAACCTCGGCAACGCGCGCCGAAACCAGGACAGACTGGAGGAAGCGATTGCATTCCACAGGCAAGCGCTGGCCGTTAATCCGGAGTATGCCGAGGCACACTACAACCTTGGCATCGTTCTCCTGGCCCAGGGCAAAGTCGATGAAGCATTAGTGGAATACGAGAAGGCTTTGGCGAGCCGGCCGGACCATGCACAGGCCGCTTTCGGCCGCGCGTTGACGCAACTGCTTCAAGGGAACTTCTCGATCGGCTGGCAAAACTTCGAGTGGCGCTGGAAGTCAGTGGATCACGACACACCGCGACGGGCTTATTCACAGCCGATGTGGACTGGTGAAAAGCTGTCGTCCGGGAGTCTGCTGCTTTGGGGCGAACAGGGTATCGGCGATGAAGTCATGTTTGCGGGAATGATTCCGGACGTGGTTCGTACAGGCAACCACTGCATCCTCGATTGCGACTCACGACTCAATACCCTCTTTGCCCGTTCTTTTCCAGGCGTCGAGGTAGTTTCAGCCAGTCCGGACTCTCAAGCGGGAACGGAAGTGGTTTCACAACTGCCAACTGGCAGCCTCCCAGGCATATTCCGAAAAACCAGTTCAGCCTTTGCTGCTACCACTTCGTCCTATCTCATTGCCGATCCGAAAGAACAGGACCGGTTGCGAGCCGGTTATTCCGACGGCAGACGGCTGGTCGGACTGGCTTGGCATACGAAGAACATCAAGACAGGACGGTTCCGATCCATCGATCTGCGGTTGTTTGCTCCTCTGTTCCAATTGCCCGATATCCGGTGGGTGAGTCTGCAATATGGAGATCACGACGAATTGGCGAACCAGGCGGCTGAGGCAAGTGCTCCGGTCCTCATCGATAGCGCCGTCGATCAGCTCGCAGACATCGATGTCTTCGCGGCGCAGATAGCGGCATTGGACCTGGTGATCACTATCGATAATTCAACCGCGCACCTGGCCGGCGCGCTGGGCGTTCCTGTCTGGGTTCTGTTGCCATTCGCGCCGGACTGGCGCTGGCTTCTGGATCGCGAAGACAGTCCCTGGTATCCGACCATGCGGCTCTTCCGCCAGCGCAGGCCCGGCGACTGGGATTCTGTCATCGAACGCGTTCGGAGAGCCCTCTGAGATCCCCCACGGAAGATGCGGCAAAATCCCTCCGGTACCCCTCATCCGCCCGCGCTGATACACTGGCCCCTGCAAGGAAACGCCTCCCGGAGACGCCATGGTTGAACTGCTCCCGTCCATTTTGTCAGCGGATTTCGCCCATCTGGCGGACCAGATTGCCGCGGCCGAGCGAGGCGGCGGCACAGTGATCCACGTGGACGTGATGGATGGCCATTTTGTGCCCAACATTACCCTTGGACCACCGGTGGTGAAGAGTCTGCGCAAGGTCACCCGGCTGCCGCTCGACTGCCACCTGATGATCGAGAACCCTGACGAGTTCATTCCCGCCTTCGCCGATGCCGGGGCGGATTGGGTCAGCGTCCACTACGAAGCATGCCGGCATTTACACCGTTCGCTGGAGCTGATTGCCCAGCACGGGATGAAGCCGGCGGTGGTGATCAACCCCGCCACCCGTGTGGATTTTCTCGTTGAGATTCTGCCCATGGTTCACCATGTGCTGGTGATGAGTGTGAATCCGGGCTTCGGCGGGCAAAAATTTATCGAATTCTCCCTGGATAAAATCCGCAAATTGGCCCGGTTGCGCCAGGAACTGGGGCTGGCGTTTAAAATCGAGGTGGACGGCGGCGTGGCTCACGATACGGTGGAGCGCATCGTCCAAGCAGGAGCGGACCTTCTTGTGGCCGGAAATGCCGTTTTTGGCGCCGGAGAGCCTGAGCGGGATGCGCGGTCGTTGCTGGCGGCGGCCCGCGAGGCGGCGGGCGAGCCGGACAAATAGGATTTTCTAGAATCAGTTTGAAAAAAGCGCACGGCCTGTCGACGGGCTGGCGCAGCGATGAGGGGTTATGAACCGGTTGTCCAAGAAGATTGCCGCGGCGGCTCTGGCGGTTCTGATGTTGGGTGGAGTTGCGGCCCAGGCTAAGGACAAGAAGCCCAAGCACAAAAAGAATGCGGACTTGAGCGCCAACCCGCTGGCCAATGTGGCCTCGAAACAGCCCGACAAGGAGCTCTTCGACAAGGCCATGATCGCCATGAAGAAGGGCCGCTACGACGTTTCACGGCTCGATCTGCAGACCATGCTGAACACCTATCCGGAGTCGGAGTACCGGATGAGGGCCAAGCTGGCGGTGGGCGACAGTTGGTTCAGGGAGGGCGGGACGGCGGCGCTGGCGCAGGCCGAGGCCGAGTACAAGGACTTCATCACCTTCTTCCCCAACGCTCCCGAAGCCGCCGAAGCCCAGATGAGGGTAGCCGATATCTACTACCAGCAGATGGAGAAGCCGGACCGCGACTTCAACAATGCACAGCGCGCCGAGGTGGAGTACCGGAACATGATCAATACGTTCCCCGACTCCACTTTGGTACCCCGCGCCAAGCAGAAGCTGCGCGACGTGCAGGAAGTGATGGCCGAACGTGAGACGCAGATCGGTCTCTACTATGGAAGCCGCGAGAACTTCACGGCCGCCATTGCGCGCTTGGAGACGGTGGTCGATACCTATCCGCTCTACTCCAAGAGCGACCAGGCACTGCTGGGTATAGGCGATGCCTATGCCGGGGAAGCGCACGCGGTTCAGGTTGCGACCCATCTTCCCGGCGCAGTGCGGGAGCGGCTCCGCTCGATCTACCAGGATCGTGCTGCCGCGGCCTACACCAAGGTGATTACCCGCTACCCGATGGCTCCGCACGTGGAAGACGCGCGTGACCGCCTGGTGGCCATGAACCGGCCTGTTCCCGAGCCGACCGAGGCAGCGCTGGCCGAGAACGACGCCGAAGAGCGCAGCCGCCAGCCCTTGCATTTTACCGACAAGACGCTCGGACTGATCAAGCATGGGCCTACGGTCGTCGAAGCGGTACACGTAGGCGAACCCAGCCTCTCGGACCCGAAGAGAAAGATTGCGCCCGATGTAACCAAGGAAAATATTTCCATGTTCAACGAGGCGCTCAATGCGGGCAAGCCTGCGCCGGCTGCTGGCACCGCCACGCCGACAGGCCCCAACGAACCTCCCCGTAGCGACCAGCCTTCGCAGGCGCCGCTGCAGATGGAGCAGCCCGGAGAAGGCACTGGCGTAGGCGTACAGATTATCAACGCTCCTGCTGCGCCAGCCGCGGCCGATCCCAACGCCGTCATCAAGCCGGTGGGTCCGGTCAATACGACCCTTCCCGCAGCGGAAAAGCCGGCTGAAGCCCCCTTGCAGGTGAACGACATCAAGTCCGGTACGACTCCGGCTACATCTGTCACCGAGGGCAAAAAGAAGAAGCCCAAGGCCGATCTGAGCGAGGAGTCCTCCAGCAAGAAGAAGAAAAAGAAGGGCTTGAGCAAGATCAACCCATTCTAAGCAAGCAGCAGATCGAAAGACTCAAGAGGCCGCATCCCAACCGGGTGCGGCCTTTTTGAATTTAACGTGGACTTATTGGTCTCGCGCAAGGTAGCGTTCTCGTAGCCTCGTATAGACTCACGGGGCAGTGGAGGGTCTTGCTCATGCCGAAGTTCGTCATTGAACGGGAAATTCCAGGCGCTGGCAAGTTGTCGCCTGAGCAACTGAAGGCGATTTCTCAAACATCCTGCGGCGTCCTGCGGGAGTTGGGTCCTCAGATTCAGTGGGTGCAGAGCTACGTCACCGACGACAAAATCTATTGCGTATACATCTCCCCGGACGAGGAGACAATTCGCAAGCATGCGCAGATGGGCAAATTCCCAGCCAACCGCATCGCGCAAATCCGGACCATCATCGATCCCACAACCTCCGAGTAAGTCGGCATTCCAGCGGCTGCCGCCCCGGAAATCGGCCCTGCCGCCGCGCCCCGCCGCCAATCGTCCCTGCTGCGTATCTGGTAAAGTGGGGAGTGGTCCCCTCGCTTGAAAGCCTCTATGTAGGAGCCTTTCAGCCAGACCCCCGGGGGCTATCCGGACAAAACCCCCATGCCGCACGATCTGCCGAAAGCCTACGACCCCACCGCCATAGAAGATCACTGGGCCGAATACTGGGTGCGCGAGAACCTCTTCGCCCAGTCCGCCCCCGATTCCGCCTCCGCCACCTCCGCAGGCGAGTCTTTCACCATCCTGCTCCCGCCGCCCAACGTAACGGGCCGGCTTCACATGGGCCACATGCTCAACCAGGCGGAGATGGACATCCTCACCCGCTGGCGGCGCATGAGCGGACGGCGCGCCCTGTGGCTGCCGGGCACCGATCACGCCGGCATCGCCACGCAGATGATGGTGGAGCGCCAGCTCACCGCCGAAGGCAGTTCCCGCCAGCAGCTTGGCCGCGAAGCCTTTGTCGAGCGCGTGTGGGCGTGGAAGCGCCATTATGGCGGAGCCATCCTGGACCAGATGAAGCGCCTGGGCGCCTCGGTCGATTGGAAGCGCGAGTACTTCACCATGGACGAGAACCTCTCTGTGGCCGTGCGCGAGGCCTTCGTCCGCCTCCATGAGCAGGGGCTCATCTATCGCGGAGCGTACATCGTGAACTGGTGTCCGCGCTGCCAGACCGCCATCAGCGATCTGGAAGTGGTGCACGAGGAGCAGAAGGGCCATCTCTGGGAGATTCGTTACCCGGTCGTAGACGCTGACGGCAAGGACTCCGGCGAGTTCCTTACCGTAGCAACTACGCGCCCGGAGACCATGCTGGGCGATGTGGCGGTCGCCATTCATCCCGAGGACGAGCGCTACCTGCACCTGCACGGCAAGAAGCTCCGCCTGCCGCTGGTGAACCGCGAGATTCCCGTCATTCTGGACGAGTGGGTTAGCCGCGATTTCGGCACCGGCGCGGTCAAGGTGACCCCGGCGCACGATCCCAACGATTTCGCCATGGGCCAGCGCCACAATCTGCCTTCCATCAACGTGATGGACGATCAGGGCAAGATCAATGTCGAGGGCAGCGCCTACGCGGGACTCGATCGCTACGTTGCCCGCAAGCGCATCGTCGCCGACCTGGAAGCGCAGGGCCTGCTGGCCGGCATCACCGACCACACCAACAACGTGGGCCACTGCGACCGCTGCAAGACGGTTGTGGAGCCACGCCTCTCCACGCAGTGGTTCGTCAAGATTCAGCCGCTGGCCGACCGCGCCGTCGAAGTGGTCGAAAAGGGCTACATCCGCTTCACGCCGGAGCAGTACGGCAAAACCTACTTCGAGTGGATGCGCAACATCCATGACTGGTGCATCTCCCGCCAGCTCTGGTGGGGCCATCGCATCCCCGCGTGGCACTGCGCCGATTGCCACAAGATCACCGTGGCGCGCCAGGACCCCACCGCCTGCGCCCATTGCGGCTCGGCCAAGATCACCCAGGAAACCGACGTGCTCGACACTTGGTTCTCTTCGGGTCTGCTGCCGGTTTCAGTCTTCGGCTGGCCCAACGTCACGGCGGAAAATCGCGCCGATTTCGACGCCTTCTACCCCACCAGCCTGCTGGTCACTGGCTTCGACATTCTCTTCTTCTGGGTCGCCCGCATGATCATGCTGGGCTGTTGGTTCGCCGGCGATGTGCCAGAGGAAGATGGCAGCCCACGCACACTTGCTCGATCAGTCCCATTCAAAGAGGTCTATATCCACGCCCTGGTGCGCGACGCCAACCGCGAAAAGATGTCCAAGACCAAGGGCAACGTCGTCGACCCCATCGAAATCGTCAAGCAATACGGGACGGATGCGGTGCGCTTCACGCTGGCCTCGATGGCCTCGCCCGGCACCGACATCGCCTTCAACGTGGCCCGCACCGAGGGTTACCGCGCCTTCGCCAACAAGATTTGGAACGCCGCCCGCTTCCTGTTCATGAACGTGGACAAGGCGGCGGAGTTCGGCATCACCGTCGATCCGGCAGCCCTGGGCGGAATGCCCGCGGTGGACGACAAAGCGCCGCTCGAAGCCCGCTGGATTGTGGCCGAACTGCACGCGACCGCAGCCAAGGTCAACCAGTCACTCGAAAACTATCGTTACGACGACGCGGCCAACACCATCTATCAGTTCTTCTGGGGCAGCTTCTGCGATTGGTACTTGGAAATCGTCAAACTGCGGCTGGACTTTCCGATGGACGGACCGGAGAGCGAGTCAGCAAGTCAGCAAGCCAGCAAGTCAGCAGGTAGAAAAGCAGCGCTCACCACGCTGGTTTCGGTTTTTGAAGCGGCCCTGCGGCTGCTCTCGCCCTTCATGCCGTTTATCACCGAAGAGATTTGGCACGCCCTCTACGACGGCAATCCGCCGGCCAAGTCGATTGCGCTGGCCAGCTATCCGCAGGCCGTCGAAAACGCTGCGGACGCTGCAGCTCTGGCTGAAATGGCCCTGTTGCAGAGCCTCATCGTCGAAGTCCGCGCCCTGCGCAAGGAAATCGGCGTCGAAGAGAAAGCGACGACTCCCATTCAGGTTCGCGCCGATGCCGCAATGCAAGCCGTGGTCAAGCAAAACAGCGCGATGGTCGAGCGGCTGGCGCGGGTCAGCGAAACGAGCTTTGTGGAGCAGATTGCCGCCGGTCTGGCCAAGCACTCTACGCCTAACTTCGACGTTGCCGTCATCTACGAGCGCACCATCGACGTTCCCGCCGAGCGCGCCCGTTTGACCAAGGACATTGAGAAGTTTGAAAAAGGCCTGGCCGCCGCCGCGCGCCAGTTGGGCAACGAAGGCTTCCTGGCCAAAGCTCCGGCAAAGGTCGTCGAAGGCCTGAAGAAGCAGGAAGCTGAAACCCGCCTCCTGCTGGAAAAAGCCCAGGCCGTGTTGGCTGCGCTACCGAAAGAGTAGCTTCTAGCCTTCAGCCTCCAGCTCGTCCTCGCCGGTACAAAACGGTTTGGCTGGCGGCGATAAGCAGAGGAGCACAAACGAAGACGCAGCGGCTAGAAGCTAGGAGCTAGGAGCTAGAGGCTAGAAGCTGTTTTCCGAAGGAAAACGCGTATGGATTGGAAGAGCAGCCGCATCGATACATTGCTGGAGCAGGCCTTGTTGGAAGACAAGGCCGCCGGCGACACCACCACCAACCTCACCATCGACCCCGACCTGCGCGCTTCGGCCTCCATCCTGGCCCGCCAGGATATGGTGGTGGCCGGGTTGGGCGCGGTCCCGCGTTTCCTTGAGATTTTTGCCCGCCTCGACCGGCGTCCGCAGGCGCAGACGCGCTTTGAAGTCATCAGCCATCCGGAGATCTTCGACGGCGTGCGGGTTCACGACGGACAGGTCTTGGCCGTGATCCGGCACAATGCGCGCGTGCTGCTCAGTTGCGAGCGCGTCATCCTGAACCTGATGCAGCACCTCAGCGGTATTGCCACTCTGACCCGCCAGTATGTCGACGCGATCCACGGAACCCACGCCCACGTACTGGACACGCGCAAGACCGTCCCCGGCCTGCGGGTTCTGGATAAGTACGCCGTGCTCTGCGGCGGGGGAACGAACCACCGGCTCGATCTGGCCTCGGCCATTCTTATCAAGAACAATCACATCTCTCTGGGCGGCGGACTGCGCACGGTTCTCACGCGGGCTCTCGAATTGCGCAAGAAAGGCCAGCGGGTGCAGGTGGAAGTGCGCAGCCGGGCTGAGCTCGAAGAGGCGCTCGAATTTGGCGCCGAGGCCATTCTTCTGGACAACATGACTCCCTCCGAGGTGAAGCGGTCCGTGGAGCGGATCAAGGCCGCAACCGCAGGCCAGACGGAGCGCTGGATTCCCACCGAGGCTTCCGGTGGCATCGTGCTTGAGAACATCCGCGCCTATGCCGAAACCGGCGTAGACTTCATCAGCGTCGGCGCTCTCACCCACTCTGCCCGCGCGGCGGACATTTCGATGCGCATCGAAGCGGAACCGAGCTAGGCGATGTTTGACCTTGCTGCGTTGGACGCCGCGCTGGCAGGCACTGCCTTTGCTAGCCGTCTGCACTTTTCTCCAGTCACCGAATCCACCAACACCGACGCCCTGGCTGCCGCGCGCACGGGCGCGGAGCATGGCTCGGTCTGGTTTGCCGACGAGCAGCGCTCCGGCCGCGGCCGCGGCGACCACGCGTGGCATTCGGCCGCCGGCGAAGGGCTCTACGTCAGTGTGCTGCTCAGGCCGCAGATTCCCGCCGCACACCTTCCGCTGCTTCCCCTCGCTGCGGGATTGGCCGCAGCCGCAGCCGTTCGCCGCGCAAGCGCCCTTGCCGTCGACCTCCGCTGGCCCAATGATCTGCTGATTGGCCCGCGCAAAGCGGGCGGCATTCTGGTCGAGGCCAAAAACCAGGGCAGTGCGGTGGCCTTCGCCGTGGTGGGTATCGGCATCAACGTTCACCAGCAAGCCTTCGACCCTACTCTGACCACGGCTGCAACCTCGCTGGATCTTGAAGCGGGCCGCCGCGTCAGCCGTCAGGAATTACTCGTCTCCCTGCTAAAATCTCTGGAGCGCGAGACGCTTGGATTGCTCCAACCGGCTTCTGTCACCGCCATTCCCGCGCGGGTCGAGCAGGCCTCCACGTGGATGCGCGGGCGGTGGGTCGAGGTGCATGGGCCACAAGCCTGCACCGGCGTCACGGACGGGATGGACGAGCACGGATTCCTGCGGGTGCGCACCGCCGAGGGTCTGGTTACCGTGCAAACCGGCGGCATTCGCGCCGCCGAGAAAAGTTGAGAGAGCCATGCTGCTAGCAATTGATGTAGGCAATACGAATACGGTGCTGGGACTTTATCGGCTGGATGAAAAGTCGGGGTCCCCAGCGATAGGGCTTGGTCGTAGCGGCGACGAAAGTCCCGCACTGGCCGCGCACTGGCGCATCACCACCCACCGCAACCAGACCGTGGACGAGTACGGCGTCTTCTTCGTCAAGCTCTTTGAGATGAAGGGGCTGGCGCCGAGCCAAGTGACGCACATCATCATCTCTTCGGTGGTGCCGCCTCTCGACTCGACCTTGCGCGACGTTTGCCAGGAATATTTTCATTTGGTGCCGCTCTTTGTTGAGCCGGGCATCAAGACAGGCATGCCGGTCTTGCAGGACAATCCCGCCGACCTGGGCGCGGATCGGCTGGTCAATTCCATCGCCGCCTTCCAGCGCTACGGCGGCCCGTGCATCGTGGTGGATTTCGGCACCGCGACCACCTTCGACGTGATTTCGGCCAAGGGTGAGTATATCGGCGGAGCGATTGCCCCAGGCCTCGGCCTCAGCGCCGATGCGCTCTTCTCCCGCGCTGCACGCCTCAGCCGCGTGGATATCAAGCGCCCGCCCAAGGCCATCGGCTACAACAGCGTCACGCACTTGCAAAGCGGGCTCTACTACGGCTACATCGGCCTGGTGGACGGCATCCTGGAGCGCATCGTCGCCGAGCTGGACGAGAAGCCGCGCGTCATCGCCACCGGCGGACTGGCGCGGCAAATCTCGGAAGACTCGCGCTTCATCACCGAGATCGACGACATGCTCACGCTGGATGGCTTGCTGATTGTCTTCGAGCGCAACCGCACGGCTAAGCCGCGCGGACGGGCGCACTGAGACTCCCTGTGCTCAATTACTACAACTACTTTACGGAGATCGAGGAACGCTTCCAGCGGAGGCGCGGAGCGCTGTTGATGCTCTCCACGCTGGACTGGGCGCTGATCGAAACCTGGCGCGACGCCGGCATTCCGCTGGAAGCGGCGCTGCGCGGCATTGACGCGGCCTTCGACAAGTATGATGCGCGGCAGAAGCGCGGCCGCATGCGGTCCATCAACGGCCTGGCCTGGTGCGCGCAGGCGGTGATGGAAGCCGCTGAGGAAATGAAGGAAGCCGCCGCAGGCAGCAAGCGTCCTGAAGCCGATGCAACTCCGGCGCGCGAATCGGGCTTTGAGGAAGATCGCGTGGCCGCGCACCTTGAATCGGCCGCAGCGGCTCTGGATGCGGCCACGGTGGCCAAAGAAGCCTGCACCGCAACCGCGGCCCGCCTGCGCGAACTGGCTGCCGAAGCGCTTGCTGCCGGCAAGCAGACCGAAGACGCCCAGGACCTGGAAGTTCTGGAGCGCACCCTCACCGTGCTCGAAGAAAAGCTCTTTGCCGCGCTCACGGCTGCCGCTCCCGAGGAGTTGCTGGTGGGGCTCAAGGAGCACGCGGCGCGTGAGCTGGCGCCGTATCGCAGCCGCATGGGCGCCGTGCAGTTGCGGCAGGTGGAACAGCAGTTTGTGCAGAAGCAATTGCTGGTCCACTACAACCTCCCGCGCCTCAGCCTGTTCTACATGAGCCAGCAATGAAGCGCCCCAGCAAGCAATCCGCGCCCACCCCAGAGCTGTCCGGTATGCCCCAGCTCGTACAAATCGAGAAGCCAGTCTACGGCGGCTCGTTTCTGGCGCGTGTGGAGGGCAAGGCTATCTTTGTGCCGCTCGTGCTGCCCGGCGAGCAGGCGCTGGTACGGGTTGTCGAAAGCAGATCGGGCTATTCGAGCGCGGAGGCCGAGGAGATTGTTTTTTCATCTCCGGAGCGCGTTGTGCCCGCTTGCCCGCACTTTGGCATCTGCGGCGGCTGCCACTACCAACACGCGAACTATGCGGCGCAACTGAGATGGAAGAGGACCATTCTCCGCGAGACGCTGGAGCGCGGCGGCGTGCAGGTGCCCGCAGAACTGGACGTGTTGTCCGGCGAGCCCTGGGCCTCTCGCAATCGCATCCGTCTGGCCTTCGACGCGGCGGGAAATCCCGGCTATCGCGGCCGGCGTTCGCACGCAGTGGTTCCGATCAGCGAGTGCCCCATCGCCGCTCCCCTGCTGGTGAAAGCCGCACGGATGTTTGCTGAGGTTGCTCGGAAATCTGCGCCCGCTCTGCGGCTCAGTGAGCTTGCCCTCTTCTGCAACGCCGATGAAACCGCGCTACTGGCAACGCTCTTTGTGACCACGCCGGCCAAGGCTCGTTTCGACCAACTGGCGCAGGCCATGCACGAGCAAATTCCTGCGTTCCTCGGTGCGGAACTGGTGATCGAAGCCCGTGCCGCCTACCCACAACGCAGCCTCGCGCAGTGGGGCGCAGCGTCGCTCGAGTATCACGCCGCCGGCTTCGATTACCGCGTAGACCACGGAGCCTTTTTTCAGGTGAACCGCTGGCTGGTGGACGCCCTGGTCGAGCGCGTCACCGTCGGGCAAAAGGGCACTCTGGCCTGGGACCTGTTTGCGGGCGTCGGCCTCTTTGCGCACAAACTCACGGCGGCTTTTGAGCGCGTGCTTGCCGTCGAGTCCGCGCCTTTCGCAACTGCGGCCTTGGCTCACAATCTTCGCGGCACCGGCGGCAAGGCCGTGGCGGCGGAGACGCTGGCGTACCTTAGCCATGTTCGCGCCGACCAGCACCCCGACCTGATCGTGGTGGACCCGCCTCGCACCGGCCTGGGCGTGGAGACCACGACGCTGCTGGCGAAAGTCGCCGCTCCTGCGCTGGTCTACGTCTCCTGCGATCCGGCCACGCTCACCCGCGATCTGCGCGCTCTCGTTGCTTCCGGCTACATCATCGAATCCGTCGCCCTTGCCGACCTCTTTCCGCAGACATTTCATTTGGAGACAGTGGTCCGCCTGCGTCACTGCTGATAGGCTGGAAAGCCAGACAAGCGAGCCTCTTGCAAAATTCCAGCTTTAACCATATTTAAGTGTGGGAATTCAGAACATTAGAATAGGGTTACGAGACCAAACTTAATGTAAAGGAACCCCACATTATGCAGCTTACCCTCTCCG
>Ga0224528_1000143_pt1 | contig 58342 bp, 37 predicted proteins | sample CBST25metaG_2_FD_179888 | JGI IMG/M metagenome (GOLD analysis project Ga0224528, IMG submission 179888) | Peat soil microbial communities from Stordalen Mire, Sweden - C.B.S.T25 | ecosystem: Environmental > Terrestrial > Soil > Wetlands > Peat | place: Sweden: Norrbotten County, Stordalen Mire...
TGCCGGGAGGGTTGGTTCTCCGCGTTGCACTTCCACTCGTAGCGGCGGTAGCCCAGATGGTCAAAGGCGTGGCCTGCCATCAGATACATGGCCTCGGTGGCCGCAGTGGTGCGCTGCAAGCCCGGCGAGAGCAGGATGTTGCCCACCTCGACCACCCCATGCGACGGGTCGATGCGCATGTAGCTGGCGTAAGCGGCCACTTCGCCGGTGGACCCAGGCACAATGGCGAGGAAGACCGCGTTCTCGCTCGTCTGCTTCTCTTCGATGGCGCGGCACAGGTCCGCTTCGCTGGCGTAGGGACCGTCGCCCAAATAGGTCCACAACCGATCGTTGCCGGGGTCCCCAGCGACTTGCCCGGGACCCCGCACGGCCTGCCACAGGGCGGCGGCGTGGCGCACGGCATCAAGCGGCTCCAGGGTCACGTATCGGCCGCGCAGAGTCACCGGGCCGGGCAGCGCGACGGGTTTCCAGTTCAGAGTTGTCACTTGAGGCTGGGTCACGCAATCAGCCTATCAGCCCTATTGCCTCCGCTCGGTAAAATCCCGGAGATGCGTCCCAAATCTTCACACCTCCCACAGGCTGGCGATCAAACTGCACCGTTTCTGCCTCTTGTTCCGTGACCTACCAGAGACTAGGCTTGAGGTTGGAGCCAGTAACCTCTGCGAACTGCAGCTCGCCCGGATTCTGGTCCGGCGCCGCCCACCAAAGGCTGCGCTCCGAGAGGCCATTTGCGCTTTCCACAGAGATTCGCCTTTGTTTCGAAAAGAGATGTTGGGAATGTGAACAAAATACAAGATATGGTGGTTTGTTGTTGACTTGTACCACAGACAGCGGTATTTTTTCATCTGCGGCTGTAAACGGATCTTAACGATTCCGGTGTGAAGACTCCCCCGGAGAGCGCCGCCAAGAGAAGAGAATTCGCGGTACTTTCTATCCCCGTTTCCCGTTCTTTGCAAGAGATTTCCCCGTCCCTTCCAGGCAGCTTTGCGCCGGACAGGGCCGGACCGTCACCCATTTTTTGCCAGTTTGAGAGGATTCAATGAACGAGACCCACACGCAGACTTCTGCCGCCTTGCAGACCCCTTACACACAGAGGGGATTGATCTTTACGCGCCGATTCACGGCCGAGGGAGTTTCCCCGTACGACGAAATCCAGTGGGAGCAACGCACCGCTTCGATCACCGACAGCAAGGGCAACACCATTTTTGAGCAGAAAGACGTCAATGTCCCGGCCGATTGGTCGATGACTGCCACGAATATCGTTGCCTCGAAGTACCTGCACGGGCAACTGGGCACTCCGGCGCGGGAAGCTGGCGTTCGCCAACTGGTGGGCCGGGTCACCGAGACCATTCGCGATTGGGGCATGCAGGGCGGCTACTTCGCCACCGGAGAGGATGCGGCGATCTTCCACGACGAGCTGGCAAACATGCTGCTCACCCAGAAGGTGGCCTTCAATTCCCCGGTCTGGTTCAACGTCGGTTGCGATCGGCTGGAGCCGGACGCGGACGGCCAGAACTGGCATTGGGATGCTCCCACGGGCGGCGTGAAGTACTCCGCCACCGGCTACCGCAATCCGCAGTGCTCGGCCTGCTTCATCAATTCCGTGGACGACTCGCTAGACTCCATCCTGACCCTGGCCAAGACCGAAGGGATGCTGTTCAAGTGGGGCTCGGGCACAGGAACCAATCTGTCGTCGATCCGCGGTTCCATGGAGACGCTTTCCGGCGGCGGCCAGGCATCTGGCCCGCTCAGCTTCATGCGCGGCTTTGACGCCTTTGCCGGTGTCATCAAGTCGGGCGGCAAAACCCGCCGTGCCGCCAAGATGGTGATTCTGAACGTGGATCACCCGGACATTCTGGACTATATCGAGTGCAAGGCCAAGGAAGAAGCCAAGGCTTTCTCCCTGATCAAGGCCGGCTATGACGGCTCGGGTCCTGACTCCGAAGCCTACTCGTCGATTTTCTTTCAAAATGCCAATAACTCCGTTCGCGTGAGCGACGAGTTCATGCGCGCCTACGAGAACGACGGCGACTTCACCACCTATACCGTGAAGGGTCACCAGCCCGCCGCCACCTACAAGGCGCGCGACATCATGGGCAAGATCGCCAAGGCCACATGGATCTGCGGCGACCCGGGGATGCAGTTCGACACCACCATCAACCGCTGGCACACCTGCAAGAACACGGCCCGCATCAACGCATCGAACCCCTGCTCGGAGTACATGTTCCTTGATAACTCGGCCTGCAATTTGGCCAGTTTCAACCTGATGAAGTTCGTCACGCCCTCGGGCGGCTTCGACATTCCCGCCTACCGTCACTCCATCTCGGTGGTCATCACCGCGATGGAAATCCTGGTGGACAACTCCGGCTACCCGACCGAAGCCATCTCCCGCAACTCCCACGACTACCGTCCGCTGGGCATGGGCTACGCCAACCTGGGTGCGCTGTTGATGTCCATGGGATTGCCCTACGACTCGGCCGCCGGGCGCGATCTGGCCGGTGCGCTCACCGCCATCATGTGCGGCCAGGCCTATCTCCAGTCAGCCATCGTGGCCGCCAACTGCCCGCCCGTCCTGTCCGCCACCCCGCTGACCGCCTCGGTCGAGCGTCAGGGAGGCGCCTGCCCAGGGTTCTACGTCAATCGCGAGCCGTTTCTGGATGTGATCCGCATGCACCGCGCCGAGGTCAACAACATCGGCAAGTCGCGGCAGAGCGGTGAGCCGTTCAACGTGCCGCAACTCGATGCCCTCATCGACGCCAGCCGCGAGTGCTGGGACATGGCCCTGCTGTACGGCGAACGCTACGGCTATCGCAACTCACAGACCACCGTCCTCGCCCCCACCGGCACCATTGGCTTCATGATGGACTGCGACACCACGGGCGTTGAGCCCGATCTGGCTCTGGTCAAGTACAAGAAGCTGGTTGGCGGCGGCATGATCAAGATCGTCAACAACACCGTTCCGGCGGCCCTGTTCAAGCTCGGCTACTCGAACGAAGACGTCAACGCCATTGTCAGCTACATCGACGCCACAGGCACCATTGAGGGCGCGCCCGGCATCAAGCCCGAGCACCTGCCGGTTTTCGATTGCAGCTTCAAGCCGGCCAAGGGCACGCGGTCCATCCACTACATGGGGCATATCAAGATGATGGCCGCGGCGCAGCCGTTCCTCTCCGGCGCCATCTCGAAGACCGTTAACCTGCCCCACGAAGCGAGCGTCGAAGACGTTGCCGAAGCCTATGCCGAGAGCTGGCGTCAGGGCATCAAGGCCGTTGCTATCTATCGCGACGGCTCCAAGGGGACGCAGCCGTTGAACACCAGCATGGACGCCAAGAAGGAGCCCACGGCCCTTGATCTGGCCGGAGGTCGCGTGCTCACCAACCTGGCCACCGGCCGTCCCGCAGCCGAGGCGGACGTAAAGGCTCTGGAAGCCAAGGCGAGCGACAAGCTCGACGTGAGCGCCAAGCAAGTGGTCGCCGCCGCCACGGCATTCCAGAAAACTCTTGCAGAGATCGCCAAGGCCACTTCGGTGCTGCTTCTCAAGCCCGCGGTCTCGCCGGAAGCTGCACAGGCACTCAAGGACGCAACCCAGGACCTCAACGGACCGCCTCGTGCTATCCGTCATCGTTTGCCCGACGAGCGCGCCTCGGTGACCCACAAGTTCTCCATTGCCGGACATGAGGGCTACATCACGGTCGGCCTTTATCCCACCGGACAGCCGGGCGAAATCTTCATCAAGATGGCCAAGGAGGGTTCCACCGTCTCTGGCCTGATGGACGCTTTCGCAACCTCCATCTCGCTGGCATTGCAGCACGGCGTGCCCCTCAAGGTTCTCTGCGAGAAGTTTGCTCACACCCGCTTCGAGCCCTCCGGCTGGACCGGGAATGAGCAGATCGGTTACGCCAAGAGCCTGATGGACTACATCTTCCGCTGGCTCAATCTGCGCTTTCTTTCCGGCATTCAGTTGACGCTGTTCTCCGGCTTCGGCCAGCAGACACCACAACTGCCCGCCGCGCCTGACTCGCTCTCTGAACCAGAGTCCGACACCGAGGACGAGCCCTTCTCGCAGAACCAGTTGGCCCACTTGGCGGAGGAAGTCGCCCGTCGCCTCAATCAGGTGAATGGTCAGCCCTCCAGCCCCGCATTCGGCAACGCGAGTGGAGCGGGCGGCGGCATTGCACCCGACGCTCCTGTGGCCGACTATGGCGCCGCTGGCGTTGACATCAGGGCAGAGTCGACTGAGCCGCTGCCCAGCCTCACAGACCGTGGCATCTACCATGCTGCCGACGCCATGCGGGATATGTACGAAATGGGCGATGCTCCCAGTTGCTCGGTCTGCGGCGCCATCATGGTCCGCAATGGGAGTTGCTACCGCTGCATGAGTTGCGGTTCTACCTCAGGATGCAGCTAGGGACTGATTGTTACTTTTACCGGGGGAGCTGTAGGTTGCCGCTTAAGATGAGAGTTTTGCCCCCTTTCATGAAAGTTTTAACCCCATTCGTGAAAGTTCGCCCACTGAAAATATGGGGGTTATAGCCGCTTACAAGCGGCTTGTAACCCCCAAAAACTTGAAGATCTCAATAACTTACCCAAAATAATAAGCTTACGCAACATCTCGAGCTCCTGGACGGTTTCTGCAAAAACCCCGAAATTCCCTTCTGCTAGGTTGGACACCTTTCCTGAGGGGATGGAGCTGACGAGACAGACTTCGGGGATGGAGTCCAGCTGGTACCGTTCATCGAGGATTTCGGCCCACGAGCCGGCGGCCGCAGGAGTGTCTGTCAATCTTTTGTAGGTGCGAATTGCAATTGATGTGAGAGCGCCCGCCGAACCATTCGGACCGACCGCGCGAAGAGCACTTGCTCACGCGCTCTGGTGTACGGTGCAGGTGCTCATGCGTAAGGCGTGCCGGCCATTGCAGCTTTCAGGCCGATGGTTCCTTGATCAACAATGGCGAGAAAGGCGGCTTTCGCTTTCTTTGTATCTCGTTTTTGTCGAAAGGTCTGGTGAGCCTGGATAAGGGCGACAGTCCACGTCGCCAAGAGCAGACCAGCGGCGAGATTGGCGGCGGGATCGGTAGGCTCTTGCTCTGCGCATTCGGATAGCGCCACCGCTACGACCTGCGTGAGTTCGTCGCGTATTGCCCTTGCCCTAGCCTTAAGGGTTTCGCTACCCTCGATCGTCTCGATGAAGCTCTGGCTCCTGGCAGAAAACTCGAGGAGACGGCTCTGCTCTGCAATCAGCCGATGAGCGAGTAGGTGAAACGTCTCGATGGGAGTGATGCGGGGATCGCGCTGCCGCAATGCTTCGCGCACGATCTCCCGAACCTCGTCGTCGCGATCAAAGAACATGTCCTCCTTGCGGGGGAAGTGATTGAACACCGTCATCCGACCGACTTTGGCGGCTGCCGCGATCTCGTCCACCGTCACTTGATCGAAACCCCGCTTGAAAAAGAGGAGCGTGGCGGCATTCGAGATGGCCTGGCGCGTGGCTATCCGCCTCCGGGAGCGTCCGTCCGCTGGCGTTGACATATGACCATTGTAAGCGCACTATATGGACTGAGTATATATATACTCAGTCCATATAGAAGGGGCGATATGGACAGGCTTGCGGGAAGGATCGCTCTGGTTACGGGCGCTTCGAAGGGCATCGGTGCCGGCATTGCGAAGAATCTGGGCGCTGAGGGGGCGATCACCGGGCAGTTGATCCAGGCCGCGGGTGGAGTGACGATTTAAGGACGGCTTCGGCCGCAAGGAGAGGCTTATGAAGGCAGTTCAGTTCAACAAATATGGCGGCCCCGAGGTTTTGCAGGTGGTCGAGGTCGATGAGCCGCACGCTGGTCCGGGCGAGGTACGGATCGCCGTCCGGGCCGCCGGTGTCAATCCCTCCGACTGGAAACGTCTCGCCGGACAATATCGTGAATTCGAGGAGCTCACATTTCCCTCCGGCATCGGGGTTGAGGCGTCAGGCATAGTAGACGAGGTTGGTGCAGAGGTTCCCGGCGTTTCGGTTGGAGACGCGGTCTTCGGCTGCGGCGAACACGCGAATGCCATGGCTCAATATGCGGTCCTCACAGACTGGGCTCACAAGCCGGAAAAGGTGTCGTTCGAAGTTGCCAGTGGCCTCTCAGTGATCGCCGACACGGCGACGCGCGCCCTTGACGAAGCGGGCGTTGCATCCGGTCAGACGCTTCTGGTCAGCGGGGCCGCTGGTGGGATAGGTTCGGCCGTCCTCCAACTCGCACGCCTGCACGGGATAACTGTAATCGGCACGGCGAGCACGCAGAATCATGACTACTTACGCGAGTTGGGCGCCATCCCGACGATGTACGGACCGGGCCTCGCGGAACGGGTGAAGAAGCTTGCGCCCCAGGGCGTGAACGCAGCCCTCGATCTCGCCGGTTCGGGGATCATCCCGGAGTTGATCGAAATCGTCGGCGATCCTTCGCACGTTGTTTCGGTTGCCGATTTCTCAGCTCCGAAGTACGGCGCGAAGTTCTCTCACGGGCCTTCGAAGGATCTGAAACGGGTCCTGTCCGATATCGCTCGGCTTTGTTCCGAGGGCAAGTTCCGCTTGCACGTGGGACGAACCTTTCCGCTGGAGCAAACTCGGGAGGCGCAGGAAATCAGCGCCAAGGGGCACGTTACAGGCAAGCTCGTGATCACCGTCTCTTAAAGGAATTCATGTATAGAGATCCATCTGCACAAATCATGACGGCTGACTCGACCGTTCGCGATCCGCGGCAGCGTCGGACGATCCTGATTGCGGTATGCATTGCCCTCATGGCAGTCATCGCGTCGGTGTCCGGGCTGAATGTCGCTCAGCCGCAAGTCGCCCTTGCATTGGACGCGTCGCAAAGCGACGTCTTGTGGATGATCAACATTTACACCATCACCCTGGCCGCGTTGCTGTTGCCTCTCGGTGCAGCCGGTGACCGCTGGGGCCGCAAACCGGTCCTGCTCGCGGGCTTGGTCGTCTTTGGCGTGGCAAGCGCGGCAGCGGGTATAGCCACCAGCACCGGGGTCATGCTCGCCGCACGATTCCTCAGCGGCGTCGGAGCAGCGATGATCATGCCCGTCACCCTCGCAGTCATTACCTCGACCTTTCCGGCCGAAGAGCGTTCCAAGGCAATCGGTGTGTGGACCGCCGTCTGCGGTGCAGGTAGCATCCTGGGGATGTTCGTGTCGGCTGTCCTGGTAGACGTGGGCAGTTGGCGATGGCTCTTCGTCCTGCCGGTTGTTCTCGTTCTCTCGGCCATCCCCATGGCGCTCGGAGCCATCCCGAACTCCCGCGAAGTGTCCGGGCACAAATTCGACTTTGTTGGTGCACTGACCTCCATGATAGCGGTGGTTGGGTTCGTCCTTGTTCTCCAGGATGGACCCGAACAAGGATGGACCAACCTAACAACCGTACTGAGCTTGCTAGTTGGCGTCAGCGGAACTGTTGCATTCGTGGCGTGGGAGCTGCATCAGCAGGCGCCCCTGCTGGACGTCAGACTGTTCCGCAAGCGAGGTCTCGCGAGTGGCTCAGTGTCGCTACTCGCAGTGTTTGGTGTTCCGACAGGGGTCTTCGTGGTTCTCTACCCCTACTTTCAGGTCGTGCTCGGCTGGTCTGGCTTCGTCTCCACCCTCGCACTCATGCCGATGCTCGTGCTGATGATAGCTTGCTCCGTCCTCGCCCCACGATTGGCAGTCCGGATCGGAACTCGTCTGACGATGGCGATCGGAATATTTCTGGGCGGTGCTGGATTGGCCCTGATGGCGACCCTTGTCTCAGTCGACGGCGGCTACCTTTCCGTCCTACCGGGTTATGTCGTCATGGGGCTCGGCATGGGCTTGTCTATGACCCCCTCCACTGAGGCCATCACCGCGTCGCTGCCGCGTGAACAACAAGGGGTCGCCTCCGCGCTCAACGATGTCGCCAGGGAGTTCGGCAGCGCCCTGGGGATCGCTCTGCTTGGAGCGGTCACGACCGCCGGATACGGCGCTGCGATCAACTCGCGTCTTAAAGGAGTCCCCGTCGACGCCTCCGACGCTGCACGCAAAGGCATAGCCGGCGCGATCGCAATCGCCAACGAAGACCACCCCTACTCAAAGGCACTGTTCCGGTCCGCGCAGGAGGCCTTCGTACACGGCTGGCAACAAGCCATGTGGGCGGGGGTTATCGTGATGACGATCGTGCTTGTCTATGTTCTATTTCGAGGTCCCGAGCGAACAAATTCATACTCACCGTAATGGGCGCCAATGAGAGGAAGACGTGAGGATAGCGGTTGTTGGAGCGACAGGTGCGACCGGACGCAGAGTGGTAAAGCATGCACTTGCGCAAGGACACTTCGTCACGGCCGTTGCTCGCCACCCGGAGCGACTGGCCTCTGCCGACGGGCTGTCCATGGTCCGAGGAGATGTCCTTTTCCCCGGCGCCCTGCCAGGTGCTCTTGACGGCGTGGAGGCCGTCATTAGCAGCATCGGACCAGAAAAGAACCTCCCTCCCGGAACGCTCATGTCAGTCGGTGTTGCCAACATTCTCGCCGAATGCAAACGTGCAAACGTCCGACGATTCATCATGCAAAGTGGCATTGGCTTGAGCGAGGGGCACGAACTCTCCTGGCTCAACCGCTTTGTGGTCAGCGTATCGGGCCGGATATTCACTGACGATTGCGCCGACTGCCAACTTCGTGCAGCAACAAATGAATCGAACTGGATCAGAAAAATCGTGAACGTGGGTTCCTGACATCGGAATGACTCTCACGATTCCAGGAGACCGCCTTTCCCTCCAATGCGCGATTACTCATGGCGCAGCGTTTAGTTGACTGGCTGGACGCTTACCTATACTACTATTTTATGCCCAGGCCAAGGAGCCACGACAAAAGACGTGCAATTCTGGAGGCGGCGACGCGCGCCATCGTTACGCATGGGTTGAGCGCGCCAACAGCGGGCATAGCGAAAGAGGCTGGCATTCCGAACGGGTCTCTCTTCACGTACTTCGAGACCAAGGCGGATCTTTTCAACCAACTCTATCTCGAGCTGAAGACAGAGATGGCATCCGCTGCTATGAAGGACTTTCCGGAAAAAGCAAAACTTCGCGACCAGGCTTTCCATGTCTGGCGAAACTGGATGGAGTTTGCGGTGTCCTTTCCCGAAAAGCGGCGGACACTCGCGCAGCTCGGCGTTTCCGAAGAAATCACGTCAGCTACTCGCGTTGCGGCGCATAAGACCATGACAGGACTCGCCGATTTGATGGAACAGATACGGGCCAAGGGTCCCTTGCGTAACGTCACGATGGGATTTGTTGGTGCAATTATGAATTCGCTTGCGGAAGCGACGATGGATTTCATGATTCAAGACAAAGCCAATGCAAGAAAGCATTGCAAAATCGGGTTCGAAGCTTGCTGGCGCGCGATGACCTGATTATTTTTTCTTGCTCAAGTATGACTGACTGGACAGGCAACTATATAGGAGAAAAGCATGGCGCGAATTTTGGTTACGGGAGGCACGGGGTTCCTCGGTGCCCATTGTTTGATCCAACTGTTGGCGGCGGGGCATGAAACGCGCACCACGGTTCGAGATCTAGCGCGCGAAAAAGATGTGCGCGCGATGTTGCAAAAGGGCGGGGCTGGCGACGCAGGCAATCGCCTTAGCCTGTTCGCCGCCGATCTGAACGCTGATGCGGGTTGGGCCGAGGCAGCAGACGGATGCGACTATGTGCTCCACGTCGCCTCACCCTTTCCCAGCGCGATTCCCAAGGACGAAAATGAATTGATTGTTCCGGCCCGAGACGGAGCGCTGCGCGTGTTGCGGGCATCGCGCGATGCTGGCGTCAAGCGCGTGGTGCTGACCTCGTCCTTCGCGGCTATCGGCTATGGCTTCAAGGGTCGCACTGCTACGTTCACGGAAGAGGATTGGACAAACCTCAACGATCCGGGCGTTCAGCCGTATCAGAAATCAAAAACAATCGCCGAACGGGAGGCTTGGGATTTCATCGCACGGGAAGGCGGCGGGCTGGAACTGGCCGTGGTCAATCCGGTAGGAATTTTCGGACCCGTGTTGGGGCCGGACTATTCGACCTCGATCCTGATCGTGAAGCGCCTGATGGACGGCTCCATTCCGGGCTGCCCCGATCTCAGGTTCGGCGCAGTGGATGTGCGCGACGTCGCCGATCTGCACCTCAAGACAATGACCGAACCGGCCGCACACGGCGAACGGTTTCTCGCCACCGCTGGAGATTTCGTGAGTATTCTCCAGATCGCCCAGATTCTCAAGGAGAACCTGGGTGGCGCTGCCCGCAAGGTTCCGACGCGCAGGGTGCCCAGTTGGCTTCTGCGCGCGATGGCGCTGTTCGATCCCCAGGTCAGAGGGGTGTTGCCCGAGCTTGGCAATCGCAAGAATGCTTCCAATGAAAAAGCGCGTCGGCTGCTGGGCTGGTCACCGAGGAGCCCGAAAGATGCGGCTCTGGCGACGGCCCGGAGTTTGTTGGAGCTTGGACTGCTGAAAGCATAGGTGAAGAAATGTCAAAGGTTGTATCTGTGGACCGCAAGGCATACATCATCACCGGGCCGACATCTGGCATTGGGCGCGCTACAGCATTTGAGCTAGCGAAGCACGGCACCGTGGTCCTGGCAGGGCGTGATCGTGTAAAGCTTAGCAAACTGCAGAAGGCTATCGAACAAAAGGGCGGACGCGCCGTGCCGGTGGTGTGCGACTTGGCGGATCTTGCCAGTGTGCAGCGCGCGTCTGCGGAAATCATCGCGCTCGATCTTCCGATCGCCGGACTGCTCAACAATGCCGGCATCATGAAAATGCGTCCGACCAGGAACGCGTTGAGCTGGGACATGACGTTCGTGACGAACCACCTCGGCCCGTTCGCGCTGACAGAGACGATCGTGCCGCATCTTCCCGATGGAGCGAATGTCGTTTTCATCGTCTCTGCTGTAGAAGACCCTGAACGCAAGCCAGCCGTGGCCGCGGGTTTTCGAGGTGGCCGCTATATCTCCGCCGAAGCGAGCGCACGCGGCGAATGGGAACCTGGCGGCGCTAAACGGCCGGGCTTCGATGCCTACGCGACTTCCAAACAAGCCATCCTCGCTGCGGCGATAGCGTTCGCCCGTGAGACTTCACGGCTGCACTTCATCGCGGTCGAGCCGGGCCTGAATTTGACCACCGGTCTTGGAGGGGGGGATGCCGGTGCCTTCGTGCGTTTTCTGCAAAGATCCATCATTCCGCTGCTCGTGCCGCTGCTTATGCCCTTCATCAAGATCTTGAGCACGCCTAAGCGCGCCGCGCGCGTGATTACCAAGATCTTGATGGATGCATCGGGTCCGACCGGCGTCTACTACGACGAGGGTGGACATCCCATGCAAGGCTCCCCGCTCGTGCGCGATCCGAAGTTCCAAGACCGGGTCGTTGCTGAAACGCGGGCTTTGCTATCGACGATCCCAAGTTGAGAACCAAAGAAATCATCTAAGTCGCATTCTCATCACGGATAACTGCTGGCGGGGATCGCGTTTACGAAGACAAATCGACCTTCACAACGCACAGTGCGCCCTACCCGGCTGCAACAAGTTCCTGCTCGTGACCTTCGGGGCCCTGTTTTCCAGGAACGGAACGCGGCGCGGCAGACCGGGTGTATTGCCTGGGAGAGCAGCTCATGACGCGGCGGAAGGCTTTCCCGAAAGCGCTCTCGGACTCGTAACCGAGCGACTGAGCGATGGCGGAGAGGCCGTCAGAGGAGTTCTTCAGGCGGTCGGCAGCAAGAAGCATGCGCCAGCGGATAAGGTATTCCATAGGGGTGGCGCCGACTGTCTGGCGGAAGCGAAGCGCGAAGACCGAGCGCGACATGCCCACGCGCTCGGCCAGCAACTGCAGGGTCCAGGGATATCCTGGGTCGTTATGCATGCTGACGATGGTGATGCTCATATGCTTGTCGGTCAACGCAGACAGCCAGCCTGGGCCAGCGTTCGCAGCGTCCGCCAAGTGCAGGCGCAGCGCCTGAGTGAGCATCATGTAGGCGAGCTGCTGCGCAATCAGCGAGGCGCCGGGCTGCGGGTTGCTGAGTTCCTCGCGCACGCGTTCAAGCGACCAGCGCATGGCGGCTTTGTCTGACTCGCGGCGGATGTGCACGATAGGCGGGAGCGACTGAAGGAGCATTTCGGCGTGGCCTCCGGCGATGTATCGTGCGCCTTGGGTTGTACTCGCGGATTCGCTCCTCATCCCAACACGGGCGCTTGCAGCGCTAAAGAGAACGGGCACGAGCGCGAGGTCGTTGGCGAGCCGGAATGGAAGTCCGAGCGGCAGCAGAAAACAGTCACCCGCATGCAACAACATCGGCTCCGGCACGCCTTCGACGGCCAGCCAGCAGTCGCCCGCCAGCATGGCGTAGCACTTGAATCCCTGGTGTTTCGGATACGGGACGGCGCCGTCGCCCAGTAACCAAACCCGGGCGCAAGGGCGGCATTAGTGACCCATCATTGGCGAGGCTCTGAAGCTGCAGGACGATTGGACCGATCATATGGACTTTCAGTATAGATCGTATGCAGCCTAAACCCATCTGATGAATATCGGTCTAAATTGGCCGCAAAGGAGAAGACCTTATGCGTGTTTTTGTGACCGGCGCCACTGGATTTATCGGATTTGCAATTGTCAAAGAACTCATCGAATCAGGCCATCAAGTGATAGGTCTCGCACGCTCAGAGGCATCCGGCAAGAAGCTGGCCGCGGTTGGGGCGCGCGTGCATTTGGGCAACGTTGAGGATCTCGACTGCCTGCGCCAAGCGGCATCCGTCGCAGACGGCGCCATTCACACTGCTTTCTACCACAAAATATCGCATATGCCGCTCGGAACGCGACTCCGTGTCATGCTCGGCGGTGCTCCATCAGGCATCGTCCAAAGGTTTCTGGGTGCAGCCGTTGCAACCGATCGGCGCGCGATTGAGACGATCGGTGAATCGCTTTCCGGAACGGATCGTCCGCTGGTGGCTGCTTTCGGAATTCTTGGCATGAGACAAGGTCGGCTTGCCACTGAGGATGAAACATACGACCCGGCATTCATCGGCGCTCCACGCTCCCAGACGGAAGACACGCTGCTGGAAATGTCCTCGCGCGGCATTCGGACTTCTGCGATTCGCCTTTCACCCATTGTTCATGGCGCTGGGGATCACGGATTTGCTCCGCAGCTCATCCAGATTGCACGGAAGAAGAAGGAATCGGGGTACGTGGGCGACGGACTCAACCGATGGCCTTCGGTACACCGACTCGACGCCGCCCGCCTGTTCCGGTTGGCGCTGGAGAATGGGCCGGCGGGAGGAACTTACCACGGTGTCGCCGAGGAAGGCATTCCATTTCTGGACATCGCCGGGTTGATCGGACGCCGCCTGAACGTACCCGTCGTCAGTAAGTCTCCCGCCGAAGCTGCCAAGCAGTTCGGCTTTCTCGGGCCGTTCGTTTCACGGGATATCCCCGCATCCAGCAAGTTGACGCAGCAGCGCCTGGGCTGGAAGCCAACACATCCGGGCTTGCTTGCCGATCTCGATCAGGCAGATTACTTCAATGTCTGAGCAATCCGCGAGCTTACCCAGCTTTTAGTGGCCTGGCAAATCAATCTTCACGGCCACTTGCTGTCGCCGGTTGAAGCACTGGGAAGAGGAAGGCGTATCGCTGAATCCCTGGCGAACGCTGCTCGGAGTGCTGGACGGAGAAGGCTTGTTGAAGTGGGGAGAAAGCTTTCTTGACGGCAGCTTTGCACCTGCCAAAAAGGGAGCTTTGCAGTCGGTAGAACCAAGCGTGGCAAGAGCACGAAGTGGATGTTGCTGGTCGACGGTCAAGGTCTTCCACTGGGAGTTCGGCTTGAAAGTGCCTCTCCGGGAGAAGGTACGCTTGCGGAAGCCACCCTCGGCGAAGTCCGGGTCCCCAGGCCGAGAGGCCGGCCGCGGCTAAAGCTGAAGCGCATCATAGCCGATCGCGGTTACGATTCCGATCCGCTTCGCGAGCGATTCAAGAAGCGCGGGAATCACCACGGATGGATTCGGTCCCGGCTGAGCGATGACGAAATCAAAGAGAACGCAGCAAGACAAACATCTCTCGCCAAGAGGAGCTGACAAGTCAATATGCCGCTGGAGAGCCGACGCTAGTTCTCAACTGACGAGGACAGGGCAAGTCACTCATCGTGCGAGCTTTGTGCTGTGATTCTGAAACAGATCCCCTCAAACGCCCCAAGGTCCAACATTGAAGGAGTCCTGTCATTCCCAAGTGGTGTAGCGAGTGGCCCATTCGGACTTCGGGAAGCTGCGATGAAGCAGGTCGAAAAGCTGGTGGTTTAGATCCTTGGTGGCGTCGGAGCGGCACGCATTGCGAACGACACGCATGGCAAACCCAACCAGGTCGGCATCGTGGGAATCGGTGGGATGGTCTTTGACCCATGCGAGGGCTTCGCGGGCGAAATAGTCAGACGCGCAAGGGATCTTTTGCAGGCGGGCAAGTTCGTTGTCAACCAGGGTGCGATCGGCCGCGGTGAGAAAAGGTGGGTCGGGTTGCTGGGCGCGCGAAACAATCAGATTGGAAAACAGATGATGCCCGTGATTTTGCGGGGAACCAGGGTCGGCGGGCGGCGGGGTTGTGGTACACCACCAGTTGTCCCGAAATCCGTCATAGGCAACGAAGTCGCGCTCGATGCCAACTCGGACAACTGGTTCGGTCGAGGTGAATCGCATGAGAGCGAGCAAACCGACGGCGTGGCGCTCATCTGGTGTACGTGCCGTGTTGTATTGCGTGAGCCAACTGGCGAAGGCTGGTTGGCAACCCGCGAGATAGGGCGAAAGCGCGCGTGCAGTCACGGGGTCGTCAAGGAGCAAGGCGCGGGTCCAAGCCATGTGGGCGAGTTGGAAACGCACGTTGGCGGGAAGTGCGGACGAAAGCGCGGCATCCCTGAGCATGTGGAGGGGCATGCGCTGGTTGAAGATGAGGGCGGTCTGCTCGTCCAAATGGAGACTGTCGGGTGCATAGGTGCCGACGCCACACAAGGTCGCGGAGGCCATGTTAGGCGGTGTCCAGGTTAGAGCGCCGTCTGAACTGCCCACGCTGGCAGCATGACGTGTGGCGCTGTGGAGAAAGCTGTCGAGCGTGGGCGAGAGGCTGGATTTGAGATCGGCGAAAAGATTGACCGTCGAAAGCGATTGGGACGCGGTGATTATCGGCAAGAGAGACGTGAGTTCGGCATACACAGGCTTGGTAGTGGAGGGAAATTGCCCGGTTGCCGAGGCACTGCCCGCAGCCAGCCGTAGACGGTGATAGGTGGCACTGGCGAACGCAGGTGAACCAGGTTGAATGGCCCTTGCAGCAGCCATCAGTTCCTCGTTTTCTTGTGCTCCCGGTGCAGCCGTGAGCAGAGAAGCAACGAGCCACTGTGGGGCTTTGGATTCGCGCCAAGCCTCGTGGGCATCGGTAAACCGCGCAGTTGAGTCGCGCCTGTCCTGAGCGAGAGACTCAAGGCCCAAACCCGCACGTTGCGCGCCCCCTGCTAGGTCGCTGATCCAACGGATCAATGGTTCGCGTGAGAAGGTGACGTGGCGCGCGGAATCGTCTTTCTTCGCGTAGCTCCCGGAATACAGCGGCAGCGAATTGTAGATATACGTTAGATCGATCATGTTCTGTCGATAATTCGTATCGCCCCAATCGGAGCCTGCGTGTCTTGGCGCTGTTAGCCGGCGGGCGAGTTCGTCGGCCTGTGCTTGGGGATCGAAACGAATCATGACATAGTCGAGGAGTTGGCGGCTCTGACGATGAAATGGCTTCATACTCGGATCGCGGAGAATGGCTTCGAGTTGGTCGCGTGCCGGACGCAGTCCACCGCGGGTCGCATCATTGTTCGCATCCATCTTCTCGGGAGTGCTCGCGTCGACCCGGTAGGGAACGATGGCTTTGCGGATCAGAACGCGCGCGACCAGATAGCGGGCTAGCTGTGACCACGGGGACGCATGGTCAGAGGCAATCGTTTTGAAGCCGACGAGGGCCTGATCGTAGTCGAGCGAATAGAACTGGGCGGCGGCAATTTGATAGGCACGGTCCTGGCGCAGCCACAACGGCGCATTGGCAGGTATGGGCTGCGGAGTCTGGCCCGGCCCGGCGCAGTTGGAGAAGACGGCGTGTTGGCCGGCGATCCAGTTGGCGATCTCGGGAGGGTCGGGCTGGCCCGGCCGGGCATAGTGTGCGCGGCGATCTGCGAGGGTTGCGGTGGCCGTGAAGAAGGCGTCGTCCAGACAATTGGTGAAGGACTGATACTGCTGGCCGGGGACCTCGCGATCGACAAGCACATTCTTCCATTCAGCATCCTCCGAGTCAGGCTTGCGACCACCAGGGACGTAGCTGCTCTGGTCAGGGTCGGTGGTGCCGTAGAGTCTGTCCACGGCGATGGCGGCCTGCTGCTCGGCTGGGCTGAGCCCGCGACCGCTCAACGTGTTGTATGCGACCACCATGTGGCGGATGCGATAGGAGCCGTTGAAGGCGCCGAGCCTGCCGGCGACATATTTGTCATAAGGTGAGTCTGGATCCATGCGCTGCGAGAAAATGTCCTCGTCATAGGAGAATGCGCAGCTATTGCCGATGCGCATGAACATGACAACGAAGAGAAGGACGAAAAGGGTGCGCAAAGGCTGCTTCATTGCAAAGATTCCTCAGGGAGACTTTCGGCGGGGACTGCGGATTCTTTGCCGGCGCGTAGGCCAGTGTCATTGGGTGAATGCCAGTTGGACCTAGCGTAGTCAAATTGGAGGGCCGGAGCGCGTCTGCCGCTGGGAACGCCTTCCAGTGCGGCGAGTTGGAGCGGAGTCCATGGCCTGGGCGCGAAAAGATAGATTCGCGCGTGCGGATCGAGCGGGGGCCAGTTTTCATCTGTAGAGATGCCGAAACTGCCCCGGCAATGCGCGTCGCGGAGCGGATAACCTGATTTGCTGTCGCCGGAGCGGGCATTGCCGCCGAGACGGAAGAACATGGGGACGGCTTCGTCAATTGGGAGAGTAGACAGCCAATCACCGCTTCCGGGGCCGGCAGCGCACCAACTGAGCAACGCGGTCATGGAAAGCGGCATGGCGGCAGGCATGTGGGGGCGCAACAGGAAAAGGACTGCCGCGTAAAACGTGCGCTGGGAACGGGTCGCATCGAAGTCGATTTGGAGTGCGCGCAAGCCGGGACGATGGGATACTTCAGCGAGGGCAGCGGCAGTTTGTTCGCGGATTGTGGGTGAATCTTGAAAACCAGGCAGCGCAATGACGCGCACGACCGCCATGACTGAGGCCTGTGGGGCGACAGCAAGTGGTTGATGGCGCTTGATCACAGTGATGGCAGGCACCGCGGGTGCAGACTTGCCAAGAAGAAGGGTTTCGGCGAGATAGGCGACTCCGATGGACTCAGGCGCGGAGCGCAGATCTTCCGGCTCTTCCCAAGCCCAAAGGACGGTCTGGGGCATGACTGTGGCAAAGGGCATGGCGACAAGATCGGCTCCGGACCGGGGTCTGGGCCCTCGGTCGGCGCGGGTACCGAGGCAGAGAACCGCGAGGACGAGCGTTAGAACCAAACGTCGGGAAGTGAGCTGGACGTGTGCCATGGACTTGCGGACCAGTGTAAGCGATTTGAGCAAGAGCGTAATGAACGAAGGCCCCGCGGGTGTTACCGGCTTGATTCGGAGGCGGCACACAGATGCTGGCTGCTTCTCGACGCGCTCACTGCAGTTGCGCATCCATCGGGCAATTTGGACTCAGGAGTTGAGATTTTCCGCGCACTATTTCAGAATCACGCATAGGATTTCACGGGGGTTCGTCGTCGTTTATGTCGATTGGATCTGATCGCGCTCTTGTCTCGAAGGCATTTGCAAACTCGCTCAACCAGATTCCGTTTCCCTGTTACTGGCCGGCTTCGCGTTACCTATGTCGAGATGGATGCACTTATCGTCAACAACCAATGGTAGTGGACCAGGCGCCACCGAATACCGATCCCCCTCGGTGTCCACTCTGTGCAGCCTTCAATTGAGAACGACCCCCGCCATGGTGCTGTGAACGATGGAGGCGAATCCGGCGCGCTGATAAGGCTTGCGTAAAACCGGCCCATCAACGGCCGTTCCGCTTCTCTCTGCCAGCGCATTCGCCGGGAAGCCGGACGTGTAGATGACCTTGGCCTTCGGGTTGATTTTGCGGAACTCCTGGGCCAACTCCATTCCATTCATCCCTCCAGGCATGATCACGTCAGTCACCAGCAGGTCAATGTCTCCGTTCCGTGCGGCAACCTCAAGCGCGATAGCGCCGTTGCCCGCATGTAAGGTGGTGAATCCCATCTCTTCAAGAAAGGCGACAGCAACCTCCAGCATGTCCTCCTCGTCGTCCACAACCAGCGCCGTGCCTCCATGGCCGGCGTTGCGCTATTCTTCCAGATCCAGAGACACTCTGGTGGGCTGCAAGGGCTCTTCGGCGAGGGGAAGATAAAGAGACACAGTGGTGCCTATGCCTTCTTCGCTATAAAGGCGTACGGTTCCTCCCGACTGCTTTGCGAATCCGTAAACCATGGCAAGTCCGAGACCTGTGCCTTTGCCACGGGGCTTGGTGGTGTAGAAAGGCTCGAAAGCCCGTTCAAGTGTCTCCGCCGACATGCCGCAGCCGGTATCAGTGACCGAGATGCAAACATAAGACCCGGATTTTATCTCCCCGGCGGTCACCGGCGTGAAACTGGCTTCCAATGTCTTTCGATCAATGCCGATGGTCAGAATGCCGCCCTTGGGCATGGCATCGCGCGCATTCACCGCGAGGTTCAACAGAGCGGTTTCCAGCCCGCTCACGTCAGCGAACACCATGGATACGCAGGGATCGAAGTGGGTGCGGATGGTGATTTCGGGGCCAAGTGTGCGCGTCTCCATTTCGATCACGTTCTTGATTGCCTCGTCAAGCGCGAAGGGTGCGGGGTTCAACTTCTCAGAACTCGACAGCGCCAGGAGGCGGCGCGTGAGGTCGGCACCACGCGCAGCCGCCTTTTGGGCCGTCTTGACCCTTTTGTCCGCTTCTGAATTGCTTTGCGTCAGCCGGCCCAGCAGGTCGAGGTTGCCCACGACGATCCTCAGCAGGTTGTTGAAGTCGTGGGCGATGCCACCGGTGAGTTGGCCGATGGCTTCCATCTTATGGCTTTGGTGCAGCTGGCGCTCGAGGAGTTTTGTCTCAGTAATATCCCTCGCGATCACTGCAGCGCCGACGATGCGGTTGTTGGCACCGAGAATCGGAGAGATCAAGAGGGAAACGTGGATGAGCTTCCCGTCCTTTCTTCTTCGGATGGACTCGATGTGACCGACCGTTTCACCGTTCCGAATGCGGTCCAAAGCTTGAACTTCTTCCTGTATGCGATCGGCTGGCAGCAATCGCAGAAGAGACTCGCCTATCATCTCCTGTGCCGAATGACCGAAGGTCCTTTCCGCGCCCTTGTTCCAACTTGTGACGATGCCATCCAGATCCTTTCCGATGATAGCGTCTTCGCAGAACTCGACAATTGCGGCCAATCGGGAGCGAGCCTCGTCCAAATGCTTGCGATCCATGATGTCCTCTATTGTCGCGATCGAATAAAGAACAGAGCGCTCAGCGTCGTGAACACCTGAGACAGTTGCCCGCACCCACAGAGGCGCGCCGTCGCGTTTCAAGTAGCATTTCTCGTAAGCCAGGGTTTCCGCGCGTCCGTGGTTGATCTGGTTGTGAATGTGAAGGGTGTGCGCCCGGTCCTCTGGAGCGGCCAAGTCCTCCACACTCATGAGCAGCAACTCCTCGCGACGGTAGCCGAGGATCTGGCAAATGCGATCGTTTACCGTAACAAGGCGACCTTGCGAATTGATCTCAACGATGCCGATGGCTGCGTGATTGAAAGTGGCGCGAAGCCGCTGCTCGTTCTGGCGCAGATCTGATTCCATTTGGCGGTTCTTTCGACGCGTCGCCGCTTCTTGCATCTCGCGCTCGATCGCCGGCAGGAGGCGCGAAAGTTTGTCCTTGCGAAGATAGTCGTGGGTGCCGGCTCGCATGGCGGCGACCGCCACTTCGTCGCTGATAATGCCCGACAAAATGATGAATGGAATGTCAAGTCCGCTTTGTTGTAACTGTTTAAGCGCCGGCAGAGCACCAAAGCCGGGAACATTGAAATCCGTGATGATCACATCCCACTCGCGCGCCGCGAGTTCCTGCTGCATCGCTGAGGCTGTAACAACCCGCACAACGGTAAGCTGGCGGCCTGCCTTAGCCAGCTCGCGCTCGATCAATTCCGCATCCTCTGCAGAATCCTCTACCAACAACACGCGAAGCATCCTCTTGATCTCATCGCCGGCAATTGATTGAAGAGCATCCATGGCTACCTGCCTGGGTTCGGACGGGGTTGCTGGAGAGCATGCGGGCCGCACGTTCGCATGTCGATTCAGTCGATTCTTTTCCTCGGAGGGTATTGGTTCAACACCAGCCAGTACACGCCGACCTGGCGGATGGCCTCTGCAAATTCAGCGAAACTTACCGGCTTTCGAATGTAGCTGTTCACACCCAGTTCGTAACTGCGCGCGAGGTCCGCCTCTTCGTCCGAAGAGGTGAGGATCACCACGGGAAGGTGCCTGGTATACTCGCCCTCCCGTATCTGACGCAACACGTCCAACCCGCTGATCTTCGGCAGATTGAGATCGAGCAGCACGACCTCGGGCAGCGTGCTCAGCCCTCCTTCCGATAGATAGACGAGCGCCTCGGCGCCATCGCGGGCCACAAAGACGCGGTTGGCCACGCCGTGCTTTTCCAGCGCACGCAGCGCTAGTTCTACATGGTCTGGATCGTCTTCGACCAACAGGATACTCGCCTCTTTTCGCATCTTCTCGAATCTCGCGTCCGTCACATCTCTCCAGCCATTTCCAGCGCCCGGTGTCCCAGCTGAAAATAGAAAGTTGCGCCTTGCCCTTGTGCTGCTTCCGCCCAGATGCGTCCAACGTGACGGCGGATAATCCGCTGCACAGTGGCCAGGCCGATGCCGGTGCCCTTAAACTCTTCGTCCGCGTGCAATCGTTGAAACGGACTAAATAAATGATTTGCGTATTGCATGTCAAAGCCGGCGCCATTGTCGCGCACAAAGAAAACGGGACCGGGCTGATCATTGAGTACGCCAAACTCGATGACGGCATGTTCCCGTCGCGAGGTAAACTTCCAGGCATTGGAGAACAGGTTCTGCAGCGCAACCTGCAGCAGACCGGGGTCACCCAGCGCCTCAAGTCCTGGCTCGACCCTCACTTCCACGTCTCTGCCTGGTTCGCTGTCGCGCAACTCGCCAATCAGTTCCATCGCCATTGCGGAGAGATCTACCGGCCTGGCTCGCATTTCGATTCGCGTCAATCGGGATAACTGCAAGAGATCGTCGATCAGAAGGCCCATCCGTTGCGCCGCCGTGCGAATCCGGGTTAGATAATGCCTGCCCTTCTCATCCAGATTCTCGGAGTGGTCTTCCAGTAGCGCCTGGCTGAATCCATCCATCGTTCGCAAAGGCCCACGAAGGTCATGGGACACGGAGTAGCTGAAAGGCTGTAACTCCTTGTTTGCCTCCTCCAGGCCGCGTTGGCTCTCACGTAGCGCGTCTTCGGCCTGCTTCATGTCTGCGATATCCGTGCAGGTACCAAACCACTGAACGATGTTTCCGTGCGCGTCCCTGAGCGCCTCTCCCAACATCAGGAACCAGCGATAGCTGCCCCCAGCCGCCCGCAAACGGCTCTCAATACGATAGGTTTCTCCCGTTCGTGTAGCGCGGTTCCAGGCGTCCAGGGCGACTTGCCTGTCATCGGGGTGGAAGGGAGTATTTCAGCCCTTCCCGTAGCTTTCTTCCAAAGTCATCCCGGTGTAATCGACCCATCGTTGATTGAAATAGACGTTCAAGCCCTCGGGGGAGCTCATCCACACCAATTGCGGCACAAAGTTGGCCAGGGTAACAAACCTTTGCTCGCTCCGCAAACGGTCAGCGAGCGCGGCTTCCAATTCGGCAGTGCGTCGGTGCACACGGTCTTCGAGTTCCTGGTTGAGTTCGCGAAGTTGCTGCTCGGCCTGCTTGCGCGCGGTAATGTCCACGTTGGATTCAAGAACTTCTGTCACCAGTCCTTGTGCGTCATACTGAGCAAGCCACTTACTCTGGACAATGACTGTCCGCCCCTCCTTCGTGCGGTGAATAAGTTCCCCTGACCAACTTCCCGTTCGTTTCAATTGCTCGTCGATTTCTTTCAGCCCCTGGGGAAACCTCGTCTGGAACAGGCTGTGCGAGCGCTGTCCGAGGACTTCGTCCTTGCTCCAGCCATACAGTGCTTCCGCGCCGCGATTCCAATATGTGAATGTTCCATCCAGGTGCCTTACCGTGAAGGCGTCGGGGGTAAGGTCAATCAATGATGCTTGCCGGAGCAAAGCTTGTTCCATCTGCTTGCGCTCGGTAATGTCGCGCGCGATCTTCGAAATGCCGGACACATTGCCGGCCGCGTCCCACACCGGGGAGATTGTTACCGACGCGTCCACACGCTCGCCGCCCTTGCGCACACGGACGGTTTCGAAGTGATCGATGTGATGTCCCAGGCGCAAACGCCCCAGCAGCGCTGCCTCTTCGGCATCTCGGTCGGAGGGAATAATGAGCGTAACGGGTTTACCGACGATTTCCTCGGCAGAGTACCCAAAGATCCGCTCTGCACTCTCGTTCCAACTCAAAACAGTGCCCTCAAGATCTTTGCTGATGATGGCGTCCCCCGAGGACTCAATGATGGCGGCGAGTCGGGCGCGTGTCGCTTCGGCCTGTTTGCGCTCGGTGATGTCGTGGAAGACAAGTACCACGCCGCCAATCGCGCCACCCTGTTCGAGAATCGGCGCGACGTTATGTGCGATAAGAATTTCCCGGCCATCCTTCGTCAGCAAAGCCACGTCATTTGATGGTTCACAAACGACGTCACCTTTCAGCACCCGGTCGACGATATCTTCTATTGGGGCGCGTGTCTGTTGGCTGACAATGCGGAAGACGTTCTGGATCGGCTGACCAAGCGCCTGCTCGGATTGCCAGCCAGTCAAAGCTGCAGCGACAGGATTGAGGAAGGTGACCCGTCCGTCGCTATCGGCGGCCATCACCGCATCGCCGATGCTGGCGAGTGTTGCAACCCAGCGGCGTTCGCTCTCCGCAAGGGATCGGCCCGATTCCTCAAAGCTGGATGCAATGACTCCCATACGGCTCAGCGTGAACATCGCGAGTCCCGATCCCACGCCCACGCCGACTAACACGCAGATTGTCAGCACAAGTTGCCAATTGCGATATGCCGTGCGGGTGCGCTCATCGCGGAGATGTTCTTCAATGCGCTGAAATTCGGCTATCTGGCGGCGGATGTCGTCCATCTGCTCTTTCCCTAGCCAGCACCGAAGAGGCTCCTCGGAGTAGCTGAGCCGACTCGTACTCAACCTTCGCATTTACAGAAAACGCTGTCTGATCTTCTTTGCTCTTTTTGACCTCTCTGGCGCGAATCGCCGCGAGCGCGGCTTCGGATGGCCAGTATCGACTAAAAAGACGCGGCTTCTATTGTCCGTGCGATCGAGAGAGCGTTGTTGCGGGGATCGAATTGCGACGGGAGTGCGCAGAGTAGGGGGGCGGTCAAGCCGTGCAACCTGTTTGATTTGAGAGTATGCAGAGTCATATCGTGGCCACGCCGAGAGAAACTCTTGCTGCGGTGCGGCGGCACGGCGAGCAATTGGAAGGCGCGATGCACGGAGGACTTGAAAGGCTGTTTGCCTCCGCGGCCAGGCGAACGGTCCACTGGGTTCCAGCAGGCGGCTTCTGCTTAAGAGTGCGGCACAACAAGATATGGTCTACGTCCCCATCGCAGGCCGCTGGCCATCACGTTTTGAAGCGACACGACAGCCTTGCGTGTGGGTTGGTGTGATTGGATATCTCGCAAAGCACCTTCCCCTGCGTCTTTCGATCGAACTGGATCAGTACGTTGCGGCAGATTGCGATGTCAAATTGTTTCTGAAGTTGGAATTGTTTGCGCACTTCGCCTTCTGGCGGCACTAAGTCTGCGGCAGTGAATAGTCTTTCCGCCAAGCCCGGTCTCTTCTGACCAGTTGACCTCGAAGAAGTCGGTCAACGTGGCGCTTCGCTTTGGGGGCTCAAATGCTGCGGGCACCAATAGAAAGGCGCTCCCGAAAAGGAAGCGCCTTGTCAATCGTCAAACGGTAGGCCCTGCCGTTCCAGGCGGAGCCATCCGAGATGCTCAGCTTAGCACCGCGTATCGCTACCGCAGTCTCGACTCCGCTCTCCGCTGGTTTTCGGAGGGTGGAAAGTCAACAGCGCAGGCCTGTCTCAGTTGAACTCAAACCAGTTCACGTTCGCGATGCTGCCGGCTCCTTTGAAGACGACATACAGGTCGTGGACTCCGGAAGCGCCGCTGGCGGTTGCCTTGGCAGTTTGCCATGTTTGCCATCCCCCGGTAACCGGTAGCGTGACGGTGGCCACCAGCGGGCCCGAAACGCTGTCCAGATGGAATTCGGCGGTGCCGCTGTTGCCGCCGCTCGCCGCCCGAACACTCACCCCGGTTACCGAGACGCCAAAGTCGACGTTCTTGTAAACGGTATAGGACCCAGAGACGACGTAGCCCAGATCGTAAACACCCGTCGAGTCGGAGGTGTTTTCCATTTGGAGTCCGGCCTCGCTGTAGAAGCTGGAGCCCTGGATTTGCGCGGTCGCTGCAAGCGGAATTGCGGCGCTGTTTGGCGTGCCGCTCCAGGTGAATGTTGCCGCGGCCTGGGCGGGAAGTGAGTAGGAGAACGACTGCCCGCCCCATTGAACCGGGACAGTCTGCGCCGAGGTGGAGTTGTTATATGCCACCAGGACCGTCGACCCATCCGGATTCACGAAAGCAACGCTGGCAACGGTTGGTGTGTTGCTGGAGTAAATGCGCACTGCTCCCGGCAATACGAACTTGCTGTACTGGCCGAGCGTGTAGTACTCGATGGTTTTGGTGACCGCACCCGAAGTGCTGTTCACGGTCACGATGGGCGTGCACGTATTGCATCCGGCCAAGGGCGGCGCATTCTGCGTGAGATCCGGGCCCAGCTTCTCGTTCAATGCGAGGCTCCACTTCACGTATGCCTTGCCGGAGTTGCGCAGCACATTGGTGATCTCGATGAAATCCGACGTGAACTGGTCGCCGACCCAGGTGCCGCCGGAGTGCTCAGTCTGCCAGTTGCCCATGGTCGGGTAAGCGTTTTGAACAAGCTGCTGGCCTCCCGGTACGCCGCCGTAACCGTGCCAGGCGGTGCCGGCAACTTGCGTCATCTGCTGTGCTGTGAGACCAGCCAGGATCGTTTCCGGATAAGTCACCTGATCCCAGTTGTGGTCGTAAAGAAGAACCTTGGTGGGAAGATTGGCGGCCGACAGAGCCGGCAGCACGTAGCCTTGCAGAACCGCTAGTTGCGACTGCGCGTCCATGCCCATGCTGGGCATATAGCTGACCACATTGAGGGGCTCGTTCTGGAGCGAGATGTAATCGATCGGCACGTTATTGCCCGAGTATGCCTGGATATATTTGACGAAATAGTCGGCGAAGGCCGTCTCGTCGGTGGCGTTCAATTGCAGGTATCCGCCTTCCAGGGTGTTCGTGGTCTTCATCCAGGCGGGCGGGCTCCAAGGGCTGGCCATCAACTTCATCTGGGGATTCAGCAGTTTGGCGCTCTGGACGATGGGCAGAATATAGCTTTGATCGTGCGCGATGGAGAAGTTGGCAAGTGTTGGATCTGCTGGACCGTCATCATACGAATAGGCAGAGAGCGCGATGTCGGAGGCGCCCATGGGAATGCGCATGAAGCTCAGGCCAATGCCCTCGCCATTACGCGTAAACAAATCGTTCATTGTGGCGGGCAGGTTGCCTGCTGTTGCCGCGACTCCGTGAAGCAGATAGGCGGCCGAGTCGGTGAAGGCCGCGCCGAATCCTTCCATCGTCTGATACTGCTGCGTCGGATCGACGAGGATCGTATTCGCCGTGGCGTCCCCGCTGCTGGGAGCGAAACTCAGGCCCGCCTGCGGAGCCAGCAGTTGCGTCTGGTCGTGACTGGTGACAGACACAGCAACGGAAGAAACCGGAATCGTGATCGAATAGGCGCCTACCGCTACCGGGCTGCTGGAATAGCCTGCAGCGACGGCTACTGCCTTGATGCTGGTTGTGAGATAGACAGGGATCGGCGACGCGGCTGAATAGAGCGTCGAACTCGCGGTCGGTGTCGATCCGTCGGTCGTGTAATAAATCGATGCGCCGCTGGCTGCATCGGAGAGCGTGACGGACTGAATCGACGTGTACGATCCAGGCGCGGGCGAGAATACGGGCGCCACGGCAGCCGGCAGAGTGATGGTGTAGGTGCCCGTGGCGACGGCACTGCTGGAGAAGCTCTGCGCAATGGCGATGGCGTTGATGGTGGTGGTCGTGTTGACCACGATCGGCGTCGCTGCCGAATAGAGCGTTGAATTTGCGGTCGGCGTCGATCCGTCGGTGGTGTAGTAGATGGATGCGCCGGCGGTGGCGTCGGTGAGAGTGATCGACTGGTCGGAGGTGTAAGCGCCCGGTGTGGGATTGAAGGCCGGCGTGGCCGCGGCCGGCAGATTCAATGTGAACGTGCCCTTGGCAACGGTGCTGTTTGTATAGCCTGTCTCTTCAGCGATCGCTTCGATTGTGGTTGTTGCGGCGATGGCGAGTGCGGCAGTGTATTTTGTCGATGAAGATGTCGGCGTGGATCCGTCGGTGGTGTAATAGATTGTTGCGCCCGCCGTTGCATCTGAAATGGCCACCGATTGAGCACTGGAAAAGCTGCCGGCAGCGGGAGAAAACGACGGCGTGGCAACTGTTTGCGTGACCGGCGGCGTGGGCGTGGAAGATCCGCCTCCGCCACTGCAGGCGGAGACCCCCATCAGTGCCGCGGTCAGGATAATGGCGTGGGTACTCATGCGAAAGAAACTCCTGATGTAGTTGTGCATTGGTCTGTCCAGTGAAGCGTGACTGTGGGGGTGTAAGCGACGCGGGGTGCATCCAGGGATCCACCCCGCATTGCAGTGATTGATACGGCCCTTCAAGAGTCTTGCGCCTACCCACCCATTCCGCGATAAAGTCTGCGAAATGGATGGGGTTCGGTGCTTCTATTCGGCGGCCGTATCAATAAAGGGTTAACGATTGCGATTAGAAGTAGAACTTGGCGGCCAGTTGGACGACGCGCGGATTGCCGCCGCTGTTGTAATCGCCAAAGTAGGTGCCCAGATTGTTCTTCGAACCCGCGGGGCGAATGTTGCTGGGATTGACCGGTACCACGTTGGCCCAGTTCCAGGCAAAGCCCCAGTAGTTACCGCCCTGCGTTCCATCGCTCAAGGCAGGTTGCGCGTAGGTGTTTCTTCCCCAGAATTGGGGATGGTTAAAGGCGTTGAAGGCTTCCATGCGCAGTTCGAGATACCGTGAATCTCCGGACGAAACCGGGATCTTCTTGAGCAGCGCAAGGTCGGTGGAGTTGGTGCCACCGCCGCGGAGGTACTGTTTGGGCCACGGCGCAGGTGTGCCGATGTTCGGCATGACAAACGCAGTAGGATCGACGGCCGCATAACGTCCGTTTCCCTTGCTGGGGTGTGCGCCCGCCTTGATGTAAGCCCTGGTCGGCTCGGAGTAGGAACCGTCGATCAAGCGTTGATACCAGCTAAGGTCCAAACCAATGATGCCCGGCGTACCCTTGATGAACTGCGAGATGCCGCTGACTTCAAAGTTGTCGGTAATCGCCGCGAGGACGCGTGAACGGCCCAAATAGGTGCTGAATTTGGGCAGATCGTAGATATAGTTGACGGCCAGGATCTGCGGACGGTCGAAGCCGGCCAGCCCGTAGTTGTACACCTTCTCGCTGATGGTATTGACCCAGCTTCCGTCGTTGTCGGTGCTGTCCAGAGTCTTGGAGTAGGTGTACGAACCACCAAACTTCAGGCCGTGGCCGAAGCGGCGATTCACCTGCACCTGGAGAGAGTTGTAGTTACCTACGCCATCCCAGGTGTAGTGATCCACGTTGGAGTAACCGTGGTAGGGCTCCATGCTGTTCTGCGGTAGCGCGCGGTCGCCGATATACGAGAATCCGGCTGCCGTATATTGCGAGGGAATCCAGCTACCCTCGCCGCCCTGCGCCGGAGTGGGAACAGGCTGGCCGTTATAGCTGCTGTTGCCGGGGTCCTGCGCCGCGTACGTGAAGGCGTAATTGTAGGGGATGTAATTCTGGTTGACCATCTGCGAAAGATGGCGTTGCAGATTGCCTACATACGCAACGTCCACCATGATTCCCTTGCCGAGATCATGCTGAACTCCGAGGCTGTAGCTGTAGACGGTCGGCAGCTTTCCGGATGGATCGAAGCCCACAACGGTAACAGGCGAAAGAGTGGCAGCGCCGACGGATGCGAGATCCGTGACCTGCCCGTATTGCAGGGTGGCCTGGTACTTGTTGGGAGGATTGTCGTCAACCTGGTTGTAGATCGGGTTGCCCTGGAAGCGGTCGTGGGTGATGGCGCCGCCACCGCGAATGATGGTCTTGCCGTTTCCCCGGAAGTCGTAAGCAAAGCCCAGACGCGGCTCATAAACAATGCCCACATCCTTGAAGCCGCCCTTGTAATAACCGTTCTTGGCTTGCTGGATGCCATTGGCCGCATTGCCGGAGCCGGGAACGATGGTGCCCTTCAGATAGTCGGCAACATGGATCGACGGATTCGCGGGATCGTATGCGTAGGCGTTTCCATTCTGCCATTCCTGGTAGATACGAACAGCCTGCGACGGATCGTAGCTTGAGGCAACGAAGTTTGTATCCTGGTTTTTGGCGTCATATTGCGGCTGGAACCACGGGAAGCGCATGCCGTAGTCCAGTGTCAGGTGGCTGTTCACCCTCCACGTATCTTGCAGGTAGAAGTCCGCACTGGTGTAGCGGAAAAATCCGCGCGGGCGAGTCGAGCTTTGGGCGAAAGTATTGTAGTAACCAAGCAGAGCATCCGCGTAGGTATCGCCGGTCTGCATGGGCTGCGTCTGGTCTTGGCCGTTGAAGCTGAACTGGCCGTTGGAGTTGCCCCAGTCGGACTGATCCTTGCGCGAGCGCTCGAAGAAGATGCCGGCCTTGAGAGTGTGACGGCCGATGGTCCTGGTCAAGTTGTCGGTGACGTTGATGACAGTTTGCGCCGTATCGAAGGGCACCGCTCCGTTGTAGTCCGACGAGCCTTGCTGCTGGCTCCTTCCGGTCAACGAGAGATCAGGGATCGGGCTGCTGCCGGGGAGCGCGTAGACCAGGCCGAGGTTGTAATTGTTGGCCGACCTGGAGATGGTGTCGCCGATCGACTCAATCGTCTGGGTCGCGGTCGACCATCCGGCCGTCACTTCGTTCACCGTGCGGGGTCCGATCGTCGTAGTCAAATCGAAGGCCGTGCTATATCCCGGCTGCGACGACGAGACGCCTTTGCCCAGCTTGTAGTTCGATGTGCCGTAGAGGCCGCCATTGCCCAGAGGATCGTCTTCGTGATCCTGATTGGCGATAAAGCGGGCGAAGAAGCGGTTGTTGGAGTTGGCCTGCCAGTCGACGCGGCCGATCTCCTCGTTGCGGGGATGCGATGTGCTGGTTTCAATCTGGTAGTTGTAGTTGTTGTGGCCCGGGGTGGGATCGACCGCGTTGGGTAATGGATACAGGTTCATCAATTGCTGGATGCCGCCGACAATTCTGCCGGACGGAATCTGATTGTTCAGGAAGGCCTGTCCGCCATTGGCCGGGTCCTTGAGGACCACCGCATTGTCCAGTCCGTCAGTGCTGTTTTTGAAGATGCCGTTCCGCTCGTCCTGGGTGGGCACATAGGCCTGCGTGGTGCCGCCTGGTTCCAACTGGTGATAGGACTGCTGGCTGTAAAAGAAGAAGAGCTTGTCGCGGTTGGCGTTGAAGTGGCTCTTGGGGAAGATGACGGGACCGCCCAACTGCCCACCGAAGTCATTATGGCGGAACAGGGGCGTGGACAGCATGGCGTTGCCATTCTGTTTGGCGTAGTAGTTGCTCTGGTCGTTGAACCAGGTGTTGGCGTTCATGTCCTCATGGCGATGAAAGTAACGGAGGTCGCCGTGGAAGGCATTGGTGCCGTTCTTGATGGAGAGGGCGATCTGGCCGCCCGCCGCCTTGCCGTACTCCGCCTGGTAGTTTGAGGTCTCTACCTTGACTTCGGCGATGGCGTCGGTGTTGACCGTAACCTGCACGCCGCCGTTGTTGCCGTTGTCTTCATTGGAGATGCCGTCAACCGTAAGCAGGTGCTCGTTGGCGCGGGTGCCGTTGATGTTCATGCTGTCAAGGCCGCCCTTGTTGCTGTCGGCGCCATTGAAGGTGCTGTTGACGCCGGCCAGGATCTTCAGATCGTCCAGCACGTTGTTACCGTTGGAAAGCAGGTCGGTGAGTTGCTTGCTGTCAATGACCGCCGAGCGCTCGCCCGAGGCTGCCTGCAACTGCATTTCGCCGCCGGAGGCCACGACTGTAACCGTCTCGGAGGTGACGCCGACCGAGAGCTTGAAGTCGCCAACGGAGAGGCGGGAGCCCACGTCCAGGACAACGCCCTCTTTGGCGTAGGCCTTGAAGCCGGGTGCGCTGACCGTGATGGTGTAGGTTCCGGCCGGGAGGTCGACGAGAACAAAGGCGCCCTCACCTCCGGACTTGATTGTCCGCTCCAAGCCGATGGCGGCGTCACTGACGGTGATGGTGGCCCCGGCGAGCATTGCGCCCTTGGGGTCCTTCACGGTTCCAAAAATGGTGCCCGAAGTGATCTGTCCCCAGAGATTGCCGCCGAAGGCAATCATTGCCACCAGAAGAAGAGCTGAAAGGAACTTTCTGCCGAGGGTTGTGGTATTGGGCCGGTAAATTGGCGGGACAAACGCCGATAACGATATGATCGTGGTATCGCAATGTCCAGAAGAGTTTCTGGCCGAGCCAGAGCGAATTTCTACTCGATTCGCCTGAGTCCGGTGCGTACCCGTGGGACTGAGTTCGTACATATGGCCGTCCTTTGCATGGATTTCAGAAGCGTCTCCGAAAGTAGGCCCTCCCGTATACGACGGTCTTGGGGAAGCGCTGATGGAATCCCGATGATTTTCCGATGGACGCAGACAATGTTGATTCGATTAGGCTTAGATGGCAGCCAAAGATGATAGTGGACCACAACTCGTCGTTCATGCTGGACCATTGGCTCGTCGAACCGGCCTTCAACAATCTTTCTCTAGGCGACGAAAAACACCGCGTCGAGCCGAAGGTGATGAGTGTTCTGGTTCATTTGTCGACTCGTGCCGGCCATGTGGTGCCGAAAGACGAGATTCAAAGCGCCGTCTGGCCGGACACGTTCGTGGGAGAGGATGCCCTCACTCGGTGCATTTCGGTGCTACGCCGAATCTTCGAGGATGACGCGCACAATCCGCACTTTATCAGGACCGTTTCCAAAGTCGGCTACTGTCTGCTTGTCGAGCCGGTTCCGGTCCGTGATTCCCACGCCGAGGCGTCCCTTCCTGAGGCCTCCCCGTTACCCGTCACGGAGGAGGCTGATGCTCACCCGCAACCCGCTTCCAAGGCTCAGCCAAGAACCGCGCGCCGAAGCAAGCTGACGATTGGCATTTCGACCGGATTGGCGCTGGCGGCCGGGGTTGGCGTCTGGGCCATCCACGCGTACCGCTCCGACTCCATGCCGCCTTCGTTCCGCACCTTCCAGCTCACCACCAATGCCGGATCGCAGAGCCGCCCAGCGTTTTCGCTGGATGGGAAGCGGCTGGCCTTCGTCTGGGCCAAAGAGGAGGACGGCGCGCAACATATATATATCAAGGAGCTTGGGCGGGAGCCTCTGGTGCGCCTCACCAATATGGCGGACGACGAATACAGCCCGGTATGGTCTCCCGATGGCAAGCAGATTGCGTTCCTCTCTTCGTCAACCGCCGGCCTGGGGCTCTACGTCGCTTCGTTTCCGCCTTCGGGCTCGGTGCGCAAAATCTATATTCCCGGCGAGACCACGCGCTGGGAACAGGGCGCCCTCTCCTGGTCGCCGGACGGAAAGAGCTTTGTCCTGGTCGATCACATAGGGTCTCAACCGGGTTCCTCGATCTACTTGATCGACATGGCGACGCTGAACGCGCGCCCGCTCACCACTCCGCCTCCGGGGTGGGAGGGCGATCTCTGCCCGCTCTTTTCGCCGGACGGGAGCAAGATTGCATTCGTCCGGGCAAGCGAGAGCGAACTCACGGACATCTATTGGATTCCTTCCAGCGGTGGCGAACCCCGGCAGATCACTCGAGAAAACAAATGGATCAACGGAATCGCCTGGTCCTCGGACGGAGAATCCATCGTATTCTCTTCGAATCGCGCCGGGCAGGAGGCCCTGTGGAAGATTCCGCTAGCGGGCGGGGCAGCCAAACGCTTGCCGGTGGGGACCGAGGGCGCGACTGAACCCTCCATTTCATTAAAGGGAAATGAACTGGCCTTTGTGCAGGGCAGTGCGATTTTTGGCATCCTGCGGATCGATACCGCCAAGGAGCGCAATGCGAACGCGCAAACGATCGTCTCCTCGACGGCGCAGGATTCTGCCCCGTCGCTTTCTCCAGATGGCACGCAATTCGCCTTTCAATCGGGGCGCTCGGGATACCAGCAAATCTGGCTTTCGTCGATTGACGGTCAGTCGATCCGTCAACTGACTCCAGATGGCAGCCCCCTGAGCGGCTCGGGAACGCCGGCATGGTCTCCCCGGGGCAATGAGATTGCGTTCGATTCAAGGCGCGATGGCCATTCGCACATCTTCGTGACGCCGGTCTCCGGCGGCTCACCGAAGCAGCTTACCTTCGGCGACGTCAACGATATTGTTCCCCGCTGGTCGGCGGACGGTCGATCGGTGTACTTCCGGTCAAACCGCGGCGGCCGCTGGCAGTTGTGGAAGCTTCCGGCTTCCGGCGGTACGCCACAGCCGATCACCAGCGATGACGGAATTGTCGGCCAGGAGTCGCCCGACGGAAAATGGCTCTACTTTGCACGGGGCGGGGAGAGCGGCATTTGGCGCATGCCGTTGGCCGGAGGCGAGCCCGTCCGCATTCTCGACCAGCCAGCGGCCCGTTTCTGGGCCTATTGGCAGGTCACCAAAAACGGCATCTACTTTCTTGATCAGCGTCAGCCCAAGCCATCGATCTCCATCTTCGACCCAGCCACGGGGAAAACTTCAAGCTTTGCAAAGCTCGACCGGCTCCCCCCTTACTTTTCGGGAATCGCGGTCGTTCCTGGCAAGCGCGAGTTGCTGATAAGCGACATGCACGAAGCCGGAAGTCACATCACCATCGCTGAAGGGTCGTTTTGATCTGGAAACCGCAGTTGCCCAGAACTTTGTTGACCGGATAGGCCTTAAAATCAGCCACTCTGACACTGGTGGCGTCAGAGCTGTGTCGCCATGCGGGAGAAACTCCCGGCCGTCGAGCCAGGCACAGTAAAGGCAAAGCAATTGGTCCGCTTCCATCAAGAGCATGGAACCCCGCGCAATCTATGCTTCGCATTTCGAGCATTGCGCGTGACGTCGGTTCAGAAAGATGACCGGCGGCGGAATCTTTTCGGGCTTCCCTCGATTTCTGACTCCAGAATGCGATGCGCCCTTGCGCCACGAGTCGAAGGCGGAAGATGCCAAAAGTCCCATCCCACATAGCACGTCGATCAAAGTGACGTTGTCGTGACGGATCAAGGCTGCCTCTGCGGCGGGATGGACGCGCTCTTTGAACTCGGTCAGAGCTGGAATCTCTCCTGTGTGCATAACTCCCTAATTCGCGGGGTAATCGTCATTCTTGTGGATGTAAGCGCGTACCCGGCGGTCTGCCTTTGCTTGCGCCATGGGCACGTGCGTCGGCAAGGAAGGATGGTTGCGGGAGTGCTCTTTTGCCAGCGACAATTCACCCAAGCAGCCGCGCATCGTCTCGCCGTGCTCAAACACATTCCCCTCAATCCCATTCCGGCTCGATCCGGTGAAACGAAAAGGAAGCATAAAAACACCAAGAATCATCGCCCCCGCTTCCGACCTCTGCCGAGCCGAGCTCTTGGGACTCAAATGATGTTCATCCGATTGCCTTGGTCCCGCGCCACAAGACCCCGGTTTCTGCTACACTGGGTCAAGCGCAATCAAGGGGCCAAACGCACCAGGCCGCGCCCCAGCGATACGCTCTGCAACCCAAGTTCGGGGAGTGGCTCAGCCTGGTAGAGCACCTGGTTCGGGACCAGGGGGTCGGAGGTTCAAATCCTCTCTCCCCGACCATTAGTTAATCCCGTTAGGCGCAGGCCGCAGTTTATACAGACTGCCAAGCGCCTTCAAAATTGGGACCATCCGCAGAAAGCAAGGCGGATTCGGATACCATTTTTTGCTTGTAGCTTTCATCAAAGTGGGTATGCCGTTCGGCGACCCGATTCGAACTGTCTCCCACCCATCCCTCTCGCAATTTCTGCGGCACTCCAGTCGTTGACACACTCAGAATTGACTTGCCCGTGATGTGTCACTGGACGGTCACACTGATATTGGCAGTCTGCGGGTTCGCCTGGCTTCCCGAGAGCGGAGTGGCCGTGACGGTAAGGGAATATACGACTGGATTCGAACTTTTGTCCCCCCCGCCGCAGCCAGTGAACATGACGCAGGTGGACAGCATAAATCCAATCGCCAACGAAGCCACAATCAAAGCCCTTTTCCGACGTCCGAAGAAGATGAAAACCAAAGCCGCCATGCTGACAGCCCCAGTTGTCCTGCCCCACAGAGTCTTGGTCCGTTGAAGCGCCGTGGCGGTTCCGGCGGTATTCACGACAACCGTCGCGACCCCTGTACTGCCGGCTGTGAGTGTCAAGCTGGCAGGGTTCACAATGCAGCTGCCAGTCGATGGCATCCCCGAGCAGGTCAGGGCGACGGGCCCGCTGAACGTGGCGTTGGCCGCCAGATTGAGAGTGATAATCCCCTGCGACCCTTTCGCAAGACTGAGCGTGGCGGGCGTGCCGGACACGGTGAACGCGGGGACCAGCGCCGCAACGGTGACGATTGAAGCCGCTGAGCGGTTGGGATTGAAATTCGCGTCGCCGGAGTAGATCGCATGGATGCTGTGGGAGCCGCTGGCAAGAGATGAGGTGGTGTAGACTGCGGCTCCCGACGTCAACGGAGCGGAATCCAGAAGAGTCGAACCGTCATAGAACGAAATCGTTCCTGTTGATGCCGGCCGGCCTGAGAGCACCGGAGTCAGGGTGGCGGTCAACGTAACCGTTTGTCCGAAGACGATTGAGGAAGTGGAGGCGCCTAGGGATAGAGTGGTGCCTCCCTGACCTACAAAAAAAGCGGCTCCGAAACCAGTGTCATTCATTACATCCATGGCCCCATCGTTCATGAAATGACCGATCAGGGCCAGAGTGTTGTCGAGCCCTTCGAACTCATTGACAGGCGGAGCGAACCCGCCATTGCCGTACCCGAGCAGCGTGACCATCCCGCAGTAGCCATTCAGCAGCGCGGGGGTGGAATAGTAGGTCGCAACGATGTCGGCGTTTCCGTCGTTGTTCATGTCGGCGAGTTTCACGTCGAAGAAGTAGTTGTCTGAGGCGATCTCCGATGGAGGATTGAAGGTCCCATCTCCATTGCCGGTTATGAGCAGAATTCCTGCGGTCTGCAGACTCGTGCCCAGCACCTCCTGCGCACTCAGCACAAGGTCGGTCTTGCCATCGTTATTGATGTCGCCAGCGGCAACACCGGTGACGACATAATTCTGCAAGACAGGGTTGCTATTCGCGAAAGTACCGTCGCCATGGCCCATCGCAACCGAGATTGTGTATGCCGGGCCATACGAAGGCGCCTGGGAATTAAGAATGCCGGTAAAGTCGCCGTCATTGAGAATCAGATCGAGCTGGCCGTCGTTGTTGAAGTCGGCGAGCGTGAGGCTGTATAACTCAATCCCCGTCGCAGTGAAGACGGGCGCGGAAAAGGTTCCGTCCCCACGACCCAACGCTACATAGTAGCCGGAAACCCCGGACCCCGACGCGCCGCACAACTGGTCGCCACCATATGGGATGACGAGATCGACTTTACCGTCACCATTGATATCGCCCGCCGCCGCATAGTTAACGGGGCAAGCTGCCGCAGGAAGCCCGACCGGCACCGGAGTTGCAAAGGTGCCGTCCCCCTTCCCAAGGGCGACTTTCAAATCCCCTGTGACGGTGGCATAGACGAGGTCGTCCAGACCATCTCCGTTCAAGTCTGCCCGGATGGGTTCAACATACTCCAGGTCTGGAGGGATTCCTCCGGCCAGCGATGGGACAGAGATGAAGTTGCCTTTGCCGTCGCTGACGCCGGTGACAATGTTGCTTGTGGCACCATTGTCATAGAGAAACAGCGGACTTATGTAACCCGACGCGGTGTAATTGCCGCCGGATGCGAGTATTGTGTAAAAGCCGTTCGGATCACCCATTGCTGTGACATCCGGCGCGCCCACAAAGCTCTTGCCCGTACCGAAGAAAAGCGAGACATCCCATGTCGTGCTACCCAACTGGGCTACGTCTGCGATGCCATCTCCGTTGAAATCCGCGGCAACCAGGCTGTTTCCACCTGGAGGGTCAATGACCCATTGGGCACCGGTCGCCGGAGGATTGAAGGTGCCGTCTCCATTGCCAAGAAAGACACCCAGCGTCTGTCCGGCTTCCAGGAAGTCAGCTTTGCCGTCTCCATTCACGTCCATCACCAGAGACGAGTAGACATTGTCAATGCCCACAGCGTTGCTTGTGACTGCCGCGCCGAAGGTACCTGAGCCCGACCCCAGAGCGGACACAATAACTCCGTTAACGTCGGAAACGATATCGAGCTTTCCGTCTCCGTTCACATCCACCAGGGAGAGCCCGGTCGACTGAAACAGGAGACCCGTATCTTGCTGGGTCGCAGTTTCGGCTAAAGAGATCGGCTGGACAATCCCCAACGGAGAGAATGTTCCATCGCCGTTCCCCAACGCAGTGGTCACCACATACTGACCGGTAGTGTAGGTGAAATTCTCTTCAAGGGACACTGCGAGATCCGGCTTGCCATCCCCGTTCAGATCGGCGAGTGTCACCGCGCCGACAGCGTAGCCGCCAGCGGCGATAGAGAACTTCTGTATCTTGGCCGCGGACGCCGCGCCGAACGTACCGTCTCCGGCACCCAATTGAACTTCAAGACAAGAACTCTGGGGCGACGCTGGGTATTGCAGGGGGATGTAGATCAAGTCAGCTTTGCCGTCACCGTTTACATCTGCAACGGCGATGGTACTGGGTACGCCATAAGTGCTGTCCAGCAGCGTGGTGACTACCGGCCCGAATGTTCCATTACCCAGATTGAGCCATGTAAGAACAGAGTCACTTGCCATGTCAAACGCGACAATGTCCGGAGAACCGTCCCCATTTACATCTGCCGCGTACATGCAGAAGATATATGACGTCATGTAATTCGGATTGATGTAGGAAACTGGAGCCTGCAGTCCCCCGTTGCCATCATTGAACAAGATGTTGAGTGTCCCGTTCTCTTGAATCACGGCGATGTCGGGCTTGCCGTCCTTATTGAAATCGGCGGTAACCTCAACCGTAGCGCCCACTGTGCCGCCATAATAAGAGGTGCCCGCCGCTGACTCGTAGGTCGTGGTCCCGGGATACGCAGGAGCATTGACGTACGCTCCGAAGTTTGGCGTCGGGACGTAGTCTGTCGAGGCCATGGCGCGCGCAGCGGGAACTTTGGCGGCGGATGATCGCGCGTGCGCCTTGAGATACGGGATCATTACTCGTTCCGCAGGCGTCTGATACTTGTGGTGCCGAGGCGTCACGGGAGGAGCCTTCGTCGGCGGGACACGCACCGGGCGTTGAGCAAAGTTGATCGCGGAGCACAGTAGCGAAAGCAATGCGATCCACCGCCAGCCAAAGAAAAGTGAACGTGACATAAAGCCTCCTGGATGGTTCTGACGAACACAGATCGTTATGAGAATCAGTGACGTTAATTCACCGTGACTTGAACGGTTGCAGTCTGGGTCGCTCCGCCAGCCGGGTTCGCCGTGACAGTAACCACATACGTGCCCGCCGATGTTCCGGGCTGCCCAGGTGTAGTTGGGTTCGATTTGCCGGACCCACCGCAGCCCAATAAGGATCCAAGTGACACCAACAACATCAATGCGGCCATACGAGTGAAGCGTCTGCGTCGCCGGAAAGGCAGGAACAGATAGAACCCGATCGCGGCCACGATGCCACCAGCGGCGCGGGAGACACCTTGCCAACGAAGAAGAGCCGTTGCCGTTGACGCAGTCGAGTTGATCGAAAGCGTAGCCGTTCCGGGGGTGGTTCCACTTATGGTCACGATTGCCGGAGCAACACTGCAGGCGATCGGATCGGCTGCGCCAGCGGGCGCGGACGTGACTGCGCAAGACATACTGACCACGCCCCCGAAGCCATTCACGGGAGTTACGCTGACGGTCGATGTGTTACCGGCGGTGGCGCCGGGAGCAATGGTGATTCCACCGCTATTGCTCAGCGCGATGGCAGGGACGGAGGTCACGGTCACCGGTATGGCCGTCGATGCCGTAATTGTGCCCGTGGCCGCATCCGTGCCGGAAACTACAACGGCATAGCTGCCACCAGTCGTGGACGAAGTCGAATTCACGGCCAAGAGCGTTGCCACTGAGCCGATGCCCGAAATATCCAGAGTGGACGGCACAAAGCATGTGACAGGGCTCGTAGCATTCTGGGGGGCAGAAGTAACCGCACACGACAGATTCACCCGGCCCGCGAAGCCGCCGGATGGAAACGCCGTGATGGTCGTGGTATTCCCGGAGGTAGCGCCTGCGCTTATGGAAATCGGACCTGCGTTCAGCGCGAATGCCACCTCGGTCACGGTGACTAGAGTGGTAGAACTGGAGCCTGCATAGTTGCCATCGCCGCTGTACGTCGCCATGATCGTGTTGGCGCCTGATTGGAACGCTGTACCCGGCACATTGAAGGTCAGCGTGGATTGAGCAATTCCGCCCGCCTGAATGCTCGCCTGGAGTGAATTGCTGGAGGCAATGGTAGCGCCGTTCGCGGTGAGAGTGACTGTTCCCGTCGGGGCGCTGCCCAAATCGGAGGTGATGATGTTGACCAGGATCGGGTCAGTAGCCGTGGATAACAACGACGTGACGACGGGAAGCACCTGAACAGATGTCGAGGCCTGCACTACGGTGAAACTGACACTGTTGCTGGTGTTGCTCTTGTAGCTTTCATCCCCTGGGAAACTCGCCGTAACATTGTGCGTCCCCACCGCAAATGGGTAGACGCCCGCAGCCATGGATGGGAAAGAAGAAAGATTCCCGCTGCCGATGGGAGAAGTGCCAATCTGTGTCCCGTTGTCGAGAATGTTCATGGTGCCGGTCGCGGCGCCGAGTGAGCCGTCGTAGCCCTCCGCAGTCCCGTACACGGAGGAATCGAGGAAGAGATAGGAACCGTACGGCACCGCGTTCAGGCTGGCGAGCGGTGTTCCCGCCAGGTTATAGCCGTTTACTGAAAGCAGGGTTGAACTATTCTCGGGTGCGATGTTCACGCTGATTGGCTGAGACTGGCTTGCTGCAGTGGTCGTGTCGCCTCCGTAGCTTGCGTAAACCGTGTACTGCCCGCCAGGAAGTCCGTTGTACGCAGCGGAACCTGATCCCGCGCTGATCGGAATCGTGAAAGGCTGTCCGTGCAGCAGCGGAGATCCTGTTGCAGCGGGAGCCGTATCCACCAGAGCAGCCAAGCCCGTTGCCGAGGAAGGAGTCACTCCGACGGCGAAGTTCAGGCTTGTCCCATGGGCTACATTGACTGGGGAAGCTGCGCCGTTAATCGAAAGCGTCGCGGTCGAGCTTGTTCCGACGCCCGTTGTCCAGTTCGCAAGCATCGCGGCGGCATCTACGCTGCCGAGGCCCGAGGCAAGATCGTAGCCGGTGCCGGCGTCGTAGCCAGTCAAGAAGCCGTTTGCTCCACAGTCGGGAGGGGCCGACGAACAAACCACGGAGTTGTTGCCAACGGTCACATCATGAAACACGGTTCCATATTTGTTCGCTGCGAGATTATAGAGTACGTTGTTCGCCTGTCCGAGACGCGACCCGGTGGCTTGGACGACGAGCGACAGCATGCCCGCGAATGCCGGCGTCGCGGCAGACGTTCCGCCCACTCCCGTGAACGTTGTATTGGAGGTGAACGTACCGTTCTCCATCGTGCAGTTCAGGGCATCGTAGTTTGTTGCACAAAGCACCCACACTGCGCCATATAGTCCATTGCCGGCCATAAACGAGACGTCGGGAACATCGCGTGCTCCGTCAGTAGGAGTCAATGCGCTTTGGAATGGGGGCTTGCTGTAAACACCGCTCTTTCCGCCGCCCCCTCCGATAATGTTCGTCGTCATGATCGTCCTGCCTGAAAACAGCGGGACGTTATCGGCTAGGGCGCCATTGACGCTGGTGGAGTCATTCCACGGATTTTCCGGAATGTATTGCAAGGCGGTGCGCCAATAGGGGGCCGATCCGCTGGTTGTCGAATCGACGTAGGTACTGAAGTTCGTCCCCAGCACGTCATAATCCGTGCCGCCCACTGATACGTTGTAAGGAGTTGACCCCAGCCCATTGACTCCGAGGCCATTGACTGCCGTAGTTTCGCTGTCATTGTCGCAGCCGGCCGATCCGCTGTCGCCTGACGACACAGTCACGGTGATTCCTTGTGCGGAAGCCTGCGCGTAAATCTCTTCCAGGAATTGATTGGTCGACGTGCCAAGGCCGGTTTCACACGCGCCATAGCTGATGCTCAAGATGCTGACGACGTTATCGTTGATGGCGCGCTGCATGGCATCGAACAGCCCTGCCGAGAGATCAGTGTCGTCACTTTCGTAGTAGTTGATCTTGGCCTTGGGAGCGATCCCGCCGAGTATCTCCAGGTCGAGGAAGGCTTCGAGCTCGTCTCCGTTGGTACCTGGGTCTGAACCATCAACGACGACGGACGGAAGATTCACAGTTCCCGCGGTCTCACCGAGAAAGGCGAGGCGGTAATTCGTCACAGGCGCCATGTTTACGTCGGTATCGCCGACCACTCCAACCGTAACGCCCGTACCGTCGTAGGTTGTGCCTTTATAGCTCGGATTCAGCGCGGAGTTGGGCGTGTCATAGATGGTCGAAGCGTCCGACGGATCCACATAGAGATATGGATTGCCTGCATTATCAAAGAGAGTGAAAGTGGGTTCGATGCGATGCGTCGAGGCATTGAACTGCGCGGACGGTCCCCGCTGGACGCTGCTATGGGGATGGAAGTCGTCAAGCCCGACCACACCCTTGACCACCGGCGAAAGCGCGCGAGGAATCTGCGGATCGCGCATGTTGGCAATGTGCCTCTCGCCCTGGACCGATAGAGAGTGGATGGTAGTCGAAAAGGCCGCTTCGAGCTGGCCCACTTTACCGGAGAAGGAGATCATGTTCGCTGCTGGAGAAACCCGTTCAACAGTGAGCCCTTGCGACTGCAGCCATGCAGTAAGAGTTTGCACATCGTCTGCCGCGACACCGAATCGAGCCCCATACTCAGCCGGTGTCAACCACTTGTGATATTGAGCAGATTGCGGATTCTGCACATCGCTGAGGTATTGAGTGAGTGCAGCCTGCTGACTCGCGGTCCGCTGCAGAACCATGGTGACGTGATGCCCTATGATCGACGCATCGGCAGAACCAAGGTCCTTCGCTAACGACAGTTTTTTAGGAGTCGTGCCCACCAGAGTCACACGATCAGCATCATCTACGGTCGTGGTGATGCGGCGCGAATTCACCGAACCTTGAGCGCACAAGAAAGTCAAAGGCGAGAGAACAACTGCAAGGGCAGCAACTACGTTGAATATCCGCCAGGGCAATTTCTGAATCATCACAAGCCTCCGATATGAGCTCTAGGTGCAGGTCAGGCGTCCTGACCGCAGAGAAGTGGAGCAGACCCGCGTTGCGCAAACACCACTCCCCTTCCTCCAGAAGCTATCCGCTTTGGAGTTACCTCGCTTGTGAATGGTTACCGCTGCGAGGAAGTTCATGGTATGTGCGTGAGCTGTACTGTGTTACATGAGTGAGCGTACAACTCATCGAGCATCTGTAACCGTTCATTCCCCGATTATGCGACGAGTCGTGCATTTTTTGCGTTGAATGGACATCCGGCAGACTGTGGATGTCCGTCTACAATAGTGCTATTGAATACCGCGTCTACACCGCCGCGCCCATTACGCTTTTGGCCTCTGCAGTTGAGAGGTTGGGGACTCTACATTGGCATCAACGTCTTGTGTTCCCTGCCCTGGTGGAGACGCGTCGATTACGATGCGTTCCGCGGAGCCTTCCTCCTGAGCAGCTTCTTGTCGAGCTTTCCGATGTATTGGCTTTGTCATTTCCTATGGCGGCGCAACATAAGCCTGCGAACATCCGCATTTGTGTGCATGGTTGGCGCGCTGCCGTTGGGAATGATCTGTGCGGCAAGCTCATTCGAAGCAGCATTGCGGTTTAGCCACGGGCGTCCACCATTCCGCTGGGCGGATGTTATCACGGCCACGCCGAGTGGATGGTTTTCTCTCATGGCTTGGGTCGCGTTTTATTTTGGCATCAAGCACTATCTCGCACTGGAAGAGAAGCAGCGGCAATTGATTGCAACCGAGATGCTTGCGAAGGAAGCGCAACTGCAGGCGTTGCGTTACCAATTGCAACCACACTTTCTCTTCAACACCATGAATGCGATTTCAACGTTGGTTCTTAACAACCAACCGCGCGCCGCGACAGAGATGATCGGCAGATTGGCCAATTTATTGCGCGACACGCTCGACGCCCCGGATGTCCACCAGGTTCCTCTTTCTGACGAGTTGGCGGTCACCGAAGAGTACCTTGCAATCGAAGCCGTTCGATTCGGCGAGCGACTCGTGGTGCACTGGGACATTGACCCAGCCCTCTCAGATATCTTGGTTCCGCGGCTCATTTTGCAGCCGCTCGTAGAGAACGCTGTGCGGCATGGCATCTCCCGGCGTCAACACGGGGGCTTCATCCTTATCAAGACGCAACATCGAGGCGACCACCTGGCTGTGGTCATTGAGAACGAGGCGCCCGAAGAATCTGCGGCTCTGTTGCTTGATGGCGTTGTGCGCGCTGGAGGAATCGGACTGCAAAATGTTCGTAAGAGGCTGGAGCAGATGTATGGCTCAAGAGGCAGCATGCATACGACCACGAATGCGCGCGGTCACTACGAGGTCGCCCTCACAATTCCCCTCTGATGCCGATTGGCTTATCCGCCTCGAACCCCTCTTGCAGGTTCATCCGAAGTGACTGGTTCGACTTCCGGGCCGCTTGCGAAGGAGCCTGCGCAGATGGTCGCTATAAGTTCGACTCACCCGAAGCGAAGTTCCATTTACCAAGGTGACCGAACAGTCGCGGTTAGGCAGTGAACTCAAGGTGGCGATTCTGTTCAGCCTCACAATCGCCGATCGATGAATGCGGAGAAAAGCCCCTGGGGTCAGCCGCTCCTCCACGCTGTTCAGCGATTCGCGAATCAGGTGAGCGCTCGCGCCAACGTGGATCTTTACGTAGTCTCCATACGCCTCGATCCAGTCAACGTTCTCCACGGGCAACAAATGCAACTGCCTACCGATCCGTATCGCGAAATCCCGTAACCCTTCCGTAGGAGCATTTTTATCTTTGAAGAGAAACGAATTTAGATTGCGGCTGTAATTGGAAGGCTCTCTTGTGCCAAGCACTCGGTATGCATGGCTGAGGGAAGCAGCAAAGCGCCCTTCATCGACCGGCTTCAGCAGGTAGTCGATCGCGTGAACTTCAAACGCTTGCATCAGGTACTCATCGAACGCCGTCAGAAAAATGATAAAGGGCTGAATGTGTTCTGGCAGAGAGCGCGCCACATCAATCCCAGTCATCACGGGCATTTGAATGTCAAGAAAGACGAGGTCAGGATTATGGCGTTTGATAAACTCAACTGTTTCGCCGCCGTTAGAGCATTCCCCGATGACCTCGAACTCTTCGTGAGATTGCAAACGAAGGGTCACACCTCGGCGAGCGAGTGGTTCGTCATCGGCGACAAGAACGCTGAGTGTCATCTCTGGGGCTTGATCGTGCAAGCAGGTTGAGAAAACTCAAGTGAGAGCGGCTGTGGAGAAGGCGGTTCGTACAATGCCCCGCTCCCGGCACGAGAGAGATTGAGCGTACGCACTCTCAAAGACATGGACGGAATGTTAACACACTGATTAGTGCCGGTCCGACAGCTCGCCGCTCCGGCCGCGGCCGCTCCTGAGCAGTCGCCCTTTCTTGTCCTGGCGAATCGAGATCGCGCCAGGGCAGAGAAGAACGATGCCGAGGCCAACACTTTCGCCGATCTTGATTTCAGCGCCGCCGTTCCTCTGCCATGGGCCTTGATGATGATCGCGATGCGCTTTGGCTTCGAATATTGTTCCCCCCGGCAGTGACCGTGGAGCTGCGGACGGTGAAGGTGCCCCCATCCGTCTCAGCCCCAGCGTGGCGTTCCGGAAATGAAAGCGCACCCCCTGAGATCCAGCGCCAAACGCCTTAACCTAAAGCGATTACCGCTGAGAACCAGAGCGTTTCCTTATACGATTCTTATATGTGAATTTCCACTCGGGTGGTATGATTCAAGCAACTCACCAGAAAACCTAAGGAGTCCGGCCTAATGAAGAGCCGCTCGATTGCCTTTTCAGGCAAGATTACCGTGTTGCTTGCTTGTCTAGTATTCCTCTCCATCCCAACTGCAATCGCGCAGACCTTCCGTGGAAGCATTCAGGGCACCATCATCGACAGTTCCGGCGCGGCCGTCGCAGGAGCGAAGGTGAAAGTCTTCAGTCCTTCCACCGGCTTGTCGCGCACCGTAGACGCCAATGATCGCGGTGAGTATTCCGCCTCGGAGCTGCCGCTCGGCATTTACAGCGTGACCGTGGAGAAGCAGGGCTTCCAGACAACCACGCTGACGCAGATTCCGGTGAGCGTAGGCTCGCCCACCCGCGCCGACGCCAGGCTCACCGCCGGCATGGTGCAGGAGATGGTCGAGGTGAACGCCGACGTGCCTTTGGTAGAGACAGGATCCAACACCATGGGCGGCACGATCGAAGCCAGCGACGCCTCGGAGTTGCCGGTGAACGGACGCGACTTTACCAAGTTGCTGGAACTGGTGCCGGGCTCGTCCAGCGATCCCGTCGGGTCGACCGAATCGGCCGGCTCCTACGGACTGTTCAGCCTGAACGGCAATCGCGGCCGCTCGAACAACTATCTGCTCGATGGAACGGACATGAACGATGGCTACCGTAACCTGCCGTCGGTCAACCAGGGCGGTGTGTGGGGCACTCCTTCCACCATTCTTCCCGTCGACGCGCTGGCCGAGATTCCCGTGACCGGCAGCCCCGAGGCCGAGTTTGGCCGCAGTTCCGGAGCAACCGTCAACATCGTGACCGTGAGCGGCACCAACCAGATCCACGGCAGCATGTTTGAATATTTCCGCGACGGATCGATGAGCGCGCGCAACTACTTCAACACCGATGCGCAACCCAAAAATTCATTCACCAACCATCAGTTTGGCGGCAAGGTAGCGGGTCCCTTCGTCAAGGACAAGTCGTTTTGGCTGGTAGCTTACGAAGGGCAGAGAGAGAGCGGCGCACTGCCGCAGTTGGGAACCGTGCCCACTCAGGCAGGCATCGACGCATACAAGGCTGAAAACGGTGGGCAAACCGTCAATTCGGTGATCCAAAGCCTGCTGGCGAGCAAGCCCTGGGGAGCGCTGCCTGCTGCGGGCGACGGCAACGAGACCTTCACGACGCCGTTCAGCAACAACAGCGACAACGTGATCGCCAAGGCGGATCAGCATCTGCATCTGTTCAGCGCAGGCGACCTGCTGACCGGGCGCTATTTCTATAGCCACGGCATGCAGAGCTTCCCGCTGGGCATGCTCTACACGGGAGCCAGCGCGCCGGGGTTCAACACCACAACGCCGACGCACGTAAATCTCGCATCGCTCTCCTACACCTCCGTTCCCCGCTCCAACCTGATCTTCGAGGTACGTGGCGGCTACAACCGCCTCGTGCAGCAATTCATCCCCGAAGACACTGGCCTCAATCCGGACACTGCGTTTGGCCTAAACACTCTGCCTCAGGGCTACAGTGCGCGCGACTTGGGATTGCCGACCATCGCCATTGGCGGATTCAGCCCCGTCGGTGCAACGTCCAGCGACTCACGCGGCCGCGTCGACTCGAATTACCAGCTCTTCGGCAACGTCTCGCTGACCAAAGGCCGCCATGCCTTCAAGGCTGGTGTCGAGTGGCGGCGGACCTTCATCAACAGCTTCATCGATTCCGGTCACCGCGGCAAACTGGTCTTTGGCAGTCTCGACGATTTCCTCGCCGGCAACCTAGACACCGTTCATTCCAGTTCAGCCGCCGGCGATAGCACGCGCTACTCCTATCAGAACGGCAGCGGAGCCTACCTGCTGGACTCCTGGCGCATGAGCCCGCGCGTCACGGTCAACTATGGCTTGCGCTGGGACTACTACGGCGTCATCGGCGCGCAGAACAAAGCCTTCAGCATCTTTGACGTCAAGACGGGCGGACTTGAAACTGTAGGAGCGACCGGCGGCCCCGCATCGCTCTATCCCAAGGACTGGACCAACTTCGCGCCGCGTCTCAGCGTGGCCAATGACCTGTTGGGCAATGGCAAGCTGGTCATTCGAGTCGGCGGCGGCATTTACTACGATGGCCCGTCGCAGGACTTTTTCGTGGGCAACCAGGCGTACAACACCAACGCCGGAGAAGCCGGCCCGGCATTCAACGGAATTACCTTTGCAACGTCTGTTGCTCCGACTATTCCCACCGACGGCTCGGCGATTTTCGGCAATTACCAGCCGAACAGCGTATTCACCGTCGACCAGAAATTGGTGACGCCGCGCTACGGCTCCTACAACCTCAACATCGAGTCGCAGATCGCAAAGAAGGTCGCCCTTCAGATCGGATATGTCGGATCGCAGGGCCGCCATCTCTTCCACTTCCGCGATCTCAACCAGTTCAACAATGTGGACGGCAGCGTCGACAATTGCGGAAACGGCCAAACGATCACCTATGGCCAGCAGTGCTTCCCCAGCTATTCAGTTGGCTCCTACCAGGACATTTCGCTCTGGTACGTAAACCAGATCGAGACCAGCGCGTATTCCAATTACAACTCCGCACAGGCAACTTTGAAGGTGCAGGGCTGGCGCGGCCTGACGTCGACGCTGAACTACACCTGGGCCCATTCCATCGACGATGCAAGCGATGGATTGGACTTCGTTCCCAACGCGTCGCAGCCCGACAACAGCTTCAACCCCAAAGCGGATCACGCAAGTTCCAACTTTGACGTGCGGCATCGCGTGCAGTGGTACTGGACGTACAATCTGCCCAAAGTCGAGCAAGCGAAATGGATCACCAGCGGCTGGGCTCTCGACGGCATGTTCAACTTTGCCACCGGTCAACCCTACACGGTCAGTTATCTATTTGAAGGTGACTACAACGGCAGCGGCGAATACTTCGGGCGGCCGGACATCATTGGCAATCCCTATGCCGGCGCTCATGGCACCAACCTCTTGAACCTTGCTGCCTTTGCCGCGCCCTGCACCGTAGACACCACCGCGAGCAGCGCAACCTACGGAGACTGCATCAACCCGCATCCGGGCAGCGAGGGCCGCAACGCCTTCAATTCACCCAACTACACCAACTTCGATTTCTCGTTGACCAAGACCTCGCACCTGACCGAAACAGTGACCATGGAGCTTCGCGGCGATTTCTTCAACGTCTTCAATCACGCGAACTTCACCAACCCGCTGTTGCCGGGATTTGGCATCGACGCCTTCAGCAGCACGCACACAGAAGGAAATCGCCTGGTAGCGGGCTCCGATCCGAGCACCACCGGATCGCAGTTTCTGGGAACCACGGCAACGCCGGATGTGGGCAGCGGCAATCCCTACCTTGGCGGCGGAGGCCCACGCAGCGCACAACTCGCGGTGCACTTCACCTTCTAAGCTGCAGACCGTTTGATCAGGAAATGGATCGAGTCTCCGATGCCTCGCCTTTGAGGCCTCGGAACAGAAATGCGGGGGCCTGCGGCGCGAGCGGCGACAAGGGCCTTTTCCGGTTGCTTCGGGGCACGCAAGCACCGCCATGTTGCGCAGGTGCAGACGACTCAGCGATCTCTTCGCCAAGAGCTCGGCCGCAAGTCTTGGCCTTTAGCCAAGGAGGCGTCAGAGTGACTCGATGCTGAGGATTTTTCAAAGGGTCCCGTACCTCTGTCCGTGCAACAATGCCCCCCGCGATATGGGAGTACACTCGCATTTATCCAGATCAGAACTTATGCTCCCTGCACATCATGCAATGCAAACCAGTAATAACGTCGCCAGCAAAACGAGCAACGGACTGGACGCAGCACGAACAGCAAGCTCAGCAATCCATCGAGCGAGCGCAGTTCCGCTTGTTTGAAATTGGCCGAATTGCAGCGTGGGCATTTTCGCCGAATCCAAAGCAGATGCGGCAGCCAATCGGGCCAATTCCGGTTTGAGCTAATCACTGTTCCAGTCCTTTTCTTGAAGACGCTTCAGAATGCGCGTCGCTCGGCTGGACTCGAACTCGCTTCCAACCATGCAAGCAAACCGCAGATGCTGCCGGTGGCCAAGGCGATGCAGGAATCGGCTGCTCCGTAGTACATGTGGATCGTGTCTCCATCCGCACCAATGGTCTGTCCACACGGGAACACCACGTCATTGACATCGCCGCAGCGCTCATAAGGAGTCTCCGGTCCGAATACCCAGGAGTTTCCGCGCTGCAGGCAGACCTCAGGCCTCTCCAAATCGAAGAGCGCGAGCCCGAGACGATAAATGCTTCCCGAAGCGGTCTGGCGCACGCCGTGATAAATCATCAGCCACCCTTTGGGCGTTTCAATTGGTGGAGAGCACAGACCGATCTTGTTCGCGTCCCACCACCCACCGCGCCGCGCCTCGAGAATGATCTTGTGACTTCCCCAATGGTGCAAGTCGGGAGAATAGGATATCCACATATGGGCCCCCAGAGCGGTCATGGGCCGATGAATCATTGCCCATCGGCCGCCTATTCTTCTCGGAAGCAGGGCCGCGTCTTTGTCCTCCGGAGGCATGATGACGCCGAAGCGCTCAAAGCCCACAAAGTCCTTGGTAAGCGCAAGCGAAACGCCTGGACCGCCTCGCGCAAAAGATGTGTACGCTACGGCATATTGCTCGAGTTCCGGGATAAAAGTGATGCGCGGATCTTCGATGCCCCAGATCTCCTCCGGAAACTCGGCGGCGTTCGGCGGCATTGTCGGTTGAGCGTCGATCCGCCAGTTGTCGATTCCATTGGCAGAACGCGCAGCGCAGAGGTGCGACAAGCCGCTTCGGTCTTCCACGCGGCAAAGCAGCAGGGTGTCTCCGTCCGCCAGCAACACGGCTCCGGCATTGAGGACGCTGTTAATGGGATAAGGCCAATTTTCCCGCGTGAGGAGAGGATTACCGGCGTAGCGTGTAAACAAAGGAGCTTCGGCCCAGGGACTCAGCGTGGGCTGTTTCGCGGGGCTGGGCTGCACCGATTCAGCTGGTGAGGTAATTGGGTTCAAGAGGGATACTCATTTCGGGGACCGGTTGGTCTGGAGTTGTAATTTTGGCAGCCTGCATTTCGAGCAGGGCCATCAGGAACGAAAGCGTAGATTCCGCTCCCTGGTTTTCGTTCACGCGGTCGGGATGAAGCCCGTCTCTGCATCCGCCGGTCGCCGCATCATAGAGCGGTGCCTGCAGATCGTTCTTGCCGAGGAACCAGCGAAAGACGCGCTGGGCTTCCTCATACCATTGTTTCTCTTCGGTCAGCCGATAGACCTCAAGGCATGCGGAGACCGTCGCGCAAGCCTCAAGCGGTTGCTGATCGAATCGCGCCTTTTCATTGCCTTCGATGAAGAATCCATTGGAGCCGATAGGCACAAAGAGCTCTCTGTCGCTGCGGTGTTGCTCGGCAATCAGCCATTTGAGGGAATCCATGCCGGCTTCGATCATACCCTGGTTGTCACTTCTCCATCCGGCCAGGATGAGCGCTTGCGACAGACGGGCATTCGAATAGGAGAGACTTTTCTCGAACCACTTCCATGTATCGGAGTGGCTGCGTGCATAGATGTCCAGCAGACGATTTGCCAGCGTGTCGCGAACGCCCTGGATCGCCCTGTCTCCGGGAAACCAGTCCAAATAGGCCTGCATCCCCAAGATACAAAATGCCCACGCTCGCGGGCTTGTGAAACTGAGCGTAGCAGGAACCGCTGCCTCAAAGAGCCTTCCGGCCGCGCCTCTCAAACCTGCATTCTGGGAGTGTCCGAGCACTTGGCCCAAAGACCACAATGCACGGCCGTGACTGTCATCCGATCCAACAATTTCCAGCCATCTGCGGTCGTAACCTAGGAAGTTTCTGAATCTTCCGGAATTGGTATCAAAGGCAAGCCAAAGAAATGCCAAGTACCGCTGAGAAAGGCTCGTGCGTCCTTGCGGGATAACATATGTTGGTTCCTCATCGAGAAGAACCGAAACAATGAGCGCACGCGCATTGTCGTCTGTCGTGTAGCCTTCGCGCGTGTTCGGCACGGAGAAGATTGCGTGCTGCAGCATACCGGTATCGTCGGTCATTGCCGCCAGATGTCTGGTGTCCAGGGACGGCAAATGATGGTCCACGTCAGCGCCTGCGTGTTCAGACTGCGCTGGCCTGGGTTGCAGGGAACGCTCGAAGCGCGCGCGCTGAAAACTCGACATGTAGGCACGCGCTGTATTCGGCCATGTGGTTCCACGAGAATACAGGTAGGCGCGCTTCCTCATGGCGTGGCGCTCCGCGTCGTTCTCAAGCAGCGCGAGGGTCGCCTGGGCGATTGCTTCCGGATCGGCAAAAGGCACGAGAACGCCCCTCTTCTCCGCCAGCAATTCCTTGGCATGCCAATACGGAGTAGAGATGATTGCCTTCCCCGCTCCCAGAGCGATGGCCAAGGTGCCGGAGACTACCTGCGCCTCTTGCAGGTAGGGCGTGATGTAAATATCCGCTGCGCCTACGTGTTCCACCAGTTCCTCAGCGCTGACAAAGCGATTGTTGAGGATGAGGTTGTCGGACACGCCCAGCTCTTTTGCCAGGGCCATGAGCTGCTCGCGGTAGCGCTCGCCTTCGCGTTTGCGGATATGCGGGTGCGTCACCCCAGTGACGATGTAAACCACATTCGGGTGACGGGCAAGGATCGCAGGCAGCGCGCGGATGACATTTTCGATGCCCTTGTTGGGGGAAAGCAAGCCAAACGTAAGTAATACCGACTTGCCTTCTGTTCCAAACTTGTCCTTGAAGAAATTGGGATCCATAAATGGCAGATCGGGCACTCCGTGCGGAATCACATCGATCTTCCCGACTGGTACCGAGTACACGTCGCGCAGAAGTTGTGCCGCCAACTGGCTCATCACTACAAGGCGGTCGGAGAGGTGCGCGATTTCTTCGAGCACTGCCCGCTGATTGACGTCGGGATCGCGAAGAACTGTATGCAGCGTAGTGACCAGCGGCATCTTCAGTTTTCGCAGCAGCGCCAGAATGTGACTTCCTGCGGGGCCGCCATAGATGCCGTATTCATGCTGCAGGCAAACAAGATCGTTTCCATTGAAATTCAGAAATTCAGCGGCCCGCTCATAGGAACCAAGGTCTTCCTGCTCAAGTTCCAGGCGCACTTTCTCGGGATATTGATAGCTGGAATCGGGATCGTTTACTGGAATGGCGAACAAGCGTTCCGCGCCAAATTCATTTCCGACAGCATCGCACAAGTCGGTGGTGAACGTGGCGATACCGCACTGGCGGGGTAGGTAGTTTCCGATAAAGGCGATCCTGGTGGGCAACGGGAGACTGCAAGCCTTCGACCCGGTTTCCTGCAGCGAGTGCTTGCCCGAGAGGGCAGTTGGATCAGATAAAGACATAGTGCCTGCTTTCGCCTTTCTCGACGCTGGGCAAGCCGCCACTGGTGATTTCTTCACAGGACCCGCGAGAACGTGTGACATCGCTCATCCCCTTCGCGAATGGCGAGATGCGGCCTCTTTCGAGACCGCATCTGAAAGCCCGTTGCTCGTGCAATGGCCCCGGTGCATCTATTTTGCTTTAGTTCAGACCACCTTGGGGTGCGTTTGCCGTGGTGCCGATCGCGTCGCCTGAGACGACTAACTCAACTCTGCGGTTCTCCTGGCGGCCTGTGGAGTTATCGTTTGACGCTACCGGCGAGCTGTTGCCGAAGCCCTTTACGCTGACCGAACCGGTAGCCACGTTCTGATTGACCAGGTAATCCTTGACCGCGCCGGCGCGATTCTCCGAGAGTTTCTGGTTCATGTCATCGCCGCCCACGTTATCCGTATATCCGTCGATCTCAATATTCAAGCTGGGATAGGCGATCAGGATTCCAGCCACCTTGGCCAGCTTTTCGCGTGCGCCGGGCTTCAACGAATACTTGCCCGTATCGAACAGAACATCCGACATGCTGATGATGAGCCCGCGTGCGCTGTCGCGCGTGGCGAGCACCTTATTCAACTGCTCTGACAATTGAGCGCGCATTGCAGCCTTGTCGGTAACGGCCTGCTGTTCGCCTTGCTGCGCTTGTGCTGCAGCCAGTCGCGATTGCTCCGCATCGGCCTGAGCGGCAGACACGGCGGTTGCCGAAGCTGCCTGGTTCGCGGCCATGTCGGCTTGCGCCTTGACGGCATCAGCCTGCGCCTGCTGCTTCAATCGCGTGGCGTCGTTTGCTTCGGCCTGCGACTTTGCCTGAGCGTCGATTGAAGACTGACGTTCGCTCGCAAGACGATCCTCATCGATCTTCTTGACCGCGATTTCTCGCGCGTCTTCCGCTGTTTGAACCGCCTGGCGGGCAACCGCAATGAGAGGCTTCTTTTCGACGTGCTTGCGTGACGCATATCCGTCGGCCGTATTCATCAACTCGACGGCGTGCCGGTAGCTTTGGGCTGCATAGCTCTCAGCCCCTTCCGATTGGGCGATGCGCAGCGCATTGCGCGCTTCGTAGAACTCCAGCGGCAGGCTGGCGCTCAACACGACGGGATCGAACTTGTATCCCGTGGGAAGATAGCCCCCGCGCTCCATGAGCTCGTACTTTGCGTTCACTGTCTCGGTGGTGCCCTTGGTGTCGGCGCGAACGATGTTCTCAAGAACAACAACATTGCTCGGTTGGCGAACAGCGTAGTAAGGCTCGGCCGTAACGATGAGGGCAAACGACTGAAGGTCGGTCGTTGCTGTCAGCTTGCTCCGGCTGTTGTCGCCCACCAGCACTTCTCCGAGGTTCACCGCGCGGCCCTCGGGAGAAATCGCCCACAAGACGTAGGTCAAATATTCCGAACCGAACGAGCTGGGGTTCTGCAGATTTCCAAATTCCGCTTCCACTTCGAGGGTGCCGCGCTTGCTGCGCACTTTCGCTTTTCCATCGGCTGACGGAAGCAACGCAGTGCCGGCAAAGTCCACACTCGTTGCTCCGCCGCTATGCTGGTAGTTGACCGCCTGTACAGTACGGCTGATCACGGTCACGCGAAATCCATGTGTGGTGGCGACTGATTCCACGACGGTCGTGGTTCCACTGTTGCCTTGAGCAAATGCGCAGAAGGTGAACAGACCTACGATAGGTAACAGGTAAATGCGTCTCAAAGTATCTCCGATAGGCAAAACTCTGCCCGAGTGCGTTAACTTGGTGTTGTTTCGGCGCGTCGCCGTTGCTGAGTTCGAGGACCGAATGCTCAATGCCCTACGCGGAGGTGAGTGATGTATCCGAAGATCCCAAAAACCCTGAGAAGCCAAATGACAACTGCGATGACTACCACGCCATTCAATATTTCCTTGATCTGGCTCTGCATCGGAATGAAGCGGTTCACCAGCCACAGCAGGAGACCAACGATGGCCAGAGCAATCACAACGCTGACAAGAGACATGCGTACTTCCCATTCATTTCTTGCATGGCAGAATGGAGTGCAAACTGTTCCACATACGATGCGGAAGGCTAAGAGGTAGAGCGACCGGTTGGGCTGACTTAGCTCAGGCTCAACGGCGGAGGCGAAAGGAACGATTCGCGACTTAATCAGTGTTTCAAGCCGATGTATTGATGGCTGAGCTGTTCTGCTCATGAAGGGTGAGGCCAACTTATAACAGGTTGTCATTCCTTGAAGTTACCCGCAGGGACATGCATTCATCAGCGCCCCCGAAAGCTTGTTCAGAATCCTTTTCCGTTGAGTTGTGCTGACGCCGGCGGGGAGAAGTTACGCTCGCCAGAGTTATCAATTTGACGACGATTCACCGGACTGGCGAGTTCTTGCCAGCAGAAACTACTTTGAGTGGGCTATGCGGTTCTGGATGACGAACTCGGGGAAATGAGCAAGTCTGCTCCCACCAGTTTCCCGGAAGGAAGGAGGGCTGCGGCGGCGACAGTTTGCCATCGCCATGCCTATGGCAGAACGAGAGTTGGTGTGTCTCGACAGCAGCGTACCCCCAAGTCGACGCGACCATCAAGAAACGGCGGCCTCTCCATTCATCGAATAGGACACGGTGACTCTGGTTCAGCTTCAGTAGGCAGAGTCCGTGCGACATCGGTCGGGCGCACCCCGTCGTCTGCAATCCGGCTGTAACGAAAACGCCTCCCAGGAGCGGAGGCTTGACGGGAACGCGAACCCAAACTTGTGAGTTCGAGCATAGCGGACAAATTTTGGAGAAGCTGTCAATCCTATAAGTGTTGATCTATGGTGCCCGGAGGGGGAATTGAACCCCCACGACCTTGCGGTCTGCGGATTTTAAGTCCGCTGCGTCTGCCAATTTCGCCATCCGGGCATTGTGGTATCTTCGCTGTCTGCTGCGAGCTGGACTCGCACTGCGCATTTGTCGCTTGCCTGCCGCAGATAACTCTCCTCACCCGAAACGCCAGCTAGGGAGGTCGCACTCGATCAGCCAGCAACGCGGCATCCGCGACCTTGATTCGTCTTGGCCCAAGCCCGAAATTCACTTGCAAGAACGGTCGAATGCAGCAGGGATTCTTCCCCGCGTTCCTCCATATGATAACCCGCGGAGTCGACGCCAACTGCTGCCGAGGGGTGCGCAAGGGGCGCATCACCACCCGGACGGCCGAGAGGTCGACAGCAAGGGCCACCCAGGACCTCGAAAGCTGCGCACGATTGCAAAGGAAGATATGCCGTCGATTCTTCCTCCTGAAAGGACGCAACAATCCCTCTCTGGCGACGCCCTTGTGTCGATTTGTTCCGATTCCGGCACCTTACAAGGCCCGAATGACACCTCAATCAGCCAACACGATTACAATCAATGGAATATTCTCTATCCAGGGGCTTCTTATGTCCATCAGTATGCGCGAGATCGCCAAGCTGGCTGGGGTATCGAGTGCCACGGTTTCACGCGTCATCAATGGCTCAAGCCTGGTTACCGAAGAAACCACTCGCCGCATTCAGAAAATCATTCAGGACCTGAACTTCGTTCCCAACAACAGCGCCGTTCACCTGAAGAGCGGGAAAAGCCAGATCTACGGAATCATTATTCCCGATCTCACTAATCCGTTTTTCACCGAAGTGGTCAAGATCTTTGAGGAGCTCCTGGTCGAGAACGAGCAGGAACTGCTGGTGGCCAACACCGATTTTCACTCCACGCGCATGCAGCGCTCAGTGCACCGCATGTTGCTGCGGCGGGTCGATGGAGTGGCGCTGTTGACTTCGGAACTGCAGGCTGCTTCGTTGGAATCGCTGGTACAAAATCGGATTCCGGTGGTCACCACCGATCACTATCGAATCGCCCCAGGCATTAGCGATATCCGCGTCGATTTTGCGTGTGGCATGACTGATTTGGTGGCCCACTTGAAGGAACTGGGACATCGCAATCTGGGGTTTATCGGCAGCACGGCCGGGCTGGCCACAACGCGCGTCCGCCGCGAGGCGTTCCTTGACGCCGTGGTGAAGCAGGGATTGTCGTCCCGAGAAGGCTGGATGGTGGAAGGGAATTTCCGCATTGCGGGCGGGGCCGCAGCCATGGCGGAGATTCTCGCGCAACCTGAAATCCCCACCGCCATAGTCGCCGCAAACGACCTGACGGCCATTGGGGCGCTGCGCACTGCGCACGAGCACGGGTTGCACATTCCGGACGATATCTCCATCGCCGGCTGCGACGACATCGAGATGGCTGACGTTGTCTTCCCGCCGCTGACCACGCTGCGCATCTCGCGCAAAGAGTATGCCCGCATGATGTTCGAAGCTCTTCAGGTGACCGGCAGGGATCTGACCCGGCCCGGCCAGCAGTTCATCCTGCCCACGACCCTGGTGGTCCGTCAATCCACCGGGCCGGTACCCGCCCATAGCCCACGTTCCAACCGGTCGGGCGTCGACGGGGCCGCCGCCAGGAGAACACGCTGACGGCGGCCCGCAAACTCTGGCCAGCGCTGGCCGTCACTCTTCTCCCAACTCGTACGGAATCCCGAATCGCCCAATCTGAATCAGCGCCTTCGTTCCCGGAGGCCAGATGCGCAGGCTCACGACCCGGCTGGAACCTGCGATAAGATGCGCGTCCGTGGTGCCTATCAGCGCCCCGGTAGCGGCCTCGTGGAAATGCACGCTCAACTGATCGCCGGCGTGCGCGTACCCAAACACATATTGGCCCGGCTTGAGCGCGATGCCGCCGATCCGCACCGGCGCCTGCACAATCAGGTAGTGCGAATATTTGCCCTCGGCCGAATAGCCAGCCGTAATCAGCACGACCCCGGCAATGAAATGGCCGCGCGCATTCACTATCCCCGACGCGGTCCGCATCTCGGTTTCGATGTGTTCCTTTTCCACCGGAGCGCGCGACGGCAACAGCGAAGCCAGTTCGGCATCCGTCGCCTGCCGCCACGCTGCTCTCTGCGCCTGCGCAACCTGGGCCAGCGAACACAAGACCAGCAAAATGACTCCGCAATGAAATGCTCGCCCGATCCGCTTTTTCATGATTTCGGCTTTCTCAAGGATTCCAGCGGAACAATACCTCGCTGGATTGCCGCCGTGGCCGCCTGCGTACGGTCGGTGACGCCCAGCTTGCCCAGCAGGCTGTTGATATGGGTCTTGACCGTGGCCTCCGAGATTTGCAACTCGATGGCAATATCCTTGTTGCTCTTGCCATGGACAATCTGTTCCAGTACGTCGAACTCCCGCGGCGTCAGCTCCTCGGTCCCCATCCGCTCGGCCAGCCGCTGCGCAATCACCGGCGGGATATGAGATTTGCCCGCGTGAACCGTGCGAATGGTCGCAATCAGTTCCTCGGTCGTCATACCCTTCAACAAGTAGGCGCGCGCGCCGGCTTGCAGCGCACGATAAATGTCCTCATCGCCGTCGTAGGTGGTCAGCACAATGAACCGAGCCTGGGGCGTCTCCATGCGGACCCGCTGGATCACGTCGACCCCACCCATGCGCGGCAGGCGCAGGTCGATCAAAGTGATATTCGGCAGATGTTTGCGAAATTGCGTAATGGCCTCGACGCCGTCCGCAGCCTCGCCCACCACCTCAATTCCCTCCACCACGTTCAGCAACGCCACCAGGCCCTGCCGCACCACATGGTGATCTTCCACCACGAGCACGCGAATCGGCTCTTTGGTCACAGAATCTCCCACGCTCACTCTCCCGTCTTCTCTCTCGACTCTCTTGGCGCCGGGACACGCAGCCTTACTGCGGTCCCGCTGCCCGGCTCACTGGTCACCTCTAGCGTGCCGCCAACGGTGGCCGCCCGCTCCCGCATACCCGTCAGTCCGTAATGGCCCGGCGGCGACGAGGCTTCCTCGCCCGTCCTGAATCCGCGCCCGTCGTCCCTTACTTCCAGGGCGATTTCTCCCGGCCCATACTCCAGTTGCACCGAGAGCTGTTTCGCTCCCGCGTGCTTGCTCACATTATGGATGGCCTCCTGCGCCACCCGCAGAATCTCCCGCTCCATGCCCGGCGGCAGCGGCCGGTAAGCGCCAAAAATATTGAACTTGGCCTCCAAGCTGCTGTCCCCGGCCGCCTCCGCCATGCGCCGCATCTTCACCGGCAGCGTGGTCTCTCCCGAATCCTGCGAGCGGAGCGCCCATATCGACTGCCGCGCGTCGGCCAGCCCTTCGCGGACGTAGCCGCGGGTCGTGTCCAAGTGCTTCGCAGCCGCTTCGGTCCTGTTCATGCGCAGCAGTTCCGCCAGCACTTCCAGTTGTACTGAAATCCCCACGTAGCCTT
>Ga0224528_1000145_pt1 | contig 58204 bp, 38 predicted proteins | sample CBST25metaG_2_FD_179888 | JGI IMG/M metagenome (GOLD analysis project Ga0224528, IMG submission 179888) | Peat soil microbial communities from Stordalen Mire, Sweden - C.B.S.T25 | ecosystem: Environmental > Terrestrial > Soil > Wetlands > Peat | place: Sweden: Norrbotten County, Stordalen Mire...
TCCCTCGATCGTGTCTTTCCAGCAAATTGGCTCCGACGGCGGATTCCTGCCCAAGCCTGCAACGTTAAGCAGACTATTGCTGGCGCCCGCAGAGCGCGCGGATGTGATCATCGATTTTTCCGGGCTAGCGGGGAAGGTGATTACCGTTTCAAATAGTGCCATGGCTCCTTACCCAGGCTGGGGCATGTTGAAGCCGTTGTATGAGGCTCTTCCGGAACTGATGCAGATTCGGGTAACACTGCCCGTTCGCAGCAATGCGAAGTCATTCATCATGCCGGCGATGCCCGCGTTCACGCGGCTCGACCAAAAGCAATCGATCGCCACACGTGACTTTGTGCTGTCGGAGACGATGGATGCTCAAGGCCGCTCGCTGGGCGTGCGCATCAATAACAAGGGATACGACGACCCGGTCACGGAGAATGTGAAGTTAGGTTCGACGGAGAAGTGGCGCTTCATCAATACGACTGAAGATGCGCACCCCATGCATCTGCACCTGGTTCAGTTTCAGATCGTTGAGCGTCAGGGGTATGATTCCGCGCAATATCACCAGGGGATTTTGCATCTGGTTGGAGTTCCCAGGCTGCCTGCGCCGAATGAGGCTGGATGGAAGGACACGGTGGTGGTGAATCCGGGTGAGGTCGCTACGATCATCGCCAAATTCGAGGGTTATACGGGGCGCTATGTGTTCCATTGCCACATGCTGGAGCACGAAGATAACGACATGATGCGACCATATGCAGTGGTTGACTGATTAAGAAACAAGAAAGAACCGATGGTCGAAGATCGGCCTTTGTGGTCTCCCACCCATCGAGCAAAAGACGCTCGATGGATGGGGCACCCGGATTCATCAACTACTGATGCATCCAACCAGTGATTCATTCAACCGTCCGTCGCATCGCCGGTGGGAGAGTAGAAATCTCGGCATATATAAAATTGCCGCAACGAAGGGACTCTTCGTTGCGGCAATTTTGTTTTGGAGTATAACTCGGAGTTTCAGCAGCCGATCAGAATGGCTGGCCGAAGCTGGCGGGGGTGCATGGGTTAGAGCCCAGCGAACTCGGGGACACGGGAGTGGGTAGATTCGTCGGCGGTGTGGACCACGGGATGTTGTTGAAGTCGAAGAAATCAGTGAGATCGGGCTGCGCGGCATCGTGGGGTGTCAAGCTGGGCGAGCCCTTGATAAAGCGGTTCTCGACAAATTTGATGACTGCCGTGTGGTCCATGGGTACGTGCGAAACGTAGTGCTTGCGAGTGAAGGGTGAAATGACGATGTTGGGCAACCGGAAACCGAGTTGAGCGGCGAATCCATTGACGGCGGGGTCGTCGGTTGTGGCAGCACCGGGCCAACCGGACGGCAGGTCGCAATGAGTGGTTGCGGGATATGTCGTTGTTCCGTCGGTACCGACGACGGCCGGCGGCACGCAGGGGTAGTAACTGTCAGCATTGACAGCGATCTTGGAGATGTCGGTGGGATAGTTTGCCTTGGCCGCCGCATCGGTATTGTCGTTGGTATGGCCGGGCACCGGAGGAACGTGATCGAACGGGCCACCGCCTTCATCGTAAGAGAAGAAGAAGACCGAGTCGCTCCAGGAAGTGCTTTTCATCAGAGCATTGACAACGTTTGCCACTTCGGCTTGTCCGTTGAGTACAGATTGGCCCGACCCTGGATGCTCGTCGTTGTTGGCGTATCCGGCCTCAATGAAGGCAAAGCTAGGCAGCGTGCCGTTTTCCAGATCCTTGTAGTACTGCGTGAGCGGAGCAATCCTGGTGGGATCGACGCAATAGGTGTTGGCCGTATCGCCCCACACGCTGGATGGCACCGTTGTACCGGTGCATGTCCCGGGGGTGGTGGGAATGTACAGGTAGTTGAAGGAGTAGGAGATCGTACCGAAATCGGTTGCCGGCATGTTGTTGTAGGCGGTGGCGGTAGTGGACCCTTTTGGAATGCACTCTTCGTCGGTTGAGCTCTCAAGGCAGAAACCCTGTGTGACCGTGTAGTAGATCTTCCATGAGACACCGGCTTTATCGAGTTCCTCGAAGATGTTGTTGATGGCGAGCTGGTTGAGTTTGTCCTGACCGCCGGGATCGAGGACGAGGCCCTGGGTGGTGCCGCCGGTGAAGGTGGCGATGCGATTGTCGATGCTCTTGTCAGACATGGGCGAGAACCAGCGATCGGACACCGCGAATTGAGACGCCATGTAGTAGTAGTAGTTGAGGAAGTTTTCGTCATAGTAGCCCATGGACCGCTCGCCGTCGGTATCAGTGAAGACTCCTGAACACTTTCCACTGTTGGCGCAGCTTGTGGCATACCCTGAAGCGTTGTGAACGAAACCGTCCATGGAGATAGCGCGTGCTGTGTCGAAGTGATAACGATCAACATCTCCATAACTCGACAGCCAATCGGAGCTCATGTCGTCCAGGCAAGTGCTGGTCAGCTTGAACAGATGGATACTGTTTCCGCCATTCACAGTGGGATCGTCAGGGTTGGCGAATTTAGAGAGCTTATCGTCGATACCGTCCACGGTATAGGTGACGCCATCGTCACCAACGCTAAAGCCGTTTTTGGCGCGGTAGGGGTTGAGCATACCGAAGTAGTTGTCGAAGCTATGGTTTTCCTGCAGCTCGAAGATGACGTGGTTGATCTGCAGGGTAGAGCCAGGCGGGTTGACGGTTACGGTCGTGGCGGCCGTGACGCTGCCGCCGGGTCCGGTTGCAGTGACGGTGTAGCTGGTGGTCGCGGTGGGCGTGACTGCCTGCGTTCCACCTGCGGCTGGCAGGCTATAAGAACTGTTGTCAGTACCGGCGATGGTCACCTTTGCGGCGTTGGTCGCGGTCACCGTCAGGGTTGAGCTGCTGCCTGAAACGATGGTGGTAGGGTTGGCAGTGATGGTAACGGTGGGCGCAGGATTCAGAGTTACGGTCACGACCGCTGTCGCCGTCGTTATTCCACCGGGCCCGGTGGCAGTCGCCGTGTATGTGGTGTTGGCCGTCGGACTGACGGATTGGAGGCCGCCAGTGGGTGTCATGTTGGTGGGATAACTGCTGCCATCACTTCCCGTCAACGTGACAGTAGTCGCGTAGTCGGCGGTCACCGTTAACGACGAACTGCTTCCCGCCGTGATTGACGGAGGAGCGGCGACGATGGTCACGGTCGGCACGGGATTGGCGGAGACCGTTACCGTAGCCGTTGCCGCTGTTTTGCCGCCGGGCCCGACTGCCGTCGCTGTATAAGTAGTGGTCGTCTTGGGTGTGACGGATTGTGTTCCGCCGGTGGCCGTGAGCGTGAACGAACTGCCGTCGGTCCCGGTAATGGTCACGCCAGTGGCATTGGTCGCCGTAACGGACAGAAGCGATGACGTGCCAGCCGTAACCGCTGTCGGATTCGCGTTGATGGTTACCGTGGGCGCGGGAGTGGATGAGGCTGCGACCGTCACGGTCGCTGTCGCTGTGATCGTTCCGCCAGCGCCGGTAGCGGTCGCTGTATAGGTGGTCGTCGCTGCGGGAGTCACGGACTGAGTGCCGCCCGTAGCTGCCAGCGAGTAGGAAGTGCCATCGGAGCCGGAAATGGTGACTTGAGTGGCGTTGGTGGCGGCTACCGTCAAAGTAGAAGAACCACCGGCGGCGATCGTGGTGGGGCTGGCGGCGATCGTCACAGTTGGCGCGGGTGGCGGCGTTGCGGCTACGGTCACGGTGGCAGTAGCGGTATTCTTGCCGCCGTCTCCAACCGCGGTCGCAGTATAGGTCGTCGTCGTCGTGGGAGTGACAGCCTGGGTGCCGCCTGTCGCGGTGAGGTTATAGGAGCTGCCATCGGAGCCGGTTATCGTAACCGTCGTTGCGTTGGTCGCTGTAGAGGTGAGGGTCGACGATGCTCCGGCACTGATTGAAGAAGGGCTGGCGCTGAGCGTTATGGTCGGCTCGGCCGTCGTGCTGAGGTGAGTACCGCCGCCGCCGCATCCGGTGACCAGGATCGCAAGCAGTAAGCAGGGAATCGTCCAAAACACGATGCGGCAGAAATGGGTGTAAACACGCGCCTGTACCAAGTTGGTCTCCTTCAATCTTTCCCTTTTGCGGGCGAGCATACGGCTAGGCCCAGGCACACTGGGTCGCGCGGACGAATACTCGTCAGAAGGGTTTGCGGTTACATGCTGTAAATCGAGGCAAATACCGAACTAAGGTGTGGACTTTAGTGCGGAACGCATATTCGTTGCAAGCCCGCCAACAGTCCGGCGTCCCCCGCCGCAAGAACATGTAATTGATTGGATGGTGAGATGGCTGTAAAGGGATGCTTCGGGTGTAATTTAACTCACAAAATGAAGGGGAACAAATGATTGGGGTAAATGAATGGAGGAAGGTGATTTAAATCGCAACTGAGGGAAGGGAAGTAGTCGCGAATGGCGCAAAAGCGGCCGCCCTGGAGAGGAAACATCGAAGGCGGCCGATTCAAATCTTCAAACGCTCGAGCTTGAGGCGGACGTTATTGCTCGAGCTTTCGGTTGGGAGCGAGGTCATTTGCATCGGTCTTCAAATGACCATTGGAGGGTCGTGGCTGACGGCGGGCAAAGGGTTCCGCAAATTCCTCGAGATGGGCAAAGTTGGCGGGGACCTCGATGGCGTCGTGATTGCGTGCGCCGCCGGAGGTTTGGCCTAACAGAATCGTCTGGACACTCCAGTCGGGAGCTACTTCTCGGGTGCGAAGACCGCGCAGCCAGGAACGTCGGCCGCCGTTGACGGAACCGGCTTTGCGAATCTCGCGCTTGCAGCGATTGAGTTCAAACCAGCGGAGATAATTGCCGACGACGCGGGTCATGGTCATTTCGACGCCGGCTTCGAAGTTGTGCTCGGCCATCTGGTGCTGCAAATCCTGCGACTCGAGAATGGCGACAAGTTCGTCGGCGAGACTGGCTGCATTGCCGATTTCGTAGAAGCGGACTGCCATGTCTTCGTCGGTGACCATGCCGCGAAAATCGTCTATGTCAGCGCAGACGATGGGAACGCCGTATTCGCAGGCTTGATGAGCCGGGCCGCTTGAACCGGTGGCCGAGTCATAGGGCAAAACCAGCACGGAGGTTGATTGAAACAGATCGGGGATGTCGTCTTCAGCAACGTAGCCGCGGAACTCGATGGGCAGGTGCGGGGGCTGGGCCTCGCGGATCGACTCCCAATAGCCGGCGCGGGTGTGATGGTTGGCGCCGGCCACCACGAGCTTGGCATTGGGGATTTTCTTGAGTACCAGAGGGAAGGCTTCCATGAGGGTTTCGAGGCGCTTGTAGGTGCCCCAGTGGCCGATGGCGAGAATGCGCAGGTCGGGGTTGCCACGCTTGGAGAAATCGGGCGGAGTGGGAACTTTGGCGAAGGTTCCGTGGGTGCCCAGGAGCACGTTCTGAGCCGAGTATTTGTCAATCAGGGTGCGATGGTAGCCGGGAAGCATGACGGACACAGAATTAGCCCGGAGGAGCGCCTTGGTGGCGAGATTGGTGCCGATGCGGAAGAGCCTTTCGCGACGAACGCCGGCTGCGGCAAAGTCGACGTGCTCAATGATGTGGTGCAGGGTAATGTGGGTAAAGAATCCGGCGGCGCGTGTGAGTGCAGGCGCGGAAAGGCCGGCAAATGCGGCGAAGGGATTTTCGGGCGTGGCGAAGCTCGAGAACACGAGGTTATACCAGACCACATCGGGCTTGAGCTGGCGAATCGTCTTCAACAGGCGGACGGGTGTTTTAATGTCGCCGAACTTCCAGCAGCGGACCACGTTGAAGCCGGGTAATTCCTTCATCTGATCGGCCTTGAGCGTGTTGCCATTTTCATCTGTGGCAAACTCATAGTCGGTCAGCTCGTCGGCGAGAATGGTCAGCTCGACGTCGGGATTATTTTGAAGCTCGCGGGCAATATGAAATGCATACTCATTCAACTGGCGCCCGCTTGGTGGAAATGTGGCAACTAAACAAATTCTCATAGGACCCGCCTTCAAAATAGACTGATGTTCACGTACGGCCGGAATTGACTACTCTTGCCCCCCGGAGAATTGAAGAAAGTTTCTTGTTGGAAGCCGGCTGAAAACCGGATTGGATATTCCAGAACCAGGGCGCCGGATTCGTCATTGAACTTGCGATGGAACGGTCGCGCATAGGTCACGGCAATGCCGTTTTGCGTTGCGTCATACAAGTGGTAAGTGCGCACGCTGGAGTAGGCTGACGAAAAGCGTACATCCCAACTGTGGTTGGGTGCGAAGTCGATTGTGCCGGCCGGCCGCAGGTTTTGGGCCCAACCGTAGCAAGTGGAGCCGGGGCACACAATGGGTCCTGTATTCCCAATCGAGGCGGCATCCACAATCTGCGAGGCGGGCACGATTCGGTAGGAGCGAACATATTCGGCCAAAGCTCGGATACTCAGCTTTTGGGAGAAGCGGCGGTCGAGTCCAATATACGATGCGGTGTAGTAATTCTGATAGGGCTGAGGGGTGAATGTTTGTTTGTTCGCTCCCCATCCGGTGATCAGGGCGGTCTTGCCCCATGGCGCTCCGACTCGAAAATCGATGGCGCCCGACAGCGATGAGGAGTTCTCGCTGGGATGCCTGTCGGTGAACGGTCCGGCCTCGTGAATCACATATCCGCTGGCCGAGATGACGTCGAAGAAAGAACTCGTGGATGCGTAGAGGAATTCGCGAACCAGGTTCTGGTTCATCGCGTAGGCAGATTCGGCAGATGCCGAGTCGCGGCGGATTGTAGCTTGAACGCCACCATCGAAAGTAACCACGTTTCGCGCAACACTTAGCGTGGGATTCAAACCATAGTTGAAGTTGTAATCCGTCGTATTGCGGTCGACTATGTTGAAGGGCCGAGGGAGGCTAGGCACAGAAATCGTTCCACGGGCATTGCGGATCTGGAAGAAACCGCTCGAGACCGGCAGATGGTTCAAGTGCAGATGGAACGCGGTGAGCCATTGCGTCTGGATGGATGACCGGGGCGGCGGCAGAGTCGTCAAATCCGTCGCGTTTTCAGTGGGAAGCAAAGGTTGCGGGCCGTCCAATAGTGAATCGAGGACGTAGACGGTCGAATCTTCAAAGATCGGATCGACGGAGAAATCGGAAAGCAAGCTGAGCGTCGGGGTAACCCTCAGGCCTTCATCGGCACCGGCTTGAAGCAGGCCTTGTTCCGCTGTTTCATCTTCGCCCTCAGCATTCGAGGCCTGTGCGAAGGAAGTGAGCGCCTGTTCGTTGTGGTGCTGCTGACGATGGAGGTTAGCCTCAGCAAGCAGGTATTGGTAATCAGGTCCGCTATCGGCATCGACGCTCACAGCATTGAGTTCCGCTTCGGCTCTTGTCGAATCTCCCAGCGCCAGGTAGTTATTGGCGAGTCCGATGCGCACGGTAGCGTCGGGCGCGCCGGCGGCTTTGGCTTTCTCAAGATAAGACTGGGAGAGATCGTAGTTATGCATGGAGCGAAAAACGTCAGCGGCGGCGATGAGCTGATTTCCGGAAAAGGGTTCGGTATCTCCGGCTTCAGACTCCATGAGAGCCAAGGCAATCTCTCTTTCAGCGTCTTCGGTGTTGCCGCGCTGGGCCATGAGTTGAGCAATTGCCAGTCGCACGCTCACACGGTCGCTATGGGGAAACGCAATCGCCTTCTTGAAGCGATCCATGGCACCCTTTGTATCTCCTAAAGTGATGAGCGTTTCGCCGGTTTCCACATAGATTTCGCTGACGGCCGAGCCTAAATTGACTTCCGATCCTTCGGCGAGAACGCGGTCTTCGGGAGTTTTTGCGGCGGGTGTGCTTTCGGCATGTTGCTCGGCCAACTGTACGTTTTGAAGTGCAGCAGATCGATCCTGCAGATTGGCGTACGAGCGCGCGAGCAGGGCATAGATGGAGGCGTTGTCGGGCGAATATTTCAAAGCAATCTGTAACTGGTCAATCGCATCGTGATAGTGCCTGCCGGAAAAATATGTGTTTCCCAATCCGAGGTAGAGAGCGCCATCGGACGGATCGAATTTGAGAGCAGCCCTGTATTCATTGGCAGACTTGGTGAGCAGTCCTTCGCGGCCATAGGCAGTGGCGCGGATGACGTGGATGACTTTGGAATCCCCCATGACCTTCTCAGCCAGATCGACCTGGCGTAGCGCTCCCTGCGGCCTGCGCAGGTCAAGGTTGGAGTAGGCGAGACCGAGGTGTGCCTCACCATTGTTGGGCTCTCGCTTGAGAGCCGCTTCAAAGTCGGCTGCGGCATCTTTGGCATGGTGCAGGTCGTTTAGCGTGTATCCACGATTCACATACGCTGTTACTACATTAGGGTCGCGATTGAGCGCCTCGGTAAAGTCCTTGGTCGCCTTCTCTTGTTGGCCGGCATGTTTGTCGACATAGCCCATCAACAGCGGAAGATCGGCGTCCTTGGGAAAGATGTCTACATACTGGGTAGCCAACGACGAGAGCTCGTCGTATTTTTCGAGACGGAGCAGATCGTATCCCATGTAGACGACGACATCTCGGTCGTGGGGCAGCTTCTTGATGGCTTGCTGTGCAATTTCCAGAGACTTCTGGTTGTCACCCTTGAAGCTGTAATACCGCTCTTCTTCGCGCAGGAGCGTAGGCTCGCTGGACATGTCGCTGGTGACGCGATTCATCCAGGTTCCGGCCAAAGGGATGTCATGGGCTTCAATAGCGGCATTCATGGCGCCGGCAACGATCAGAGGCTTGCGCGGGTCGAGAGCGAAGGCTTTGTCGTAAGCGGCTTCTGCTTTTTTGAACTCGTGACGAGCGGTGTAAAGATCGCCGAGCGCCAGGTGAGGAATATAGAGTGTGGGATCGACCTGGGCAAGATGAAGAAAGTACTTCTCCGCCTCTTGATCGCGGCCTGCTACGCGCGACGCATAGCCGAGCGAAGTGAGCGCGAAGCGGTTGTTGGCATCGATGGCGAGAATTTGCTTATAGACCGCGATTGCATCTTCGGTGCGGCCGATTTTCATGAGAATGTCGCCGTTGAGTTGCAGGTCGTCACGATCGCGAGGACTGATCGCGAGCGCTTCTTTGACATCGCTGAGGGCGCCGTCATTGTCGCCCGCATTGAGCTTGATGACCGCTCTGAGGCGAAGATACTGCGGTTTTCCAACGGCATTTGGATCGATTGCATTGATCTTGGTTTGCGCAATATTGAGTTGGCTGCGGGCATCGCCGTCGTCGCCAACGCTTTTGTAGGTTTCCATCAAGTCGAGGTTTAGCTGGATCCCGTACAAGCGACCTTCGCTGGGGTCTGCGGGAAGATTGGCCAGGGCCGCGCTGTACTCCTTGATCGCATCTTGACCGCGATCCTCGATGCGCGCGATGGAGCCGCGAATGGCATGGAGCCGATAATGGTTGGCATTGATTTTCTCGGCGCGCAGCAGGAACGAATCTGCTTCCTTGAACAGACCGGCTCCGACCTGGGCTTGTGCAGCCGAAAGCTGGAGGTTGAGGTCCTTGGGCGTGGCGTTCGCGGCTTGGGCATACAGCTTGGCCGCATCTCGCATATTGCCGTTGAGCTGGAAGGTGTAAGCCAGTTCCGCCACAACGTCGGGGGTCGGATTCTTGATGGTTTTGAGGGCCGCTATGGCTTCGGGATAGTTCCCACTTTCGCGGTAATAGCCGGCCATGGTTCTTTCGACTTCTGGATTGTCAGGGGAGTGCTTTTTGGCCAGTTCGAGATAGTGGTTCGCGAGGTCCATCTGTTTGGTTCGCTGATAAGAGAGAGCCATCAGTAATTCGGAGCGCACGCCGGGCTGGACGTGCTCGGCTTTGCCAAGCCAATCGATTGCCTCGGTATAGTCGCCCGCTCTCATATAGAGCTCTCCCAGCAAGACTTCATCGTCTTTGCGCCGCGGGTCTGAGGAAACGACTTGCTTGAGGAGACGCTCAGCTTCCTCGGTGCGGCCCGACATGCTGTAGGTTTGCGCAAGGCCGGAAAGTCCTTCAAGGGAAGAGGGGAGCAGGCGAAGACCGTGCGAATAAGCGTCTACGGCGCGCTGTAGTTTGCCGTTCAGCCTGGCTGCATATCCTAGCAGAAACCACAACTGCGGGTCGTTTGGAGCATTTTTCGCGGCCCGCTCGGCGTAGTCGAGTGCCAGCGCTTTGTCGCCGTGCTGTAGGGCCAGGGCGGCTGCGCGCGCAAGGCGTGCATTCTGAATATTCGAACCCCACCCGAGAGATTGGTCGGTCGACTGCGCCTGCTTAGGATTCTGGGGAGTTTTTGACGAATCCGATCCCACGCTGTAATCTTGCGCGTGGCCTTGGTGGCAGAGCGCAAACAACACAAACACCAACGCAGTCTTCAGGAGGCCAAGTCTAACAATCAAAGGGAATCACCGTGTCTCGGAATTTAGTTATGTTATTTGATTCCAAAAAACCTCCTAGTGTTGGCCGTACAAAGACGTCGATGGCTCTATTCGTGTAAATTTTGCTTCAAAAGACAGGTTTTAGGCCCAAGAAAAGCAGATGACAAAGCAACCAGAATTGGTGCTTTTGGAATCGAATGAATAGCGCCTAAGAGAGACCTGCTTACGGCCGCCAAATGGGGACTCGCCTTCAGTTATACCTTTGCAACTCAATGTATTGTTAGCAGGTGCGGCTTGACGCGCCATAAATCGAATGCCCAGGCATAACCGAATCCCAGGGAAGTTTTGAGAGGCAAAAGTGCCGAGAGTTGATTCAGTTTCACCATCACGACGACCGATCCCTATGAGCCTGATTCTAATGGCGGTTGTCGTGATTCATTTGCCGCTTCTTCTGCTCCGATTGCCGTTGAAATCGTACGATACGAATTTTCACATTCTGTTCGCTTCGCAGTATGCGCACCACTGGTTTGACCCTTGGAATCCCAAGTGGTATGCAGGATTTTCACAGACGACCTATCCGCCACTTCCTCAGCAATGGGTGGCATTGATATCGCATGTAATCGGTCTGGATATGGCCTACATGGCGGTTCAGCTGGCGGCCATGCTGCTGCTTGCGGTTGGAGTCTATCGTTTTTCGCTGCTATGGGTTAGCCCGCGGGCTGCGTCGTTTGCGGCATTGGGAAGTGCATTTCTTGGGTCGCAGAGCTTTCTGGTGTATTCGGCGGGGCAGTTGGGCACGACGTCGGCGGCTCCGATTTATCTGAATGCGCTGCCGTTCCTCTATGAATGGGTGCGATTCGGCAAAGGGAAGTCGTTTTTGAAGGCTGCGGTTCTCTGCGCTGCGGCTGCGGCCGCGCATCATGCCACACTGCTGTTTGGAGCGGTTTTCTTCGCTGTGCCGGTCTTGATCCTGGCGTTTTTTGATCGCGAAGGCGGGGAACGCGTGTCGACGCCGGCGTTTGTGACGCGCACGGTGGCGAGCGTGATTGTGATTGGTGCTGCGGTTGTGCTGGTAATTCTGCCGTTTTGGATCGCGCTGGTCAAGTACCCGGTTACGCAATTGCCGATTCCGCACGCCAGCCGCGCGAACTATATATTGAGCCCGTTCTGGGGATTGAACTATTTTTTGGTTCCGTGGGGAGCATTGGCGCTGGCCTTGCCGTTCATTTTCTGGCGAGGATCGGTGGTTCCGCGGCTGCGACCGCTACTGTTTGGGTTCTGGCTGGCTTTCATGATTGGTTTGGGGGGCACAACTCCGGTGGCGTCGATTTTTCTACGGCGCGCCTTTGAAGTGCTGACGATGGAGCGCTTCTCCTATTGGGCGACCCTGCTCGCGCTGCCGATTGTGGGGGCACTGGCTGCGGACCTGATCGATAAGTACCGACTTCGCGCGGCTGCGGGGTTGACGATTCTGGCGGCGGTGACCTGCGCGGTCGGAGTGGGCTGGGTTACGTTCAGGGGGGCTGAAGGGGACTTTAGTGTGGAATCCAGCGCCGCGTGGTTGAATCGCGACGGTCACGACAAGTACCGGTATATCACGCTGGGATTTGGCGACAAGATCGCCCGCCTGGCAGCGATGACAGACGCCAGCAGCGTAGACGGCGAATGGAACTCGGGCCGCATGCTGCCGGAGCTGACCCAGCACGGAGCGGGCGCGCTGACCAGTTCAAAGGGATTTGGCACGAACGGTCTTGATGCACTGCGGGCGATGCTGATGCATGCGGATCATTACGGGCTGAAGTGGATTTTCGTGCGTGATCCATACTATGACGCCCTGCTATCGTTTGCGGGATGGCGGCCGGTTGATGATCTGGAAGACAAGACGATCATTGTCTGGAGCAAGGATGGTGTGCCGCCTGCGACGCCCTTGAATGCGGCCCAGATTCCCCCTCACTGGCAGGGCATCATGTGGGGTATCCTGCCCTTCGGCAGCAGCCTGTTCGCGATCCTGGTGATACTAATTCCCGACAAAAAACGCGATCTGAGTGAGACGGAAGATCAGTTGGCCACCGATAACGACAACTACGTGCAGGGGAGGTTGGTCTCGTGAGCAAGGGAGGACTTCTCGCTGTATCACTCGGAGTTGTAACCATCGCGCTGGTAGCCATTGGAACTATCTGGCCTGTGCCGGCGGCGCAGTTTTATGCGGGCAAACAGGGATTCATTCGTTCGTCATCGACTCCGGAAGAAGCTGTACGAAACGTCGGCGAAGATATTCGTGAGAGGCATTTGGCCGCGGCCTATTCCGGCTTCGCCAACAAGGCCCAATTCACGGAGCAGCAGTTCGAACACGACTTGTGGGGGTCGTATCTAGGGCTGCGCACATACTCTGTGTTGGATCACTTCGACGTGAGGCCAATTCGTGCATCAAACAATGAAGCGGAGATGCAACTAAAGTTGTACTGGTCAACAGTGGTCGGCATTTCGACTGACTCCAGGAACTTGCATCTATTAAGGAATGGAGATCGCTGGGATGTGGAATGGCCCTTTGTCAAAGAAGCAACGGTGGCGCCCCAGGTTATCCCGGTGAACTATCTTCGTTGGGACGTGATTTACCCCGGTGGGGGGGATGATTGGGGAGTGCAGGATGTCGAGGCACCCCATGTCAAGATCGTGGACATGCATCCGATTGAGCGAGCCGATGGTGTCGTGATCATGGGTGAGCTGCTGAACGAAGACGTCGTACCGGCGTACGTGTCGGTTTCTGCAACGCTGGAGTCAAAGAATCAGGGCACGATCGCAACGGAAGGGGCCTTCGACCGAATTTCTCATCTGCTGTTACCGAAGCAAGTTACTCCGTTTTTCATCAACTTCCCGAAGGTGGCCTTGTCCGACGTGGGCAAAATTCACATGACGCCGTTTTCGACGCTCGTAGCAGCGTCAGCCGACCCCGTGATCGAGATTCAGGACGAGAAGCTCAATCCGGCGCCGGATGCCTCCGTAACAGGGGAACTGGTGAACCAGAGCGGACAGATAGTTAACGTGGCGCATGTGCTGGCTACTTTCTACGACAAGACGGGGCAATTGGTGTGGGTTTCGGATGCATACGTCGATCACGCCCTGTTGCCGCAAACGCCGGCTGCTTTTCTGGTTCATATTCCTGAGGACCTGGCGAGAAAAATCAGCACTGAGCGGACAGTAGTGGCTACATTCAGCGTAGGGAGTGCCCGATGAATTCGCGAACGGCATTCCTCATTGGCGGGCTCATAAGTGCTGCGACGCAAGTGGTTTTCGCGCAGAGCGGCAGTTTGACGTTGCCAAAAACCGTTGAAGCCGGGAGCGCATTTTCGATTTCGACCAGTGGAAATGGAAAATCTACTCTTTACATAGTAGGTCCGAGTCAGGTATTAAAACGTGATGTGCAACTGGGGGAGACCGTAACGTTTCCCAACGGAACGCTGTACAACTCAGGGCACTACCTGGCAATTCTCTCTGGAACTTCCTCTGCAGAGAACGATTCGTTTGATGTTGTGTCGGCCGGAAAGCCGGCGAACTTGAATTTCTTCGCGAAACCGTCTCGTCTTCAAGTTGGTTTGCGCGGTGGCATTACCGGTGCAGCTTACGTCTTCGACGCCTATCGCAATTTGATCACCGCGCCTACGGCGGTATCGTTTGAGTTGTCGGGACCTTCTGGAACTGTGCAAAGACGCACAGCGACAACCAAGGAGGGCGCTGCCTGGACACAGATGGATTCCACGCCGCAGCAAGGCACGGATAAGTTTGTGGCTCGCGTTGAAGACCTTACGAGTACGCGCATCATCGGGCAAGTTCCAGGTGATCCGTGCGCGTTGAAGATGAGCGCTTCGCCTTCGGGTAAGCGAGTGAAATTGTCGACCGAACCAGTACGTGATTGCAGCGGCAACGCAGTACCGGATGGAACGATCGTCACTTTCACGGAAGCATATAGCGGCGAGCAGTCGACCGTGGACGTACCGCTCAAGCGCGGCGTTGCTGAAGTGGAAATGCCTGCTCATAATGGCGCAATGATCACCGTTGCGAGCGGAGTGGTACTCGGTAATCAGATTCGTTGGACAGGGAAGTGACCATGTTGAAGTCTCTCCTGATTCTTTTCGTCGCGGTTGCATCGACTCCGGTCTTCGGGGCAGACTTGGCGACGGTGCGCGTGGAGACGACGAATCTGCAGGGTCCTCGAGTGCTCGAGGAGCAGACCAGCAAGGCCGTCATTCGCGATTATCTGCAGGCCTGGCAGACTTTGGGAACGGCACTTCAACAAAATCGCACGGATTTGCTGGGTTCAAGTTTTGTTGGAAATGCAAAAGACAAGTTGACAGAAACGATTCAACAACAAGTGTCACTAGGTCTCAGCACTCGTTATCAGGATCGGTCACACGATCTCAAGATAGTGTTCTACTCCCCTGAAGGACTCTCGATCGAATTGCAAGATACGGTTGAATACGACGTGCAGGTCCTCGACCATGACAAGGTGCAAGCGACGAAGCGAGTAAGCGCGCATTACATCGTTGTTATGACTCCTGCCGAAGTGCGATGGAGAGTAAGGGTTTTTCAAACTGAACTCGAGTAATCCATTAACAGACTGCGAGTAATGGAACCGGGAGTACGCAGCAACAACGGGCACTACCAAAGCAAGAGACCCGAAAAAATGCTTAATTGAGGAGCCAACAACATGATCTCAGTGGTCGTCCCCATTTATAACGAAGAGGAACTGATTCTCAGGTTCCATGAAGCCCTGGCGAATTCCTTGGAGGGCACTGGCGCAGAGTGGGAAGTTGTGTACGTAAACGACGGTTCAAAGGATTCATCTCTTGAACTGTTGAAGGCTCTGCAGGCCAATGATTCACACGTGGTGGTCGTTGAACTGTCTCGCAACTGGGGACACATGGGGGCAATCACTGCCGGCTTGCAGACGGCTCGCGGTCGCGCAGTTATTCTCATGGATGGCGATTTTCAGGATCCGCCGGAGGTCTTGCCGCAGCTGATCGACGCATGGCGCGAGGGCGCAGAGGTTGTGGTCGCGGTGCGACGCAGCCGTCAGGAGAGCCGCAAGGTTCTTGCCAAGCTCTTTCCGTTGTTCTATCGCGTGATGGGGGCTCTTTCGGATTATCCGATTCCGCTCAACGCTGGAATTTTCAGCCTCATGGATCGCAAGGCTGTCGACTCAGTCAATGCGATGGGCGAACGTAATCGCTATCTCCCCGGCCTGCGCGCCTGGGTTGGTTATAAGAATGCGATTGTCTACTACGATCGGCAAGATCGGTTGGCCGGCGACGGCAAGCTCTCGTTTATCAGCCGCATCAAGTATGCGATGGATGCGATCACCAGCTTTAGTTACAAGCCGCTGCGTCTCAGCTTCGGGTTGTTCTCTTTCACGAGCTGCATCTCCGCCATTCTGGCTTTCTCGATGATCTTCTCGAAAGGAACGGTAGCGACCGCGGCCTTAGGCGTCGCTGCAGCTGTGTTTTTCGTCGGTGGCCTCTTGCTGCTGTCTCTCGGAGTATTGGGAGAGTACATCGGCCGCATCTATGATGAAGTGCGGAGTCGGCCGCTATCGATCATCAGCCAGGTTCACACGTCAGCAGTCGGTGCTGGGCGCATGTCGCCTCAGGTCGGCATGATGGCGATGCAAAACGGAACCTATCGCGAGGAAGAAGTAACCGAGGCGGCGTAGTTAGTACAGCCGGTTCCGGGTTACAAATAGGCTCCCGTGTTTTCGACTCCTTTGGAGCCCCACCACACACGGTGGGGCTTGCTTTTTGTCTATAGAAAGATATACGGATGGAGCTGGGTTAGTGTTGGTCCTTTGAAGCAGTTGAGGCGACGGGGCCTGTCGTCAGCGGGTTTTGTACCGGTTGGTTATCGCAACGTGGCGGCAGGCCATCTTCAATCGCGGTGCCTTCTTCGTGATCGTTCCATGTTTCAACCATCACGTAGGGCAGCAGATCGTTCGCGGGAAAATACTTGCGCCACAAATTGAAAGTGTCAGCGAGTGTCTGTCCGCAGCGCGCGGAGATATGCCGATTGAGTCCCCATGAGGCTTTGCTGTCGTCGAAGCCTGCCCATGCAGCACCGACTATGATTTTGTCGGCAAATTTAGAGTGCATCTTTTCGTAAAATTCACGCAAGTATGGCTCGCCCCAATTGCTGCCATCCGCGGCCCAGCCTTTCGGCCCAGGCTGGATCCATGCGTAGAATCCGTCGAATGCGTTGGCGTCCGTGCCGGGAAGATTTTCCTCGATGAGCCATGGTGGGTTGCTCCACTTGGCAACCGACTGACGAACCCTTTCCCAATCAGTGTGACGACCTTTAGGGAAGATGAAAATAACCGGACGACCCTGGTAAGTGAGATAGGCGGTACGACCTGGTGCCGAAGAGGAAAGATACGTGTCGTGGAAGAATTTGAAATCCGCGATCGCCTCGTCGGTGGCTCCGTCGTCTGCGTCTGTTTCGTCGTACATCATCGCAACGTGAAATTTCTTTTCCGCCGCGATCTTTTGAATTACCGCATAGCTGCGATCGATAAATGGTTCTCGATCGCCATACCAATCGACAACGAATGCAGAAATGCCCATGCTCTTGGCTTTCTCTATTTGACTGCCGATTTTTACGGGATCCTGCGTCGAGTAGCCAACGGAAATATGTTTGGGATGTCCAAACCACGCCTCATAGAGAGCAATCACCTCAGGCGATTGTCCTGCTGCCTTATACTTCAGCGGTTGAGGTTCATATGGGTTGGAATGATGGCATCCGAGAGGGAAAAGAAGAAGACAGGAAAGGGCACAGCTTAATCGAATAGACATTGTCTAATGGTTTAGAAGCCGTTGAATTCTTTTCGGTTGTCGCATGTTCAAGAAACACGGCCCAAATTTGCTCGAACTGAGCAGCATGAATGTTAAATTTCGCATCATATAAGTGTCGCCGCAAAATAAAGCCCAAAATTTGTTAGGTTCGATAATCGATCGGTCCTACGTGTGATTTGGAGTTGCCAAGAGGTGAATGTTCTGACCAAGACGAAGAGTCTCCATTCGCGGATCGTTTCCGGAAGTGTTGTGTTGCTTTCGGGGTCGGGTCTGACGACGGCGATCAACCTTACCTATAACATTATGGTGGCGCGGTTCCTTGGGCCCAAGGGATTCGGTCATGCGACGGTTGTCTACACGATTCTGACGCTGATTTCGGCGGTGACTCTTTCGTTTCAGATCGTCTCCGCAAAGGTTGTGGCTCAGCAGGATCTACTGTCCAGAAAAGGTGCAGTCTATCGCATGTTTCATCGCAGCGCGTGGGCATGCGGGATTTTGGTCGCGCTGTTGCTCCTGGTCTTTCAGAAGTCAATTGCAGATTATTTGAATTTGCCTGATTCCACGCTTGTCGCTTTGCTTGCGATCGGCGCTGCGTTTTATGTGCCGTTGGGTACCCGCCGCGGTTACATCCAGGGGACGTTGGGATTTCGCCGCCTGGCTACTAACCTCGTGCTCGAAGGCGCGGTTCGTCTCGGTGGATCGTTCCTGTTAATTGAGTTGGGATATGGAGCTCAAGGAGTCATTGCTGCGAATTCAGTTGCCGTCGCGGTGGCCTACTTCGCAGTGCAGCCGAAACTCGGTGCGCGGGTCCCAAATCCACTGGCGTTTTCATACGCGGTGCGCGAGACATTTCAAGCATTGGTCTTCTTTTCCGGCCAAGTGCTGATCAATAATTGCGATATTGTTTTGGTGAAGCACTTCTTTGATGCGAAGGAGGCTGGGCTCTACGCTGCCGTTGCGATGGTGGGTCGCGTGATCTTTGCTTTTTCGTCGGCGGTAGTGAACAGTATGTTCCCGCTTGTGGCGGGCACTGGCGAAGAGGAGCGGAAAGACTTCAAGGTTATTGCAACATCGCTGGCGTTGGTGCTGGGTACCGGTTCGATCCTGGCGCTTGGTCTTGCGGTCGCGCCGGCTGCGGTTTGGACTAGATTCTTCGGGGCAGGATTCGAGATCGCGGGCAAGTATGATCTTCCCTACTTGCTTGCGTTGTATGCGATCACGACGGTTGTTTATTCGCTGAGTGTGGTGATCATTACCTTCGAGATGTCTTATAAGATCGCCAATACGAGCTACGTTCAATTGGCGTTCAGCGGCGTTCTCATCGGAGCGCTCTGCATCTTCCACTCCTCGTTGCGAGAGGTGATCCTGGTACAGCTTGTCCTCATGGCTGTTCTTCTCGTATTCGTGGCCATGCCGTTTCTTGTGGATTCGCTGAGTAACCCGAAGCAATTGCTTGCTGGGGGAATGTGCTCGCCTGTCAGGATACTTCGTCGAGTATCGGAAGACGAGGTTATTGCAGAGTTTTTGAAGAGCGACTTCTACTATCCTGCGTTTCGCGAGTACCAGGAAAGTCTTCGCGAAATTGTTGTCAATCCAAACCTCGATGACAAGGCTGAGAATGCAAAGCGCAGGGCCTTGTTCTTTATTCGGCAACTCTCCTTGTGGAAGGAACTTCCCACGAGCACAGAGTGGTACGAGGTTGAAGTGAACGAGGAAGACATCGACCACGTGAGGGTGTTTCCTCGCGCGCAGTGGAGGAAATTGGCACGTGGTAATTTCTCCATACCTGAGGTGGTCGAGAGCCTGCGTACACGCCGTCACCTGGTTGACGCTTCATTTTTATCCAAGGTCGATGCAATTCGTGATCGTCTTGTTCGAGAAGAATCCGGTGTTGGCGCCGTGATTATGATTGGCGTCAACGAAAACGAACCACTCACGGTGCTGGACGGGAATCATCGCTTTGTCTCTGCAATGCTGGCGTCGCCGCCGCGTCTGGACAGGTGTCGATTCTTTTGCGGATTGTCTCCGCGCATGGCGGAGTGCTGCTGGTATAACACCAATCTGGTGACGCTATTTCGCTACGGAAGGAACGTTCTCGCGCACGTATTGCGCAATCCCGAAGCGGAGTTGGCGCGACTTCTGCAGAGTCCAGGTTGATGAAGACAAAGCGACTGTTCCAGGGCATCGGCGAATGGCCGCCCATCTAATAACGTCGTGTGGCCAGGTAGAAAAGTACAAAATCCAGAATAGGACGTGCATATGACTAATCGAATGCGTACGGCCGCAGTGAAGCAGTTGCCGGAGAAACTAACTGCGAGACAAGTGCGTTTATTCTTGAGTGAATTGAAGAATTGTCTCGCTGTTGACCGGCCTTGCATCGTTTTGGATTGTTCCAAGATTCAGGAGATGAACGCAACAATCATGGATCTGCTGCTGTGCTGCCTTGAAGAAACGCTGAAGCGCAACGGAGACGCTAAGCTGGCTGCGGTTCCGCCGGAGTTGGAAGCTTTTCTCAAGCATGCCGGAGCTAGCCGGCTTTTCGAGATTTATGGCACAGTTGGCGAGGCAGTAAGCAGCTTCCGTCGACTTCGGACGGGTTCGGTTTCGTACTCATATGCAACGGTCGGCTCGCACCACATTTCAGAGAGTGTCGCGTAGGTGTTTGGGATAATAATCCCGGATGGCATTCGCGCAAAGTGGAGCGAGGGAGGCACGGTGAAAGTTTTGGATACTTGGTTGAAGAAGTTGATTGCAGGTTGCCTTGCAATGGTACTTGCGGTTCCAGCGGCGAACGCGGCGACTCCGCCACAAAAGCCGGTCGATAGCCAGCGGTCGCAGAGTACTTCGAGTAGCACGGCCCAGGTCGACCAGTCGGGGAAGTCAAGTGCGGATGGCGCGGAGACCTACCCTGATAGCCCAGACGTGGCTAGTTTGCAGGCCCAGGCGACACCTTCCACGCCTTCGCAATCTAGTCCTGAGACGCAGCAAGGCGATGCTCAGAAGCCAGTTGGTACGGCTGCGGCACCTTACGAAAAACCTACTGGTGTTGCGGCATCGCGTCCGGCCGGGGCAGTGGTCGCACCGGCAAAGCAACGTCGCGCGCGCCGCATATTGATCAGCGTAGGTATAGTCGTCGGCGCTGCTGTAGCGGTTGGAATCGTAGCGGGGCTTTCTAAATCGAATTCCGGCAGGCCGTAAGCGGAAAAGTCTGGATGTTCGATCTGAACTGCGGAGCATAACAATGGATGCACACAAAAGCAACCGTACCAAGTTCGTGAGTTTCTCCGGCATTGACGGGTCGGGAAAAAGTACCCAGATCGAAGGTCTTCGAGCAAGCGCGGAGCAGGCTGGAATGCGCGTCGTAATGATCAGGTTCTGGGATGACGTGGCACGGCTGAAGAATCTGCGCGAGACGACGGGGCACAAGGTTTTCAAAGGCGAAAAGGGTGTTGGAAGCCCGGAAGCGCCTGTCAATCGGCGCGACAAGAATGTGCGGTCATGGTATATGACGTGGGTGCGCCTGGTTCTCTACTTTGTAGACGCCTGGTCGATCCGCAAAATGGTCAAGAAGACTCTGCGCTCTGACGCCGATCTCGCCATATTCGATCGCTACACCTACGACGAGCTAGCCAACCTGACACTGAGTAACCCTTTCATTCGAGCCTATGTCCGGCTGGTAATGGCATTCGTACCGCGACCGCATATCAGCTATGTTCTCGATGCTGATCCGGTGCTGGCACGCGCACGAAAGCCTGAGTACCCGTTGGACTTTTTACATTTCAATCGTCAAGCCTATTTGACGCTGAGCCGGCTTATTGGAGGAATGACCATTATTCCTCCTAATCCGGTTGAAGACGTAAAGCGAGACGTGCTTGGCCATGCAGAGAGAGTGTTGGCGATCGGAGTTGTTCGCAATGACGCTGGCATGGGGTTGAGCGAGGTCGGAGCGAAGACAGCGAACCTTGAGAGAGCGCATGCAGGATCGGCGACGCGCTGAAGTTCGTCGGTCGTTATTGAGGCGGGGTGCTTAGATCTGGACGCAATTTCTGCAAACTTCTCTGCATGCGTGTATTTTCGTCTTCTGACTCCGGCGGTGGAGGCGGAGTACCGGTCGGAGCATCCGGTGGCGGCAATACGACCGCATTCGGATCGGGCCCATCCAACTCGGGTCCATCATCGTCAGATTTGACCTGGTTTTGTGGAGCAGGATTAAATGCGGCGCCCTTCTGTGCGGTAAGTAAAAGCTTGCGTGGCGTACCGCTGGCTTCGCCGCCCACCATAATGAAGTTGTAACCGGAACCCACGAGGAGAGCAGTCAATACGTCGCGCGAATTTCCAGGACCATAAATCCCGAATACGCGCGGTCCTTGATTGAGCCCTTCGATGGTCATGCCGCTGATGTCGGCCAGGTTTTGCAGGATTTGGGTGAGATCGGAATTATTGGCCTCAACCGTGAGTTTTCCATCGCGGAGGCTGATCGCTGCGGGACGGACTGGTATTTCAGTCGAGGCCGACTGTTGAGTATCCTTCTGTTCGCCTGTGGTACCGGGCAGTGCGGGCGCGGAGGGATGGGTGCTCGAATCAGTATCTCGCGGAGATGCCGTTACAGGGAATTTGGGATCTTTATTCGAAGGGGCGCCAGGAGTCATCACTCCCTGCGAATAGCACACGGACGCAATGAGGAGCATCGATGCAATGCTGGCATGTATCAACGTTTTCAAGTTTGCCGGTATGGTCTTGCTTATGCTGAAAAACACCAAGAAAGCGACCTCGTAGCTAGGCGCTGCCATGCCTGAACTACTTGTATTATAGTGTCAGGTTGGCTATGGCCACCAAAAGCGGGTAGTACTTCAGTGCATCATATTCAAATCAGTCCTAACGGAAGGCTTCAGCGATGCGATTGAGAAATGTCTGCAAACACCTTGCGCTGCCGCTCTTGGTGGCCAGCGTTGGCGCACTGATGGCTACGAGCGCCGAAGCCGCATCGTGCAAAACCGAATCCCAAATGATTGCCGCGGAGCGCGACGCGCTATCGCTCGCAGCCCGCATGGTTGCGACCGAGGTGCAGACGGGCGATGTACAAGGGATGAAGACAAACACGATTCCGGCCGTAGCCGCAGACTTTAGCGGCATCGCTTCGTCTGTGGAGGGATTAAAGCCGCTCGTTCAGAAGGCAACGGTCACGGTATTTGACCTCTATGCTTTGGACGCATCTACGGAGGCCCCCAACACTCCGCGAACCGATTTCTACTGCGGCACGCCGGTAGTCGTTTTGAACTTTACCGATCTGCCTCCTGGAAGTTATGCCCTTGCGATCCTTCACGCAACCGGTGTGCCTCAACCGCAGCAAATCAGCTTGATCTTGTCCAAGACCGCCGATCGTAAGTGGATGCTTGCAGGTCTTTTCAGCAAGCCGATGACGGAGGCAGGTCACGATGGGCTTTGGTATTGGGTGTCGGCGCGCAAATATGCACAAAAGAGCATGAACTGGTCGGCATGGTTCTATTATCGGACCGCCGCCAACCTTCTCAATCCTGTGCCGTTCCTGTCGAGTTCAAACCTCGATAAGCTGCAGCATGAAGAAGACAAGGTCCATCCTGAGAATCTTCCCGGCACTAACCCGCTGACACTCGACGCAAAGGGGTCAAGCTTCAAGGTTACGGCAGTCGATATCACTTCAGAACTTGGGGCGCTCGATCTCGATGTTCACTACACCCCTGACGCAACTCAAGCGGCGAAGTTACGCGATCCTCCATCGGCGCGACAGCAGGTTATCGACGTTATGACAGGGTTATTGGCACTTCATCCTGATTTGCATGAAGCCTTCCATGGAATTTGGGTTCATGCAGACCAGGGGGACGCCTCCATCTTCTCCTTGGAACTGCCGATGGATCAGATCACGGGCACCCAGCCGACCGCGATGAATCTGAGTCCGAATATCAGACCGTAGAATTCTCACCAACAAGTGATTTGATCGAAAGGCCGAAACCTCCGCTTGTGGCGGAGGTTTCGGTTTTTTCGGGTGGATGGGTGAGGGAGTTCCAAATGCTTCCGATGATGCAAACTGCTGGCGGCAGGGTAGCACTTGGCCAGGTGCGACACGCTCGCACAGCGTAAACTATAGGTAATCGTTACACCCTATATATGCCATCTAATCTTGACCTAATCTATCAATGTCACTCATCGATTTAGTTTCCTATAATCTCAGCCTGTTTTCGATGCAGAATCCAAAGCCGCCTCTCCTTCCAGCAAGGCTGACTTTGCAGTCAATGAACAGGCTTTAACGCTTTCCTCAGGGTTGATGACCGAATCCTAGCAGGATAAATTGGTTACGCAATGTGACGGAAGTCACGATCAATAGCTCTAAAGTGTTACTAATGTTTTAAATCAGGCCGGTAGGATATTGGTTTCAGTATTTTGCATCTGGCCCGCTTCTTATGCAACAAGACTGGCGTGCATATTTGCTCAAATAGCTGAATAAATTTAAGTTAATACGAAATGGCAATTTGAGATTAAAGAAATCTGCTAGCGAATAAAGGCGGAAGCGGCGATTGGCAGCGAGTTTTCGGTTGGCACTTTGGTAATATGCCGGTCCCAATTTCGCCCCAGGCTTGTCCAAAAGCGAGTCAGTGCCACATGCTCGCCGAAGTGCGCGGATTGTACCCCAGGGAAGTCCTGGTTGCCTGTCATCTAACGGATCACGCACAATTCCATCTCCTGTCAAACTGACCAGGGTCCAGTAACTAGAAATTCCTGTTTGGGATAAGTTTTATGCGCATGTAACTTGGTCCGTAGCTCTCGGACCGGCTGAGGAAGATCGGGAGGGGCGAATCAAGACCACATGAATAATACATCCAAATATGCGATTTGAATTAAAAATCATCACTTACTTTTACTTTGTTAGAGTAGCTTCTCGATGGAGTTACTCTAACAGCCAAGTAACTGTCCGCCGATGAAAGGGCAAGCTAGGCAGGCGCGAAAAAATCGGCAAAATTCACTTGCGTTTTCGCTGATATTTGGGCGACAATCCTCCTGCATTACGAACGTGTGCTTCAGCGACGGTCTACTGGTTCCCATTCCCGACTTGCCACGGATGACTTCCCCATTCCTTGTAGCTTCAAACATTTCCAGAGCTAACCCGTAGACCCAGGTGTCTGGTTAGGACTTAACAACAAATTCATGTCAGCGCGAGAGCACAGGCGTGTGCTCCAACGTGGAGGTGTGCGTGAAAACATGGGCTCGAGTGAGCATTAGTGTTTGTGGAATCGTCATTGCAACGGCAGCGACATTTGGCTTTTATTCAGGAAACGTGAATAGCATTCTCTCTGCAGATTCGGAGCTTCGCCGCTTTCCTTCGAACCTGGAGGCATCCTCCAGATTGCCCTACGATGTCGATGAAGAGCGGGTGAAAGAACTGGTAGCGCAAGATCACCGGAAGAATGGTGTTTTCTCTCCCGATGACAGCGCGGGGCTGGTCGCCGCGCAGCGAGAGTTCGATATATTGACGTGGCAAGCGTTTCTGGCTCTCAATTGGCCGCAAAAAACCTATGGTGAACCTGAACCGGACATCAACGATACTCACGGCGAGCCTCTGTGGCGTTACTGGATTCCGAGTCAAAAGATCTTCCTTCCAGGCGGAGCGACTCCATCCTCATGGAATGCGGAGAAACAAGTAACTGAGGCCACGGCAAAGGACTTTGTCTTATTTAAGACGAAGGCTGCATGGCGGCAAAACGCATCGGCGGACGATAACTTCCAGGCTTTCTCGGGTCCACTTGTCGATCAGAATGGCAAATGGGCACGCTATGAGGCATTGGTCGACGAAGAGGAATTTAACTACATTCTCGAAAACAAACTATATAACTTGGACGGCCAGATAGAGTTCAGCCAGCGAAGAGACAACAACGAAGTAAACCTGCCGGTAAACGAAGGCACGAGAAAGCATGGCGCGATCGAGATCAAGCTGGCATGGAAGGAACTTGGCGCCAACGATGATCCAAAGCGTTTTTACACCAAACAGATCAACGTGAAAGTATCCGGGCCTGATGTCGGCGGTAAGCCGCAGACGCGTACGATCAACGCTGGCCTGGTTGGAATGCACATCGCGATGCGCACACAGTCTTCGCCGGAGTGGATATGGGCGACGTTTGAACAGGTGGATAATGAGCGCCAAAACAAGACAGACCACGGCTTAAGTCATGCGAACTTCATGAATCCGCACTTGAAGAACGTTCCGGTCAATATACTGCCGGCGAAGAACGCTGATTGCACTCCGCCGGGAAGCAAGACCAATTGCACAACATGGTACGAGAGCCTGACAAAGACACCCGTGCAGGTGGAGCGCGTGGTGGTGCCAATTCAACCGGGTCTCAATCCGGTAGATGACGTCTTAAAGAAGGAGACTGACGCCCTCAATCGCGAGGTGCAGGATCTGCTTCGTGAAAATCATTCGGTCTTGCAATTCTATGAACTGATCGGAACACAATGGCCTGTTCGTTCCAATGCTCCTGCGTTTGCAGGTGGACAGGGAAGCGCGCCCGAAAGCATTACCAATAAAACGCCGGGTGATATGGTTCCTGTCTTTCTCGTGAATACGACGATGGAGACTTACTTTCAAAAAGGCAAGCAAGCTGCAGGCGCGCTGGAACAGGACGATCGTTTGCCCGACAACAGCGCGGCTGATAGCACATCAGTCATAGGTACGGAAAGCTGCATCGGGTGCCATTATTCGGCGGGCATTTGCACCGGATACAAGCGCAATGTTGATGGGTCACCGGCATTGGCATCGAATGGCGGCAAGATTCCTGTCTTCGGTGAAAACGGACACTTCGGTCGCACGGCGCATGGGAACTTTAGCTGGATGCTGCAGATCGAAGCGAGCTCGCCTAACCTGTCTCCACCGAGCGCCACGCCGCGCCTGCACCGTTCGGGAATCAAGCCAAACGTTCAGCCCTGATCATCAACCTGGCCCTCAACCGCCTTTGCCGGCAAGGAGTCCCATGAGCGTTGATTCGCAGTACTCTTCTTATCGCTATGTGCGCGTAGATGAATTTAACCCCAACAGTGCGGAAGGATGGACGCAGTTCGGCAATGTATCAGAGTGCCTGTTCGATAAGGCCGATAGCATATTCACGCTTACCGGCGTATCGACAGGTGGCAATGCTGCGCCGGTGCTCAAGATATACATACTTGGGCCGGCGGCGTTTCGCGTTCGCTTCAATCCAACAGGCGATTACAGCATGGATGGCTCGTTTGCCGTGGTGAGCAAGGATCTTGGCACGGCGAATGTAAATGTCTTGCAAAACGACACTCAGAAGCTCTCCGTGGACTTGGGCGCGGTTCGTCTCGATGTGCTGTTTCAACCGTTCACAGTGCAGGCTTATTGGAAGAACCAACTTATAAGCACAGACACGGCACAGGGGCTTATCTATGTGGCGCAACCAGCGGGGCAGGCTGTGGCTAACTTCAAGGCTTATCCGGCTAACGCCAACTACTTTGGCGCCGGAGAAAAGGGCGGCAATGATTTGCTCTTGAACGAGGCAGCGCTTACCTTCTTTAACTACGATAACTTCAAGTACAGCGGCCAGAATTCTGACTTCGGCGGATTTGACGCTGTTATTCCTTCTACTTTCGCCCCCGGTCCACTCGATTGGACTGAGCCTCTCTATAACTCCATTCCATTTCTGATCGAAGACAATCCCAATCCGTTGACGAGCGGCGGCGTGCCGACTGGCGTTCCTTATGCTTACGGCATCCTTCTCGATAATGAGTCGCAAACGTACTTTAACTTCGGCGCTAGTTCTTCGTTCAACGGAAACATGTATGGGAAGTATTTCTTCGGCGCGCTTTATGGGGAGATCGACTACTACTTCATGGCCGGCGATTCTACTCCCGATGTTCTCGCGCAGTATTCAACCTTGGTTGGGCGTGCGGCTCTTGCGCCGATGTGGGCGCTTGGCAATCACCAGGGCTGTTACGGTTATTACAATCAGGCCAAAGTTATCAATGCAATTCAGCAGTACCGTGCTGCCAGTATTCCCCTTGATGGCATGCACATCGATGTAGATTTTCAAGATAACTATCGTACTTTCACGGCCAGCGAGATGAAGTTCCCCAATGGAGGCGCAGATTGTTTCTCGCAGGCCGCGGCGCTCGGGGTCAAGTGCAGCACCAACATCACGGGCATCGTCACCATTCAACCACTCGACGAAGACGGCAACGCGACTCCGTATTCGGTGCTTAATTCAGGTTTAGCGACTAATGCATTTGTACAGGACAATCGTGCAGAAGGTCCGGGGCCCGCATTTCCCAAGCCTTTCGTGACCAATGAGAGTTATGGAGTGAACTTAGGATCGAATCCCTACCCGTCGCCGGGAGCTCCTTTCAATCCTGGCCCTGGCGTCGGTCTCGGCACCTATGGTTACTATGCAGATCTTGGTCAGCAGGCTATTCGCGATTGGTGGGGGCAGCTTTATAAACCGCTTCTCGATGCGGGATTGGAGATGGTGTGGCAGGACATGACCGATCCAGCTACGCAGCCTAGTGTCTGTGATTCAGCACCGTTCAAGACACTGCCTCTCAATGTGCTCATGTTTGACTACACGCAAAACAAGATGGTGCCTTCTGCCGAGATACACAATGTCTTCGCTCTGAACCTTATTAGCGCTACGCATACCGGTTTAGTGAATTTGCGTCAGGCGGCCGGAGTGGACAAACGGCCTTTTATTATTGCTCGAGGCGGATTCACGGGTGTGCAGAGATATGCGGCGAGTTGGACGGGCGATTCTGCGTCTGATTGGAACTTTCTGTCGATTTTGATTCCGGAAGTTGTGAATTTCGGTCTATCTGGTCAGCCGATGGCCGGAGCAGATGTGGGAGGATTTGCGACCAGCTCCGCAGGAGGATTTGCCAACGGTACCACTGGGCCTACTTATGTGAACGCACAGACAAACACTGTCTACGGCGGAGTAACCGATCCGGAATTGATGGCGCGCTGGACTACCTTGAGCGCCTTTATCGGCTGGTGCCGAAACCACTATGACGGCTACAATAAGCAATTTCAGGAGCCTTACGCATATAGCGACCCATGCCTCTCTGCCTGCCGAAAGTATCTCCAGATTCGCTATAAGTTGCTGCAACTGTTTTACGACTTACTCTATCAATGCACGCAGACTGGATTGCCAATCTGTCGTCCGCTGTTCGTCACCGATCGCGGCGATTCAAATGTATATCAACCTGCAAACCTGAATACGCAGTTCATGGTTGGCAATGACCTCCTCATTGCTCCGATCATTGAACATGGCAGCGTCAATCGCGATGTGTACCTGCCGTGTGGAAGTAATTGGTTCGCTTACCAGGATGAGCAGGCTCCGCTGCCCGGTCAGAATGCGGGTGGACAGAGTTTTAGCTGGTATGCTCCATTGGATGTTGTTCCTATCTATGTGCGCGCCGGAGCGATCCTGCCGCGGCGCGAGTTAGAGCAGTATGTTGGACAGTTGCCGCAATGCCCGCTTACTTTCGAGTGCTATCCAGGTCCCGATAACACTTACACGCTCTATCTCGATGACAGGGTCGGATTCGGTTATCAGCAGGGTAAGTACCGACTGACGACCATCGCGCATCAGACCATCTCCGGTGCAACAGTAAGCCGTACTGTAACCGTTACGCGTACCTATGACCAGTTCACGCCGAATGAAACGTTCTTTTACATTTCGCTGCTCCAGGAGGGTACGCCTTCGAGCGTGACTATTGGCGGAACAGCCATTCCAAACCTCACCAGCGGAGGCGACCAGGCTTCCGCAGCCGCATTGGCAGCATCGGCCGTGAATGCCTTCTATGTCAGCTCAACTTTGCAGACGGTATTCATCAAGGTGTTTGACTCCGCTGCTGTTCTTGTCGCGCAGGCTACGTTCTAGTCCAGTTCCTTCATCAGCGGACCGCGCAAATTGCCTGGTATATGTCCGCTGGTATCGGAGCCCGCATCAGGAGCAAGGCCGAGCGAGTCGAACACCGGACCGAGCGCAACGACCGACATGAGAAGGATGGCCATGTGAAAATCATGGAGTTGGGGCGTGGCTGCCGAGTGGCCGTGGGCGTGGGCTACGAGCCGCAGTGTGATCGCGCCGACGGCTATCCCCATCCCGGAACTGAGTTGCATGATGGTGCTGAGAAAGGCATTGGCGCGACTCATCCGGCTCAACTCAATATCGGAGTAGGCGATCGTCGTCATGCAAGTAAACTCCATCGATCGACAAGCGCCATGAAAGAACAAAATGGCGAGAATGAGAATAGGCGGGGTTGCCGGGTTCAAGGTAGCACAGAGGGCCATTGAAGCTGCGGTAATCACTCCGTTGACAATGAGGATTCGGCGAAAACCGAATCGGCGCAGTGTTTGAATAATGAACGCCTTCATGGAAAGATCGCCGGCAAAGAGCGCGAGCAGATAGAGTCCCGATTGAAACGCTGTTAGTCCAAAGGCAATCTGAAACATGAGCGGAAGCAGAAACGGCAGCACGGCGACGGCGATGCGGAAGGCGCTGGCTCCATAGATTGAGAGCGAGAAGGTTTTCAATTTGAGACACTCAAAATCGATGAGTGACGTATCAGGATTGCGGCGCGCGGCCACGACCGTCACAATGCCACTGACTATGCTGAGTGCGAGGATCGAGCAAGGTAGTTGCCAGTGCACGTGATCGCCGCCCAGTTCCTCCATCGCATAAACGGTGCCTGCAGAAGCGAAGCCGCCGAGTAAAAAAGTAGTCCAGTCGAAGGGATGTATCTCTTCGCCGCGAATGTTCTCGATCCAGACCATGGTGAGAATCAAAGCGACGATGCCGATGGGCAGATTGAGAAAGAAGATCCAATGCCAGCTCGCATAGGTGGTGATGAAACCGCCTAGGGGCGGGCCAATGACGAGAGCCGATAGTCCAGGCCAGGTGATGTAGGCGAGGGCCTGTGTCAGTTTTTCCTTCGGTGCCGTGCGCAAAACGATAAGCCTGCCGACGGGGACCATCATGGCTCCGCCGACGCCCTGCAGAATGCGCATGAAAATGAACTCGGGCAGCGTGCTCGATGTGCCGCACAGCACCGAAGCCAGCGTAAAAACGCCGATCGCCGTAGCGAAAATCGAGCGTGCGCCAAACCGATCCGTCATCCAGCCACTGATGGGGATGAAGATGGCCAGTGTCAGCATGTAGGCCGTCATGCCGATGTTGAGGCTTACCGCGCCAACGTGGAAGCTGCGCGCCATCTGGGGCAGGGCAGTGGCGATGATCGTGCCGTCCAGCATTTCCATGAAGAAGGCCCCGGCGATCAGCGTCGTCACATAAAAGGAATTGCGATCCTTCTTCATTTTTCTAGTTTACGAAGGCCGGGCGGTGGTTACTTCAGGAAACGGCCGACTTGCCGGTGTTAGATGGTTTAAGCAACACTATTGCGAGAATAGGTATATTAAGTTATGATTTCCCCATGGCGAAGAACCCAGAACATCGCGATCTGTTTCCCGGCGCGCTCGAGATCATGATTCTGCAATCGCTGCGCCTCAAACCCATGCACGGCTATGCACTGGTCAAGCACATCAAGCAGGTCTCCGATAACCTGCTGCAAGTTGAGGAAGGCTCGCTCTATCCCGCGCTGCAGCGGATGCTGAAAGAAGGATGGCTGGAATCGGAGGCTGGGACCTCGGCCAAGGGACGCCCCACACGCATCTACAAGCTCACTGAGGCAGGAATCCGGCATCTGGACCAGGAAGTCATCAGCTTCGAAAAAATGTTTGCAGGCATCACGCGGGTTTTGGCAGTGACCACAGCTTAGGAGGTACGCGATGGGCTGGTTCCAGCAATTGATATCTCGCCGTCGGCGTTATGACGATCTTGCCGTGTCAATTCAAGAGCACATCGCGGAGCGCGCTGAAGAGCTGATGGAAGAGGGAATGCCGCGCCGGCAAGCGGAGCAGATGGCGCGCCGTGAATTTGGCAATGTGGCATTGATCGAGCACCGCAGCCGCGAAGTTTGGCAATGGCCTGCCGTGGAATCACTCATTGCGGACCTGAAGCTTGTTTTTCGCAGGCTCGGGAAATCGCCTGGGTTTGCGGGAACAGTCCTCTTGACTCTTGCCATCGGCATCGGAGCCAACACGGCGGTCTTCAGCGTGGTCAATGGCGTGTTATTGAAGCCGCTGCCTTATCCGGAATCGGAGCGAATTGTGGCACTGTGGCTCAATGCACCGGGCGGAGGCCTGTCGAATTTTTCCAAGGGCCTTCAACTTTCTTCATCGATGTATTTCACTTTCGGTGATCACAATCGAAGTTTCCAATCGATTGGAGTATGGACAACCGGTACGGCCAATGTAACGGGGCTCGCACAACCTGAAGAGGTTCAATGCAACCTGGTCAGTGACGGCGTACTGCAGACGCTCGGAGTTCCTGCCGTCGCGGGCCGATGGTTCTCGACGGCCGATCAGGATCCGCATGGCGCAAAAGCGGTGATGTTGAGTTATGGATACTGGCAACGCCACTTTGGCGGAGACCGCACTGTCATTGGGCGCAGCCTGCAAGTCGATTCTGAGACGCGGGAGATTGTCGGCGTCATGCCGCGTCGATTCCGGGTAGTTGATCGCGATTTCGATCTGCTTATCCCGTTGGCGCTGGATCGAGCCAATCAGAAGCTGTCCGGGTTTGGCTTTAACGGTATTGCTCGCCTCAAGCCGGGTGTTTCGCTCGCTCAGTCCAGCGCCGATGTTGCGCACTTGATTCCGGTATGGATGGATTCATGGTCGAACGGTCCCGGCACGAATCCGCACTATTACGAGACATGGAAGATCTTGCCTGCATTTCGCTTGCTTAAAGAGCAGGTCATCGGCAATGTTGGCGGCGTGCTATGGGTGGTGATGGCGACGGTGGGGCTGGTGATGTTGATTGGCTGCACGAATATTGTTAACCTCCTGCTGGTGCGAGCCGAGTCGCGGCAACAGGAGCTTTCCATTCGAGCTGCATTGGGAGCGGGTCGCTTGCGGATTGTCCGGGAGTTACTGATCGAGAGCACCACACTGAGTCTCATTGGCGGAGCAATCGCTGTCGGGGTGGCATATGCCGGTTTGCGACTTCTCGTGCACATGGGGCCCGCGGATCTTCCTCGCTTAAGTGAAGTATCCCTCGACGCCCGCTCTCTCGGATTTACATTGTTGCTCTCGGTGTTTTCAGGGCTACTGTTTGGCTCTATTCCGGCATTCAAGTATGCGCGATCGACAGTATCGGCGGCACTTTCAGGCACCAATCGCACCGTAAGCGCAAGCCGGTCACGCAATCGCTCCCGCAATGTATTAGTAGTGGCGCAAGTGGCCATGGCGCTTGTGCTGTTGGTGAGTGCCGTGCTCATGATTCGCACTTTTGCGGCATTGCGCAATGTCGATCCAGGCTTCTCTGATGCCGCGCACATTCAGACCATGCGTATTTGGATACCAGATTTATTGGTGTCCGATCCGGTTACCGTAACGCAAATGCAAAACAATATTGCCGACCACTTGGCACGGATTCCTGGCGTTGCATCGGTCGGCTTCGTGGGCGCCGTGCCCATGGCAGGTTTCGATCAAAACTGGGATGAGATTCGCGTCGAGGGCAAGAATTACGAAGGCGGCGAACCGCCGATGCAGCTCTTCAATTACGTGTCTCCCGGCTACTTCAGCACCATGGGGACTCGACTTGTGGCCGGCCGCGACTTTACCTGGACGGACCTCTATGGTCTCAGACCGGCCGTGATGGTGTCGGAGAACTTCGCTCGCGACTCGTGGGGTTCGCCCTCGGCGGCGGTTGGCAAGCGAGTCAGGCAGTTCTCAAATATGCCATGGCAGGAAGTGATCGGCGTGGTCCAGGACGTTCGGCAGCATGGGGTAGACGAAAAAGCGCCGGCCATCATTTATTGGCCGGCCATGCTTAACGACCCTTACACGTCGCATCCCACGATTGCCGCTCCGCGCTACGTGACGTTCGCAATTCGAAGCGACCGTGCCGGGAGCCAAACGTTCCTCAATCAGATGCAACAGGCGGTTTGGGGCGTCAATGGAAGTTTGCCACTAGCATCAGTCGAAACCATGCAGCAAATCTACGGTCAATCCATGGCGCGCACCTCGTTCACACTGGTGATGCTGGCCATCGCCGGTTCGATGGCGCTGGTGCTCGGTATCATCGGCATCTACGGTGTCATTTCGTACGCCGTGTCGCAGCGTACGCGCGAGATCGGGATTCGCCTCGCACTGGGTGCTCACCGAACCGAACTGAGGTGGATGTTCGTGCGGTCGGCGCTTGCCTTGACCGGCGTGGGCCTCGCCATAGGAATTGCTACCGCAGCCACTCTCATGCAAGGCATGAAGTCCCTGCTGTTCGGTATCAGTCCGCTCGACCCTTTAACCTACATTGCGGTGCCACTCGTATTAACCGCGGCCGCAGCGTTAGCAAGCTATTTGCCGGCCCGACGCGCTGCGGCAGTCGATCCAGTAGAGGCGCTGAGAGCAGAATAGGGTTCCAGTGCCAATTGACCCATCCTGAAAATTTCCTGCCAGAGACTTGTGCGTCTGAGCGGCCGTTTCTGCCACCTTGTGTTGGGTGGCCGTAACGTGTTATACGCTTGTAGACCAGCAAATCGATGAAATTAGTGTTCTTTGCGTGCGAAAATGATCGATTGCGTGATTGATTTGAGCGAAATGCGTCTTTTTGCACGGCGCGCATTGGCTCTGGGATAGGGGAGATTCTGCGGATGAAGAGACGTGAAGTTCTGAAGGGTTTATCGATCGTTGCGGGCGGCGCGGTCTCTACGCGCAGTGCGTGGTCAATGTTTGCCGACCAGAATCATGCGGAGAAAGTGGGCCTGGCAACGCCGATTCGCGGGCTGGTTAGGAAGAACGGCGCATTGCTGCAGCCGATCAAGATAACCGTTCAGCACGCCGGTTCAAACGCGGCAACCATCACTCGGCTCGACGGCCATGAGGTCGATCGCCGCACCCTCACGGGCGACGGGCAGAGCTTCAACATCTATGTACCAGCGATCGATTCGGTCGAGCAGGTTGCAGTCGAGGTTGAAGTTGCGGGGGTGCCTAACTCAGCGAAGATCGAACTCCGCCCCGTCCGTAAAGTGCAAGTGTTCGTCCTTCCTCACTCCCACCACGATCTTGGCTACACCGATCTTCAAGTCAATGTCGAAGAGAAGCAGATGCTCAATATCACCAAGGGCATTGAGCTGGCGCGTCGCACCGCGAGCTATCCCGAGGGCGCGCGCTTCGTTTGGAACCTCGAAGTGCTGTGGGGCGCGGACCTATTCATGCGTCGCAAGTCTCAATCGGAAAAAGAAGAGCTCATCGATGCGGTCAAGAAAGGCTGGGTCGGCCTCAACGGCATGTATGCCAACGAACTCACCGGCCTGTGCCGCCCTGAGGAGTTGTTGCAGCTATTCCGTTACTCCGGCGAACTGGGCGCTCAGTGCGGCGTTCAAGTCGATTCTGCCATGTTGAGCGATGTGCCCGGCTTCACATGGGGCACAGTTACCGCGATGGCCCAGGCGGGGATTCGCTATTTCTCCGCGGCGCCTAATTGGTTCGATCGTATCGGAACCTTTATGGTCGAGTGGCAAGACAAGCCATTCTGGTGGGTCTCTCCATCGGGTAAAGAAAAGCTGCTCGTATGGGTGCCCTGGACCGGCTATGCCATGTCGCACATCATGAAGTTGAGTCCGGACTGGGTCGACAAGTATCAGCAGCGCTTGGACGATGTGAAATATCCTTATGAAATCTCGTGTATGCGATGGTCCGGTCATGGCGATAATGCAGAGCCAGATCCTGAGCTTTCCGAATTCATCAGAGATTGGAATCAGGAGTACGAGTGGCCGCGTTTCACTATTGCGACCACCAGCCACGCATTCTCCTCGTTCGAGAAAAAGTACGGTCACCAACTGCCCGAATTCAAAGGCGATTTGACGCCCTATTGGGAAGATGGCGCCGGATCGTCGGCCCTTGAAACGCGCATGAGCCGCAATGCCGCCGACCGCTTGACGCAAGGCGAAACACTCGCAGCCATGTTGGCGCCGACCGCCTATCGCGCTTCAGACTTCAACGAAGCATGGCGCGATGTGCTGCTCTATTCCGAACACACATGGGGCGCATGGAACAGCGTGTCTGATTCTGAAAATCCATTTGTCACGAAGCAATGGGACTTCAAGCGCAACTTCGCGGTCGATGCAGAAAAAAAGTCTCAGTCGCTACTCGACGCGGTGCTCGGCGCCTATGCGACCGCAAAAGACGCCTCGATCGTTGATATTCACAATACATGTTCGTGGTCTCGCACCGACGTCGTTGTGATATCAAACCAGCTATCGTCGGCAGGCGATCACATTAAGGATGAGCACGGAGTCTCCGTTCCATCTCAGCGCCTGTCGACCGGCGAACTTGCTTTTCTCGCGAAAGACGTTCCAGCCCTCGGAAGTGCTCGCTTTCATCTGTCGAATGCCAAGCCGCATTCGCCGGAAAAGCCCGCTTCGATCAAAGATGACGTGCTTGAAAATGGCATCGTTCGCGCGAAGATCGACACCGCTTCCGGAGACATCGTAGAACTCACGCTTCACGCAAGCCCCGCGAATTTTGTCGATAGCAGCCGCGGAGAAGCAGTCAATCAGTACCTGTTTCTCGAAGGAAAAGATCTTTCCAGGATACAAAAAAGCGGCCCCGCTAAGATCGTGATCGAAGACCACGGTCCGTTGGTTGTCTCGGTGCGCGTCGAATCCTCAGCACCCGGTTGCAAAAGTCTCGTTCGGCGCATTCGTCTCACAGCGGGCTCTGATTCGATCGAGCTTTCAAACATAGTCGACAAGAAGCAGGCGCCGCTCAATCCGCATCCAGGTCAGGGCGATCAAGCCGGAGAGTTTGCTCAACACCAGGCCAAAGAGAGTTTGCAGTTCGCATTCCCGTTCGCGGTTGACGACGGTCAAATCCGCATGGACATCCCCCTTGCCGTGATGCGCCCGGAAGTAGATCAGCTGCCGGGATCATGCAAAAATTGGTTGCCGGTTGGCCGCTGGATCGATGTAGCCAATGCCGATCGCGGCGTCACCTGGGTCACGCTCGACGCGCCCCTCGTAGAGATAGGAGAAATCTCCGCGACCATGCTCGGCTCTCAGACCAATCCCCGCATCTGGCGCGAACATATCGAGCCTACGCAGAGATTCTATTCATGGGCGATGAACAATCATTGGGGAACCAATTATCGCGCCTATCAAGAAGGAATCGTCGAGTTTCGCTACGCTCTTCGCCCACATTCCGGCTACGATGCGGCAGCGACAACCCGGCTGGCAACCGGCTTGTCGCAGCCTCTCATCGTCTCTGCCGCAAATGGAAAGCCTCTCGCACCACCGTCATTGAAAATCGAGCCTTCCGATGTTGTGGCAATCGGGTGCAAGCGAAGTGTCGATGGGAAAGCATGGATCGTCCAGCTCTTCGGGGCTTCAGGCGAAGATCGTCAAGCTACGCTAACCATCAATGGGAACGCCACTCCGGATATGTGGATCAGCAATTCAAGTGAGCGACCCATCGAACGCGCCGGGCAGCAAGTCGACATCGCCGCTTGGGACCTGGTGACGTTGCGCATCGCTTCAGATAAATAGTGAAGCGCCCGCGCACTCTTAAAATCAGTGGGAGCACGTCCATTCGCGCTCTCACTGCGGCCCAGGCATACCGCAGCCTGACGTCGTTCTTGTTACAGGAATATTGGGCCTCTGAATTTCTTCTGAACCCGGCTCTGTGCGTATGATTCTTTGTAAGCAGGTATTTACGCTTTTTTATGGCTGCCCGTCAGGGATTCGAACCCCGATATGCTGCTCCAGAGGCAGCTGTCCTACCGTTGAACGAACGGGCAGTAAAAGCGAAAACTCCACGGCGTGAAGCCGGATTGGCGATGGCCACGGGAACAATCTGGCGCGAAAACCAACCTGTTCATCATAAGGGCTTTTGTGGGCATGGGTCAAACGCGCCTGCGGGCGTTGCCCCTGGTTCCAAGCTCTCGGAACTGCCATTTGGAGTCGTCAACTCAAGGCAAGCGCGAGTTCCGGCTATGAATTTGAATCACCTGGACCAGCTCACCAATCACATGAATACGGTTTTCCATTTGCATTTTGTACACGTCTATTCATATAGAGCGGCGTTTGCTGGTTGTTTGCGCGACCTGCCGCTGATATAGAATCAGGAAACGAGTGGAAGTGTTTCTCAATCTCGCTTGGTCAGCCGTTGCTGCCACAATTGTTTGCCTCTGGTTCCGCTATCGGAATCGGACTGGCGCCGACAGGCGTGTGCAATGGATTGCGCTGGCAGTGTTGATTGCTATCTTGCTGCCGGTGATCTCTGTGAGCGATGACCTGTTGGCAATCCAGAATGCATCAGAAGCCGACAGCTCTCTGCGCCGCGATCATCTGGTTGGTCCCAATGCACACGCGCCTATGCCGGCACAGATCACGTTGCTCATGGCTCTGTTCGCGGGATTGCCGTTCGGATTTCTGCACTTGATTTCGCCTGATCGTGAACCCATCATATGGTTAACTCGGCCCGAAAGCGCATCAATTCAAAACAGGCCTCCTCCTGCGGCCTGAGCAGCTTCGCCGTTTTCCGTTTCGCAATTCTTACTACTTCGTGACTTCGTCGTGCAGCCCGCGACGCAAAGGTCGTGTATGAAACCAATTCGCCAAGCCCTGTCTGGACCGGCAGTGTTATTGATGTTCGTTCTTGGTCCGGCCTTAGTCACTGCGCAGCAAAGCCTTACGTGGGAACAGGTGAAAGCAAGGTTTGAAGCCGCCAATCCAACGTTGAAGGCCGATGCCTTGAACGTGGACGAAACGCGTGCCCAGGAAATAACGGCTTACTTGAGGCCTAACCCGCAATTCACGCTTTCGCAGGATGGTACCCAGATTGCGCCCAATCACGGCGTCTGGCAACCGCTCTCCGGGACCTTCGTGGTGCCCACGGTCAGCTATCTGCACGAGCGCGATCACAAGCGCGAACTCCGCCTCGAAAGCGCGCAGGCCGCCACCCGCATTGCGGACTCGCAGCACCAGGACCTGGTACGCAATCTTGAGTTCACGCTGCGAACCGCGTTCGTGAACACGCTGCAGGCCAAGGCGATCGTCGAACTGGCGAAGGCAGACCTCGATTACTACGACCACATCATCCAGATCAGTCGCGACCGGTACAACGCCGGCGACATTGCCCAAATCGACCTGGACCGGATCGAGTTGTTGCGCGTGCAATACGAGTCGGAGATTCAGTCGGCCACCGTGAACCTGCGCACGTCGAAGATACAGTTGCTGCAACTGCTCAACGACCGCACGGCGGTAGAGAAATTTGACGTCGATGGGCCCTTCGATTTCGCCGACTCGCTGCAGCCTCTCGACGATTTCCGCAAGATTGCCCTCGATGCGCGTCCTGATTTGAAGGCCGCCATGCAGGCCATCGAGCAATCGGAGATCAATCACAAACTAGCGATCTCCAATGGCTCGACCGATCCTACTTTAAGCGCATGGTACACCTGGAACTCTTCCACCAATAACCCCAACGCCGACCAGACACTGGGCGCGAGCGTCAATATTCCGCTGCGAATGTTTGACCGCAACCAGGGCGAGAAGAAGCGGACTCAGATCGACATCGACAAGAGCCGGCAAAGCAGCGAGGCCGCCCGCGCCCAGGTTTTCAGCGATGTCGATTCAGCCTATGCCCAGGTGGAAAGCGATGTCACGCTGCTCAAGCCGTATAAGGCCAAGTACAAAGACCAGGCTACGCGCGTGCGTGACACCGTGACTTATTCCTACCAGCACGGAGGCGCGTCGCTGATGGACATGCTGAATGCACAGAGCGACTATCGCACGGTGCAGCTTTCTTATCTGCAACTCATCGGTACTTATTTGAACGCTGCCGGGCAATTGAATCTTGCCGTGGGGCGCGAGGTGATCCAATGACGCCGCAAACTTTTCCGAAATTATTCTCGAAATCGCTTATCGCTGCTGTGCTTGTGCCTCTGCTGCTCTCCGGCTGCAAGGGCAAGGAGCAAGGCGATGGAACTCCGCCGCCGGCAAAGGTGATCGAAGTGCCCGATATGAGCGTGCTTACGATCGACAAGAACGATGTGGCGAAGTTTCCTGTTACGACTGCTGAACAAATTCAATCGGCAAGCGAATTGAACGTAACTGGCGCGGTCTTTCCGGACATTTCGCGCGAGGTCCCCGTCATTTCGCTGGCTAATGGCCGCGTTGTCGATATCAAGACTCGACTCGACGATAACGTCAAGAAGGGGCAATTGCTATTCGAGGTGCAAAGTTCGGATATCACCAATGCGTTTGATGCTTATCTGAAAGCTGTTAACGACGAACAGCTGGCTAACAAAGCCGACATCCGTGCGGAAGATCTGTTCAAGCATGGGGCCATTTCGCAGGCCATGGTGGAGCAGGCAGACGACGCAGAAAAAGATGCCAAGGCCGATCTTGTCGCCGCAGAAGAGCAATTGAAAGTCTTAGGAGTCGACAAGGATCACCCCAGCAGCCTTGTGAAGGTGTATTCGCCGATTAACGGCGTGGTTATTGGACAAAACGTTACAAATGCCGCTGCCGCCGGCGTTACACTCACCGGCTCGGCGACGGCCTTTACTGTTGCCGATCTGAGTGAGGTTTGGATTCTCTGCGATGTCTATGAGAACGACATTCCCAAGCTGCAACTAGGCCAGGAAGCCACAGTAAAGCTCAATGCTTATCCCGACCGCCCGGTGAGAGGGCATATCAGTGATATCGGCCCCGTGCTCGATCCTCAACTGCGCACCGCAAAGGTTCGCCTGCAGGTTCCGAATCCGGGATTTATGAAACTTGGCATGTTTGCTACTGCCACTTTCACCAGCAAAAAATCGGAGTCTCATGCTGTCGTGCCTGCGAATGCCGTACTCCATTTGCATGACCGCGATTGGGTGTTTGAACCTGCAGGAGATAACCGCTTCAAGCGAATAGAAGTTCACACCGGAGACATCGTCAGCGGAAGCCGGCAGGTGATTCTCTCCGGCATAAGTCCCGGCCAGCAAATAGTGACCAACGCTCTCTTGCTTGAAACCGCAGGGAACGAGTAATGATTCGCGCTCTTGTCGATTTCGCGCTCAAGAGTCGTTGGATGGTCCTCGGCGGCGTCGTAGTCCTCACCGCATGGGGCATCGTCTCCTTCCGCAACTTGCCGGTCGAGGCTTATCCTGATGTCGCCAATAACTACGTGCAGATCATCACGCAGTGGCCAGGCCGCAGCGCCGAGGAAATTGAACGGCAAGTGACCGTGCCCGTCGAGATTCAAATGGCCGGCATTCCTCACCTGACCCACCTGCGCTCATCCACGCTGGCCGGCATCTCCATGCTCAACCTGGTCTTCGACGACTACTCCACCAGCGACACTAATCGCGAGCACGTTCTCGAACGTCTCAGCCAAGTGACGCTGCCGGCTAACTTGGTGCCGCAGATGGGAACAGACTGGAGCCCGGTCGGCCAGATCTATTGGTATACGCTCGAAAGCACCAATCCTGCTTATGACGTGATGGAGAAGAAATCTCTCGAAGACTGGACCTTGGAAAAGGACTTCAAGAGCGTCAAAGGCGTGGTCGACGTTTCCAGTTTCGGAGGTCCGACCAAGGAATACCAGATCAAGCTCAACCCCGAAAAGCTCATTGCTTACGGTCTATCCATCGGCCAGATCGAGCAACAGATTTCCAATAACAACACCAACGGCGGCGGCAGCTTTATTGAAGAAGGCGCGCAGCAGATCAACGTCCAGTCTCTCGGACTATTCAAGACAGTTCAGGACATTGAGAACACGCTGATCAAGACATCCAACGGCGCGGCCATCCACGTCAGAGATATTGCCACCGTGGAGCAAGGCCCCAAGATTCGCCTCGGTCAAATTGGCCGCGCATGGCATCGCTCCGACGGCACCATCGTCGACAATCCTGATACCGTTGAGGGTATCGTTCTGCTGCAGAAGGGCGACGATTCCGACCCGGTTCTAAAGGGGATTCACGAAGAAGTCAAGACGATCAATAGCTCCATCCTTCCCAAGGGCGTCCAAATCGTTCCGTTCCTGGATCGCTCCGATCTGGTCACTTATACAGTGCACACCGTCGAACACAACCTTACCGAAGGCGTGATCCTGGTCTCGATCATCCTCTTCTTGTTCCTCGGCAATGTGCGCGGGGCCATCATTGTCGCCCTCACCATTCCGTTTGCCTTGTTGTTTGCTTCTATCCTGCTCGACCTGAGCCACATTCCCGCGAACCTGCTCTCGCTTGGCGCATTGGACTTCGGTATGGTCGTCGACGGTGCTGTGGTGATGATTGAAAACATCGTCCGACACCTGTCGCACAAGAATGGTACTCGCACGCCGATACAGAATATTCGCGAGGCCGCGCATGAAGTGCAGCGGCCAGTATTCTATGCCATCGGCATTATCATCACTGCCTATTTGCCTATCTTCACGCTGCAGGAAGTAGAAGGCCGGCTTTTCAAACCCATGGCGTGGACAGTCGCATTCGCCTTGCTCGGAGCGCTTACTTTTTCCATGATTATCGCTCCTGTCCTCGCCAGCATTTTGTTCCGCAAAGGCGCCACAGAGTGGGAAAACCCTGTGCTGGCGTGGCTGCGTGAACACTATCGCACGGCGGTGCGCTCGGCTATCGAGCATCGTTACATAACGGTGGGTATTGCCGGGGTACTCTTCGCAATCGCCGTGTTTCTTACCGTCGGCGGAGCCATTGGATCAGAGTTTCTGCCGCACCTCGATGAGGGCGCGTTATGGGTGCGCGGCACTTTGCCACCCAGCGAAGGACCTACGCCCAGTGTCGAATTCACCAATCGAGCTCGCGTTGTGATGGCGTCTTTTCCCGAGGTCACCCAGGTCGTCAGCCAGACAGGACGCCCCGACGACGGCACCGATGTTACCGGATTCTTTAACACCGAATACTTTGTCGACCTGAAGCCCAAGGAACAGTGGCGTCCTGTCTTTCATCAGGACAAAGAACAGGTCATTGCCGCCATCGACAAGCAACTCGAGAAATTTCCCGGCGTGATCTGGAATTATTCGCAGCCCATCTCCGACAACATGGAAGAAGCTGTTTCCGGCGTCAAGGGCGAACTCTCCGTCAAGCTCTACGGCGACGATTTGCGTACACTCGAAAAGAAGGCCGAGGAGATTCAATCGCAGATGGCCTCGGTGAAGGGAATTGAAGATCTCGGCATCTTCCGCATCATCGGCCAGCCCAATCTTAACTACTCTGTGGATCGTGCCGCTGCGTCTCGATGGGGCATTAACGTTTCCGACATTCAAGACGCGATTCAAACCGCGGTGGGCGCGAATGCCATCACGCAAGTGCAGCACGGTGAAGCGCGTTACGACGTAACCATCCGCTACGAGAAGCAATATCGCGACACCAAAGAGGCAATTGAAAAAGTATTGCTGTTGGCTCCCGATGGCGAACGCGTTTCCCTCGCGCAGCTCACCAATGTTTCTACTGACGATGGTGCCGAAGAAATCTATCGCGAAGCCGGCCAACGCTACATAGCCATCAAGTACTCCGTGCGCGGACGCGACCTCGGTTCAACCGTTGAAGAAGCCATTGGGAAGGTAAACCATAACGTCAATCAGCCCACCGGCTATCACACCGAGTGGGCCGGCGAATATCAAAGTCAAAAGCGCGCCAATAAGCGCATGGCCTTGGTTATCCCCATCACGGTCATGGCCATCTTTCTCATCCTCTACACCATGTTTCGTTCATTCAAGTGGGCGATACTTATTCTGGCCTCGGTTATCATGGCGTCCATCGGCGGTCCACTGGCATTATTCCTCACGCACACTAATTTTTCGGTTTCGTCGGCAGTCGGTTTTCTTGCCTTGTTTGGTGTATCGGTGCAGACCGGCGTCATCATGCTCGAATACATTAACCAGTTGCGTGCCCGCCGCAAAGGCATGGAAGAGTCCACTCAGGAGCACATCGTCGCGGCCGCGATCGAGGGTGCGGTTCTGCGCTTGCGTCCTATTATGATGACCATGCTTGTGGCTACTTTGGGATTGTTGCCCGCCGCGTTGTCGCACGCTATTGGTTCCGACTCGCAACGTCCTTTCGCGATCGTTATCGTGGGCGGATTGCTGGCCAACCTGGTGATCGGCATCTTCCTACTGCCCACTCTCTACGTCTGGGTCGCAAGCGAAGATGACATTCTTCCGGCGTCTGAATTCAGCGAAGATTTCTAACTGCGGGATACTCTGGGCTCCATCCTGGCTGTTCCTAATTGGGACAGCCAGGTGCCTCGCTTGATAGAAACAGGAAATCAAAGTTGTCGTCGAAATGAATTCACTCGCACCGGGAACAATCACCAATGCATAGTGTTGGTACGGGGTTAAGCCTCTACTTAATGCTTTGCAAAGGTGACTTGTATGAATCAACCTATTGTCTTTGTAAGTGGCAGCAAAGGTGGCGTCGGTAAATCGATTACGTCCATGGCTGTGCTCGACTACCTCGCCGCCGAACACCGTTACGCCCGGCTCCATGAGGCGGATACGACCAACCCCGACGTGTGGAAGTCGTATGGGAAATCGGTCGAATGCGAGCTCTCTAGCTTGGACGTTGTCGATGGATGGATTCAACTAGTAAATACTTGCGACGCTAATAGTTTTAAAGCGATCGTGGTTAATACTCCGGCCCGCAACAACGATGTTGCGCTGCTGCACGGGAAAATTCTGTTGAGTTCGCTCAAAGAACTTGCCCGGCCATTCATCACCCTCTGGGTTATCAACCGTCAGCGCGACAGTCTCGAAATGCTGATGAACTATCTTGAGATGATGCCCGGTGGCGTTGTTCACGTAGTGCTCAACGGCTACTTTGGCGACCAGCGCAAATTCGAATTATATGAACAGAGCGCCGTCAAAGAAGCGGTGGAGAAACAAGGTGGCAAGGACCTGTTTCTTCCTGACCTCGCAGATCGCGTCACCGACGAGGTCTATAGTCGGCGTATAACGCTCGCCGATGCATCAGCGCAGCTCAAGCTTGGTGATCGAGCCGAACTGCAAAGGTGGCGAAATTCAGTGCGCGACTTGATGATCCAAGCTGCGGTTTAGTTGCGTCGAGCGCAAGGTGTGTTTACTCTTCGCGCAATACTTCGAGCGGCCGCAGTCCAAGAATTCGATAGCTGGCGATCCAACCCGTTGCCGTCGCCAGCACCGCCGTGCCGACAAGCGCGACGGCAGTAGCGGACCACTCGATGTGAAAGCCGACATGCATGCGGTGCAGCAAAACGCGAGTCAGTGCGTTTGCAAAAATGACACCAACAAGACCGGCTAACAACCCGAGTACACTGAACTCCACGCTGAACGTGCGCACGATGCGCATGCGCGTGGCCCCAAGCGTCTTGAGCACAACGGCCTCGCGCATGCGGCGAAAACGCGTCGAAGCAATACTCGATGCCAGAATGGTCAAGCCTGCAAAGATCGAGAATCCGGCCAGAAACCGCACCACATACGTGATCTGGTCGACCACAGCCTCAATGCGGAGCAGCACATCTGCAATGTTGATTACGGTCACGGTTGGATAAGCAACGAACAACGCACGCTCCAATGTCCCAACCTGCTTGGGGTCGATATGCGCGCCGCCGTACCACGTGGCCATTTCGTCTTTCAGGTGTCCCGACGGTAACTCGAACGGCACCCGCGCGCCCAGATGCTCGCCATCGGCGCGATAGATCGCTGTTACCTTTAGCTTGTGCACACCACCCGCAGCCGTTTCGATCTCCACTGCGGAGCCAATGCCAACGTGCAGGCGCTGCGCCACGCCCTCACCCATGGCCATCTCGTCGACCGAGCCATTGGTCCACCACTTGCCTTGGATCAGCTTGTCGCCCGATGGCAGACTATCGGCCCAGCTTAACTCGGCGTTCTCGAGCATACGTCGCGGAATGTGCTGGTCCTTTAACTCGTCAAGCTTCTTGCCATTTACTGATACGACGTGGCCTGTCACAACAGGCATTAGGTCGAGAGCCTGGGTGACTCCGGATTGGTGTTGGAAAAATGCTTTGACACCGGCGACCTCATCCGTCGTCACATCGATCAGAAAGATGTTAGGCAGCGAAGGTGAAGCAGTTTCGCGAATCTCGCGCAGCAATGCCGCCTGCATCAAGTACACCGCCAAAATCAGCATGACGCCAGTGCCGAGCGCAGCCAGCACCGCCGCCGATTGATTGCCAGGGCGATATAGATTCGCAAGTCCATGACGTAGGAAAGAAGGCAATCGCAGCCGCACACGATTGAGCAGAGCACGCAATCCGCGCAGCACCACTGCCGATAGCGCCAGCAACACTAACAGTGCCGCGGTCAATCCGACAGCGAAGACTGTGCCCACCGTTGCCGAATCAGAAAGCGCCCACGCGATCCCGCCCAGAGCTGCGAGCACAACGACTGACAAACTTAGCTGCAGACGCCGAGCCCACCACCGCGCGAACCATCCGCTGACGCCTTCTGGTGCCGGTTCAACCAACCGTCGCAGCACCAGCACCGGCCGCACCCCACGAACGTCAAGCAATGGCGGCAGACAAAACAGAAGCGTCGTCAACAATCCTGTACCAAGCCCCGCAGCCACCGAGCGCCACGGAAATTCAATAACAGTATGTACTGGCAGCAGCTTGCCAAACACCGCGGGCAGCGCTTCCATCACACCTGCTCCGGCCGCTACGCCGAGCAGTCCGCCGGCCAGTCCCAGTCCCAGCGTCTGCAGCAGAAAAATACGCAGCAAGTCTCCCGAACCGGCGCCAATGGCCTTTAGGATCGCTAGCATATCCATGCGCTGTTCCAGATGCGCATGCATTGCCATGGCCACGCCAATCGCTCCCAGCACCATCGCGACCAGGCAGATGAGACTTAGTATTGCGGTCGCATGATCGAGGCCTTCCGTCAGCGCCGGATTGCCCTCGCGATAATCCGTAACCTGCGCATCGGGCAGCACTGACTCAAGCTGCTTGCGCATTGACACAGGATCGGTCGTTGGCGGAATTTTCAGCAGCAGTCGCCGACTGGCGCGGCTGCCGGCGCTCATCAATTCCGTCTCATCGAGCGATGCGCGCGAAATCATGACCCGCGGGCCCATTCCCGCTCCGGCTGATATGCGGTCCGGCTCTTGCTTGAGAACTGCGGAGATGCGAAAGCTTTTCCCACCAAGTCGCAGCGACTGTCCCACATGCGCATTAAGTCGAATGAGAAATTCATCCGCGACCACTACTGAGTCACCGCTGAGAGCCTGGCGCAAATCCATCTGCGGCTCAAGTTCTGCTCGTCCATAGTACGGGTACTCTGCTGGGTCGACGGCCTTGAGCGCGACCAGAAGGGGAACTGGATCCGGTGGTACAGATGCCATCGAAATAGTTTCGACAACCCACGTCGAACGAATCCCCGCTCCCAGCGCGGCGATTTTGGTACTTTCGGATGCAGTAGGTTGGCGAAATATACGCGCCGTCAGGTCGCCCGCCATGAGTCCTCGCGCCTCGGTCCCAAGCGTTTTCCGAAAGCTCTCGCTAAATCCGCGCACACCGACAAGTGCCGCTACACCGATCGCTACCGAGAGCACCACGAAGCCGAACTTGCCCGGCGCCGACTTCAAATCGCGCCATCCGATAGCAGCTGCACGTTTCCAACTCAGGGAGCGTTTGCTCTGCGATTTGGTGGTCTCAGTCATGTTGCGCCCGCGTTGCTGTTGCGACTTCTGCCACATACGGCAATGTGTCTTCGACGACCTGACCGTCTTTCAAAACGATTTTGCGGTCCGCCATATTGGCTACTTCAGCATCGTGGGTGACCAGCACCAAGGTGGTGCCCGCAGTCTTGTTGCGGTCGAGCAGTAGGTCAAGTACGAGCCGGCCGTTGGCGGAGTCGAGATTGCCCGTCGGCTCATCCGCCATCACAATCGGCGGCTCCACTACGAACGCACGCGCCAGCGCTACTCGTTGCTGTTCACCGCCCGATAGTTGCACCGGATAATGATCCATGCGCTCTGCCAATCCAACATCTTCCAGCAGGCGCCGCGCTTGTTTCAGCCCGTTTCCTTCGAGATTCAGTTCAAAAGGCAGCAATACATTTTCGAGCGCAGTCAGTGTAGCGATAAGTTGGTACGACTGGAAGACAAATCCGATTTTGCTTCCACGTACCGCGGCCAACTGCGCTTCGACCATGTTGTGAATCGGCACGCCGTCGAGCCAGATCTCGCCGGAACTGGGAGTGTCGAGACCGGCCAACAATCCCAACAGCGTGCTCTTGCCGCTGCCGCTCGCGCCCACGATCGCCACAAACTGGCCCGCCGGAATAGTCAGTGAAATGCCCTTCAAAATATCCACGCGCCGCGCGCCGTTTTGTATCCACTTTCGAGCGTCTCGGACTTCAATCACCAGCTATCCTCCTCGGATCAGTTATCTATGGCTACCAATCGCGTTGCGTCTTCCGCTCTTCCAACAATACGCAGTCTCGTGAATACTTGTTCCTTTTCGCCACTCCGCGGACCGCATAGTTCGTCAGGAATTCAGTCCAGCTACCGCCCTCGCTAGATACACTGTTTATGTGGACGTCCGTCGCACTCTCATCGTTTCATTCTGGCTGCTCGTTACTGCAGGTCAACTGCTCGCGGCTGACCGGCCGATCCTCGTCTGTTTCGGCGATAGCATTACTGCCGGTTACGGATTGCAGCCCGCGCAGGCCTATTCCTCTGCCTTGCAGCGAAAACTCGACACCAACGGCTACCACTACCAGGTCGTCAACGAAGGCACCAGCGGAGCGACGACTAAAGACGCAGTTGCCAATCTTCATGCCATTCTGCAGCTTCATCCTGAGATCGTGATCGTAGAATTCGGTGGCAACGACGGGTTGCGCGGTCTACCGCCTGACTTGACGCGTCGCAATCTCGATATCGTCTTGAATACACTTGAAAACGCGCATATCAAGATTTTGCTCGCCGGCATCACGCTCCCGCCCAACTACGGCCCCGACTATATCCAAGCATTCGAAGCCATCTTTCGCGACCTCGCTGCCAAGCATCACGTCGCATTTGTGCCCATGATCTATAAGGATCTCGTGCGCGTTCCCGGAACCATTCAAGGCGACGGCATTCATCCTACTGCCAAAGGATCAGCGATCATCGCCGACACGTTGTTTCCCGCGCTCAAGCCGATCCTGAAAAAATGATCTTCATCTCGTCACTCCAGCACCGCTACCGGCTGAAATAGCGTCCCCGCTACGCGCTTTGCGATGCCCACTAGCTCGCGCTGACTTCGAAAGACCTTTACCAGCGAGGCCGCCGAAAACTCCGGCAGATTCGCTTGCGCACCATTGTGCAGCCGGCCCAGGCTCTGCACATCGCCGGTCACCGATGGCATCTCCGGCAACAAGCTGCGTGGATGTATGCAAGCCTCTTCGAGCGCATCTGCATTGCCCGCCATGCCCTGGAGTTCTTCGAGCGTGTGCGCCAGATCGAGCGTGAAAACTCCAGCCTGCGTCCGTCGCAAACTGCTTAGGTGTGCTCCGCAACTTAAGTCAATTCCAAGTTCATGAGCCACGGAGCGCACATATCCACCCGCGCTCACGCTCATCTTAAACTCCACCTCAGCTCCATCAAGACCAACTATCTCGAAGTAGGAAATGTGAATGCACGCGGGCTTCAACTCCACCGGCTTACCCGCACGCGCCAATTTGTAAGCAGGAGTCCCGCCGACTTTCTTCGCCGAGTACGGCGGTGGCATCTGCTCCATCTCGCCATGAAATCGCTCCGCAGCCGCGCGCACTTGCTCCACCGTCAACGATGCTTCAACCGCCGTCGTCGTCGGCTGACCCTCTGCATCATAAGTGTCGGTTGCAAAACCGAAACGAATCGTCCCGCTATACCTTTTTTCAGCCGATGAAAAATACTGCGCCAGCCTGGTGTATTTGCCCAGCAGCAGCGGCAACACTCCTGTCGCCATCGGGTCAAGCGTTCCTAAATGTCCAATTGATTGTTCGCCACTGATTCTGCGCAGACGGCTCACGACGTCATGGCTTGTCATGCCGCCCGGTTTATCGATCACTAAAAGCCCATTCACCTACTTACTCTAGTTGAATTGGCTAGGTCGGGTCACATCGTCACATGGCTCGGCTGCCGTACCAGCGACAAAAACTCCGCGCGCGTCTCTTTATTGCGAAAGCATCCGACCATCGCCGACGTCACCGTGGACGAATTCTGTTTCTCGATCCCGCGCATCATCATGCACAGGTGCCGCGCCTCGATCACCACGCCCACACCCTGTGGTGCGATCGCTTCCTGAATGGCATCGGCGATCTGGCGCGTAAGCCGCTCCTGCACCTGCAGTCGCCGCGCAAACACCTCCACCAGTCGCGCGATTTTACTCAATCCGATCACCTTGCCCTTGGGGATATAGGCCACGTGTACTTTGCCGAAGAAGGGAAGCATGTGGTGTTCGCACAGCGAAAACATCTCCACATCCTTTACGATCACCATCTCGTCGTAGTCCACGTCAAACAGAGCCCCGCGCAATATCTGGTTCGGATCTTCGCGATAGCCCTTGGTCAGAAAAGCCAGCGACTTTTCCACGCGCCCCGGCGTCGCCACCAATCCGTCTCGATCAGGATCCTCGCCGATCCGCCGCAGCACCTCGCGATAAAGTTCTGTGCTGCTCACCTCGGCGAGACCGCCCGGCTTGATATCCACATTCGATTTCAACTTGCTTACCATCACAGGCTGCGCCATCCAGTTGCCCCCATTTCACTTCAAATCCAATGCGACCGTCACCGGTCAACCTTGCTCTCCGCGGTATTCAAAAAAGTTGTTCTCGGTCTCTTCCACCCGCACCTGCGCCAGGTTTGCGGGTTCAATCGTTCCCGTCAGCAGCCTGAATATCTCTCTGCACAGATTCTCTGTGGTCGGCACTTCAGCAGTAAAGATCGGATCGAGGTTCAAGTTAACGTGGTCAAACCGTTCAATGATTCTTATGCGCACTACTTCATCGAACGTTGCCAGGTTCACCACCATTCCCGTCGCGGCGTCCACTTCGCCTTCCGCCAGCACCTCCACGACATAGTTGTGCCCATGACCGTGGGGATTATTGCATTTCCCATAAGTCGCCCGGTTTTCCGCCTCCGAGAGCGCCTCGCTGTGCAGTCGATGAGAAGCGCTGAACCTGTACCGCCGTCCGAAATAAGCCTTCATGCCTCTCCCCGATATTCAGCGAAAATCTCCGGCGTTTCGTAGATCCGTACCCTGCTCAGTTGCGCTCCGCCCGCCGCAGTCACCGCCGGCTCCAGCCTCTGCCACACCGCGATCGCAATATTCTCCGACGTCGGAATCGTGCTCGCGAACTCCGGCACCTCTAAGTTCAAATGACGATGATCGTAGGCCGCCATCACGTCGCGTTCCATCACGTCTTTGAGCCATTTCAGATCAACTACAAAGCCTGTCACCGGGTCCGGTTCTCCAGCCACCGTTACCTCCAGGGTGTAATTGTGACCGTGGCCGTTCCGATTCGCGCAGCGTCCGAAGACCCGCTCGTTTTCCACAGCCGACCATGCTTCGTTCCAGTAGTAATGGGAGGCCGAAAAAGTAGCCCGCCGGGTAAGGAAAATCATCGAGAGCCTCCTATGCAAGATGCCCGGCTATGACCGACGGGTTCAGGCAATCCTGCAGACAGCCGAAACCGCCCCATAACCATGGTAGGGGAGTCGAGCGGCGGCAGGGAAGTCTATTCACTATCAAGTCCAATAGAATCAGAGCCCGCGCTCATGTCTTATAGCGTCTTACACCCGTAAGCCATGACTCGGCAATTCGTCTCCAGTCGATTTGCGTGGGGCGGCCTCCTAAGAAAGTACCCATTCGAGAGAAACTTTAGATTAATAGGGCCAGATTTAACCGGCGGTTGATGATTTTACCTGTGATATGCTTCACACAAATCAATACGAAATAGTTGTTCCGATCCGCTGATCGAGGGCGCGAATTCCCCATGCCCCGATCATGATCATTCCATCCAACTTGCGGTGGCGTGCTCTGCTGAATTTTGGCCTTTGCCTCGGTTATCAAAACTAGTTCTCTTGTGATTTCAACGGGCGCAGTTAACCCGCTTACTACACCCCGCTTTGGGTGCGGATTGATCGATATTTTCCTCGAATCTGGGCCTTGTTCGTGCTGTGCCTAAAGGACTTATATGCTCAAGGGCTCTTTGCCTAAGAATAGGGAAGTCGAAACGCCGGATAACGCGGTTATCGCGGCATTCGACCGCCCATTTGCCGAAATAGCCAAACCCCCGCGCATGCTCGAAATGAACGTCGATGTCATCGAGCGCAGGCGCCCCGAGAATCGCAGGCAACGCGAATTCCTGCAGAAGCTGATCAGTGAGCGCACCGCACAGTTGCTGGCCGCCAATGAGCAGCTTGAGGCCGACATCGCCAAGCGCGAACGTGTCGAAGAGGCCCTTCGTGAGAGCGAAGAGAAGTATCGCGGCCTGTTCTCCATGATGCAGGAGGCCTTTTTTATCGCGGACATCATGACCGACGAATCCGGAAAACCTGTCGATTTCCGGGTGGTCGAGGCCAACCGCGCCTTGGAACTTCAAATCGATTTCCCGCTCGAACAAATCGTAGGAAACACTGCCCAAAGTCTGGGTCTCAACCTCCTTTCGCAGGGAATCGAGATCTACGGTCACGTAGCCATGACGGGCGAGCCTGTTCGCTTCGAGACCTTTGTTCCTCAACATGCCCGGCACTATGAGGGAATGGCCTATCAAGTCCATGCGGGGCGTTTCGCAGCTCTTTTTGTTGATGTAACCGAGCGCAAGCGCACGCAAGATGCCCTGGTCAAGACTGAAAAACTCGCTTCGATCGGCAGAATGGCCGCCAGCATTGCCCATGAAATCAACAACCCGCTTGAAGCGGTGGCCAATACGATTTTTCTGGCCCGACTCAACGCCACAGACTCTCAGGCCGTGCACAAATATCTCGACATGGCCGACGATGAACTCAAGCGCATCGCCCACATCACCCGGCAGACGCTGGGTTTCTATCGAGAAAATTCCTCGCCCAAAGATGTGTCCGTCAGTTCCGTCCTTGATTCAGCCGTTGAGGTTCTGCAAGGCAAGATCAAAGCGACCCATACCCACATAGAAAAGCAGTATGACGATTCGTTTCACGTCCAGGCGATTCCCGGCGAGCTGCGCCAGGTCTTTGCGAATCTGCTGGTTAACAGCATGGAAGCAGCCGTGGATGGAGGCGGGATCGTGCTCCGCATCGCCCAATCCACCTGCCTCACCAACCATCAGCCTCGCATCAAGATCACGGTTGCCGATCGCGGCCAGGGAATCGAGAGTAACAACATGCCGCGCATCTTTGAGCCGCTCTTCACAACCAAGGTGTCGACCGGCACGGGGCTGGGCCTATGGGTAGCCAGGCAGATCGTTGAAAAGCACGGCGGCATCATTCGCGTTCGGTCGCGTTCCAAGGGAGACAATCGCGGCACCGTGTTTCAGGTCTATCTTCCCGCGGTCACTGTGTCCGAGGCAGCAGGGAACTAAGACCGCACCAAAACTTGGTCGCCATTGAACCTATCCCGGATAGGTCCGTCCCTTCCACTTCACCTGCTTCACGATCCTGTGCTTGAACCAGCTGCGATAAAGCAGTACCACAAAGAGCGGCAATCCCAGGGGAGAGATGGCGCAATCCGCTAACGGAAAATTCGACTTGGCCACCCGCGCGTAGAACCGGAATAACGTCCTCACCCACAGCAACGCCAACACCCACCCGGCCCCCAGCCAAGCAAAGGACCGCGCTGCAAAATGCGCATTCCAAAGCTCAAACGCCACTATCGGCAAACACACCAGCAATACGATATCGAGCGCGCGCCACGCTGCCAGGGGCAGGGCGTTGTCAAACAGCAGCGCCAGGTTCTTCGTCCAGCCTTCAACCATGGCTGCCGTCGTTCGATACATGCGCGTGGCCACCGCGTCATCGGCATAGCGAAATCGCAGACCCACCTTGCGTTTCTTCGCGATAAACGCCAGTTCCACATCCTCGAGCACGCGATCCTTTACCGCCGCATGTCCGCCAATTCTTCGATAAGCTTCGCGCTCCACCAGCAAAAACTGCCCGTTCGCCGCTGCGATTCTCTGGTTCGGATCCGATACTTTCGCGGGCGGGTAAGCCAGCGCCAATTCGCAAAACACCAGTGGCATCAGCGACCGCTGCGCCAGCCCGTTCACTATCTGCCGCGGCGAATAACTCAACACTCCCGCATTATGCCGCTTCGCCTCGTGAATCGCCCGCTCTAAGTCGCCCGGTACATGCACCGTGTCAGCGTCGGTGAAGAGCAGCCATCGTCCTCGCGCTCTTCGCGCCGCGGTCCAGATCGCGTTGTTTTTTCCGGTCCAACCCGGTTGCAGTTTGCCGGCCTTCATCACCGTGACGCCTGCAACCCCGCCGGCAATCTCGGCCGTTCGATCCGTCGAGCCGTCGTCCACGACAATCAACTCCCAGTCCCGGCCCAGCGCCCACACGTCCTCCGACTGTCTCACCAGCGACTCCAGACACTCGCCAATCGATTCCGCTTCGTTGCGCGCCGGTATAATCACCGTCAATTCGATCAGTTCCGTCGGCTCGGGCAGCTCATAAACCGTTCCCGCGCGTACGTGAAACTCCAGTTGCTCCACGGGTTCGTCTGAAAGCCCCAGCACAGGCTTCCACGCGCGCGATTGCTCCCCGCCTTCCACCGCCGATTCGTCTTTTGTCATGCGCCCCTTTGCTCCGCCCCTTCCGCTCAGTATTATAGGGATGTGCATCGTCGCCGTTCACTCTCGCTGCTAACCCTGCCGGTTCTTGCCGCCTCACTCATCCTTTCCGGGTGCAACCGAGGCGCGCATCCGTGGCTAATCGGCAAGGTGGCTCCCGACTTCAAGGTTTCTGACGGAACCAGTTCCATCCATCTCGCCGATTATCGCGGCAAGGTCGTTCTACTTAATTTCTGGTTTAGTGATTGTCCGCCCTGCATCCAGGAAACACCGGCCTTGATCCGGCTTCACCATGATCGGCCCGACCTGGCCATCCTTGCCGTCAGCGTGGATGAAGACGCCGCCCCCTACAATCGCTTTCTCGTACGCCATCATGTCGATCTGTTGACCGTGCGCGATCCTGAGCAGATCGCTGCCAAGCTTTACCATACCGAGGGCTGGCCTGAGACCTACATCATTGACCGCAAAGGTGTTATTCGTCGCAAAGTCGTAGGCGATCCTGACTGGTCCAGCCCCGAGATTCGCGCCTATCTCAGCAGCCTTTAAGCAGCCTTACTGATCCAAACTAAACACTGCCGGAAATGGGTGGGAAACGATGTAACTGCCTTCCTGCAGGGTAACTACGCGCCCTCGACCACTGCGCTCGCGATCGCCCTCAATTCCGGCAACACATTGCCCAGCGAAACCGCCTCCGCATTGCGCGTTCCCAGTCCGAAATAGAGCTTCCGATAGAGCGAATAAAGCTTCTCATAGACTCGAACCGCGCCCTTCTCCGGCTCGAAAATGGTGAACTTCAAGCACAGAGCCGCCTGCGCTTCTTCCACGTCCGAATACGCCCCCGCTGCCAGTAGCGCAAAGATGCCGGACCCCAAACTGGTTGGCACACCCGCCGGCACCAAGACCGGTTTCCCCAGCACATTGGCGTAAACCTGGTTCAGAACCGGGTTATTCTGCGGAATCCCGCCCGCATTGATCACCCGATCGACCCGAACCCCATGCTCGGCCATTCGTTCCAATATGATGCGCGTGTGAAACGCCGTTCCCTCAATCGCCGCGAAAAGCTCGTCTTGCGCCGTGTGAATCAAGTTCCACCCCAGCGTCACGCCGCCCAACTCCGGGTTCACCAGGACCGTTCGATCGCCGTTGTCCCAAGTCAGTCGCAACAGCCCTGTTTGCCCTGCTTCGTACTTCTCCAGCCCCTCGGCCAGTCCCGATACCTTCTGTCCAGCCCGCCTTGCGATAGCCTCGAAGATATCTCCCGTAGCCGACAATCCCGCTTCAATCCCGGTAAACGTAGGGCTCACGCTCCCCGGCACCACCCCACACACTCCCGGAATCAGTTCCGTCTTCTTGGCCATCGCGATAATGCACGTTGAAGTGCCCACCACGTTGACCACATCGCCCTCACGGCAACCCGCCCCAATCGCGTCCCAATGCGCGTCAAACGCACCCACCGGAATCGGAATTCCCGCCTTCAGCCCAAGCTTTTCCGCCCACTCCGGCGCCAGGTGCCCGGCCAGGTGATCTGAAGTCAGATATTCCCCCGCCAGCTTCTCCCGCACGCCATCGAACAGCGGATCGAGCTTCGACAAGAACTCCTGCGGCGGCAACCCACCCCACCTGGGGTTCCACATCCACTTATGTCCCATCGCGCACACGCTGCGCCGCGCTTTGGCCGGGTCCGTCACGCCCGCCAGCGTCGCCGCCACCATGTCGCAATGCTCAAATGCCGAAGCAAATTGCTCTCGTTTGTCGGGATTGTTGCGCAGCCAGTGGAGCAGCTTGGCAAAGCCCCATTCATGCGAATAAACCCCGCCGCACCACTGGATTGCCTCCAGGTTCAACTCATGCGCCAGAGCCGTAATCTCCTGCGCCTCGTGCTTCGCGCGGTGGTCGCACCACAGATAGTACTCATTCAGCGGCTCCATGTGCGCATCGACCGGCACCACGCTCGAACCCGTCGTATCCAGCGCGATGGCCTCCACCTGGGCCCCATCGATACCGGCCTCTCTTACAGCCTTGCGCGTGGCCGCCGCCAACGCCCGCATATGGTCCGCGTGTGCTTGCGTAGCAAAGTCCGGATCGTCCCGCTTGCGGTGCAGAGGATACTCATCAACCGCCGTTGCCAGCCGTCCCCGCTCACTGTCAAGAATCGAAACGCGCACACTGAGAGTTCCGAAATCTACTCCTGCCACGATCGCCATGCCGTTGTCCTTCCCACAAAACGATATCGCCCATGCCCGATCGTCGCAGCCATCGTTCGGGATAGCGCGGAGATAGGGAATTCCGCTCGCGCAAGCGTCGGAGATTCATCACAGCCATCGTTTTTTCGCGATAGTTGAGTAAACGTTTGCCGAGAAAGCTAAAGGTAGTTTCCCCCCCGACCTTATGTCAAGTCTCTTAACCACTATGCGCGCTTCACTATAGCTAAATTAACGTCAAACTGCCGATGGACCCCGTCCTCAAGTGAGAACATTCGCACTAAAGCAGCTCTCTCGACACGCGATCTATCCGAGCGCCGATGCCAGCAACCTCGACCGCTCCTCGATCGGAACCGGCTGCCGGAACGGAAGGCGAATCGTAACCTTGGTCCCGCTTGTCCCCGGAATCGTGCAGCTCGTGACTGCGATACTTCCCCCGCGGCTCTCGATCAGCCGCTTGGTCACCCACAGGCCAATTCCAGTCCCAAAATCCTGCTTGGTCGTAAAGAACGGCTCGAAGATCCGGCTGAGATTCCGCTCCTCGATTCCCGAACCCTGATCTTCAAAAACAATCTCCACCCCGTCTCGACCAGACGGCGTGATCCGAATGCAGAGCGTCCCGCCCTTCGGCATGGCTTCAATCGAGTTCGCAATCACGTTGGAAAAGACCTGAACCATTTCTCCCTTGTTGACTAAAATCGGCCGTGACTTTTCAAACAAGCGTTCGACCTTGATCTCTCTAACGTAGAGTTTTGCGCGATATACGTTTAAAACCTCATCCATCACTTTAGAAAGATCCGTCTCGACCGGCACGCCGCGATCGCGATAATAACCGAGCGTCAGTCGCGCAATATGCGAAACCCGCTCCACCTCATTCTCCGCCGTCTGCAAAAACGAATGCGCCTCTGTCCCCTCCGGCATCGAGTGCCGTGCCAGGTAAATCAGGTTCATCACCGCTTCCAGCGGATTGTTGATTTCGTGCGCGATCGTCGCCGCCATTCGACCCGTCGCCGCCAGCTTCTCTGACTCCAGTAGCAGCTTCTCCGTCTTCTTGCGGTCTGAAATGTCGCGCGCGATCTTTGAGGCGCCGATTATGCGGCCCGAGTTGTCCCGAATCGGAGAAATCGTCAACGACAAATGCAGCAGACTGCCGCTCTTCGACACCCGCACCGCTTCGTACCCCTCAATCCGCCGACCGCTTCTCACCTTGCGCAAAATTTCGGTCTCTTCTGAATGCAGCTCCGGAGGAATCAGCCGCAAGACCGGCTGCCCAATCATCTCCTCCGGTTCGTATCCAAAAATGCGGGTCGCCGCAGGATTCCAGCTCGTGATAATCCCGTTTAGATCCTTGCTGATGATCGCGTCCTGGCACGAGTCCACGATTGCCGCCAGCAGAAACCACGGATGCTGCCGAATGACGCTGGCGCCATCCTCGGTCACATCCGATCGCTCCTCGGGGGACTGGCCATCGATCGGGTTGGATATGCCTGGTGTGCTCATGTCTCTCCCAATAAAATGCGACGATCGCGTGGATCATGGCAGCCAACTACGTTTCTCTGGCGGCTCGATCCTGCGAATTACTGTGCCGGTAATGCCGTGGCCATCGCTATTTATCGAGAGGGCGGTATCCAGGGCGGGGGGAATCTATAGAAAAAACGATCCTCGAGTTCGTGCTCGTTTGTAACTAGGATGCAGAATAGATTTCAACAGCCGTTCCGCTCTGTCAATTTATGACATAAGCAAACCCGATCAGATTTCATCTATCACTTTTGTTTCTTATCAGTTCCCCACCGGAGTTTCCGACCCACAGGAGATGAAACTGGGTGCCCCCGGTCCCTCGCTTTTGGGGACCGGGGAGGAATATTCCAAGGATCGACTTGTTTCTTTCTAGTTCCCCCACCGGAGTTTCCGACCAGCTAAAAATGAAACTGTGCCCCATCCATCGAGCGCCCTTTGCTCGATGGGTGGGATCGCATGCGCTCTCTAACCATTCTCTGCTTTGTTTAACTCGCGACGCTGTTTCTTGCTAGATATCTGCCACGGTGTGAC
>Ga0224528_1000146_pt1 | contig 58140 bp, 39 predicted proteins | sample CBST25metaG_2_FD_179888 | JGI IMG/M metagenome (GOLD analysis project Ga0224528, IMG submission 179888) | Peat soil microbial communities from Stordalen Mire, Sweden - C.B.S.T25 | ecosystem: Environmental > Terrestrial > Soil > Wetlands > Peat | place: Sweden: Norrbotten County, Stordalen Mire...
ACCCTTGGGAGAGAGATACTCCCCTTCATTGGCCGGACTCCAAAGGCTGTTTTCTGGTGTGGTGAATCCGAAGTTTGATGAAGAACGACTGCAGATCTTTCGACTCCGTTTGGCCAAAAAGCCGGCCAAACTGCGCTCAAGATGACAGTGCAATAGTGCAATTCTGATGCGATCTTCAGATTCGAGACACCAGCTATAATCTGCCGCATATCATGATTGTGCTCCGGCAAGCCGTAATGATCTGCAAACACCCCCTGCGGTGGGAGCTGTGTGCGGACTGAGCATCTTTGCACAGTGCAGCCTGGAGTTGACGCGGTAAAGTTGGAGATTCTACAGTGGTTCTCCAGCTTTTTGCGAAGTAAGACCGCTGGCGCAGATGGACGACTTCCCCAGGAGAAACCACAGTGCGCCGGGCTCGAAACGCCATCTGGGCTGCAGAACCGTTCCGGGTAGCATCCAACGTAAGTGGAGAGTGTTATGAGACGCATTTCGCGATTTGCCGTTCTTCCAATTCTAGCCATGGTGTTTCTGATGGCAAGCACAGGGTGTCACAAGAGCCAGGATCAGACTGCTGCCAATGCGGACGGGACGCAGAATCCGTCCACGGACCCGGCAGCAGCCAATCTGGCCCCGGCCGATTCATCCACCTCGCAACCTGCGACCTCTACATCGGCGCCTGCCTCTTCGAGCGCTTCCAGTTCCGCAGCGGCGCCTTCCTCTTCTCGGCAAAGCGCCCCGCAGCAGGATACGGGCTCGTACCAGGACTCCGGGCAGTACTCGGACGATCCGGGCTATGGAGTGCAGCCGGTTGCCTATGCAACCCAGGCGCCGCCACCGCTACCCACCTATGACCAGCCACAGGCTCCCGGTGACGGGTACCTGTGGACGCCCGGCTATTGGGCCTGGTCGGGAGGGGGCTACTACTGGGTGCTTGGTGCATGGGTTGAGGCTCCGTACGAGGGCGCTCTCTGGACGCCTGGCTACTGGGGATGGGGACACAACCGCTACCAGTTTTACCGCGGCTATTGGGGCCGGCACATCGGCTACTACGGCGGCATCAACTATGGCTTCGGCTATATTGGATTCGGCTACCAGGGCGGCTACTGGGACAACGACCATTTCCGGTACAACCGCGCAGTGAACAATGTGGACATTCGGGTGGTGCGGAATGTGTACAGCTACAACGTAGGCGACAACAGATCCAATGGAATCAGGGTGAGTTTCAACGGCGGGTCGGGCGGAGTGCAGATGCGTGCGAGGCCACAGGAATTGAGGGCGCTGCACGAGCAACATGCTGCTCCGATGAGCACCCAGATCCAGCATGAGCAGGCTGCCCGCTCCGACCGAGCGCAGTTTGCGGGCGCGAATCAGGGCCGCCCGGCGAACATGGTGGCGAACCGGCCGCTGCAAGCGGATCGTAATGTGAAAGCTCCGGCGGCGATGCAGGGACGCAATCAGGTTGGCGGGCAACAGATGCAACAACAGCAGCAGCAACGTCAAACGATGCCGGGACAGCAGCACCAGATGCCGCAACAGCAACAGCGCCAGACGGCTCCGCAACAGCAACACCAGGCGGCACCGCAACAGCAGCACCAGGCGGTACCGCAACAGCAACAACAGCAACGTCAGCAGATGCAGCGTCAGGCACCTCAGCAACAACAGCAACAGCGTCAGGCACCTCAGCAACAACAACAACAGCGTCAGGCACCTCAGCAACAACAACAGCGTCAAGCACCTCAGCAACAACAACAGCGTCAAGCACCTCAGCAACAACAGCAACAGCGTCAGACGCCTCAGCAGCAGCATCAAGCAGCCCCGGCACAGCAGCAACACCAGGCAGCTCCCGAGCGCAAGGATGAGCGCCCCAAGAACTAACCTTCCGCGGTTTTTCGGGGGCAAAACAAAGAGAAAGCATGGACTGCGCCGTCAGAACCAGGACGGCGCAGTTTTTGCGTGCGGGGCAGGCGGGCCGGAGGGGTGGTGGCCTTGCAATCCATCGTATACTGGCGTCATGTCGATCGTGCGCAATCTCGCCGGCATTGCCAAAGGTATGAGCATCACCTTCCAGGAGATGCTGCAGCCGACGCAGGTGGAGAATTATCCCGATGGGAAGGGCCCCCTGCGTGGGGCGGTCCTGGAGCAGCGTTATCGCGGGGCACACGTGCTGCAACGCGACGAGAACGGCCTGGAGAAGTGCGTGGCGTGCTTCCTGTGCGCCGCAGCCTGTCCTTCGAACTGCATCTACATCGAGGCCGCGGAAAACACCGAAGAGCAGCGCATTTCCTCCTCGGAGCGCTACGCCAAGGTCTACAACATTGACTACAACCGCTGCATCTTCTGCGGCTATTGTGTGGAGGCCTGTCCGACGGACGCCATCACGCATGGGCACGGATTTGAACTGGCCACTCTGAACGCAACCAACCTGGTGATGCGCAAGGAAGAGATGCTGGTGCCGGTCGAGGCGTTGACGGCGGCGAAATAGAGCAGCATTCTCTTCCCGACAGAGGCTTTTGCGAGAAGTTGGCGCGAAAGCTGGTGTGTCCCTCATTCCGCATGGCGGAGTTCGAAATCCTTATGACAGATTGGCAAGGTACGAGACCGATGAAAGATTCTGCGCGATTCCTCACTATTGCCTCACTGCTTGTCCTGGTGATGACCTTCCAGGGTTTTGCAGTTACACCACAAAAAGAAGCTTCGGAAGCAGAGACGCTTCGTGCTCAGACGCAGGCGGCGACGGACGCACTGCAGCAATGGTATGTGCCTCAGAGCGGGTTGTACCGGACGACAGGCTGGTGGAACTCCGGCAATGCGATTACCGCGCTGGCGAATTTCAGCCGGGTGAGCGGCACGGAGAAGTATCTGCCGGTTTTTGCCAATACGCTGCGCGTGGCGCAGACGGGTCCGGATGGCGCCAAGGGGTTCATCAACACCTATTACGACGATGAAGGATGGTGGGCGCTGGCGTGGATCGACGTGTACGATCTAACGCACGATGCGGCTTATCTGCGCATGGCGGATTCGATCTTTTCCGATATGCAGTTGGGATGGGAGACGGCGAGCTGCGGGGGCGGAGTGTGGTGGAGCAAGGACACGAAGGAAAAGAACGCCATCGAGAACGAGCTGTTTCTCTCGGTGGCCGCTTCGCTTGCCAACCGCGAGCCCGACGCCGCGCGGCGTACGAGCGATCTGGCATGGGCGCAAAAGGAATGGGCGTGGTTCCGCGACTCCGGCATGATCAATGGCGACCATCTGATCAATGACGGGCTGGACCGGTCGGACCCGGCGCATTGCAAGAACAACGGCAAGAATACCTGGACGTACAACCAGGGAGTGATTCTGGGCGGGCTGGTGGAGCTGGACAAGGCCGCTCCCGATCCTGCGCTGAAGGCGATTGGAGCTTCGATTGCGCTGGCGGCCATTACTCATTTGACGGACAAGGATGGGGTTCTGCACGAGAGCAACGATGCCCATACGGGCGGGGATGTTCCGCAGTTCAAGGGCATCTTTGCACGCAACCTGATGAGCTTCAACAGTGTGTGGCCGGACAGGCGCTACCAGGAGTTTTTTCTTGCGAATGCACGCAGCCTTTGGAAGAACGACCGGGATGCCGAGAATCACTTTGGCTTTTATTGGGCTGGGCCAGTCGACTCCATCGACGCTGCGAGACAAAGTTCGGCGCTGGACCTGCTGATTGCTGCGGACGCTCAAGAATCGGGCAAGGGAAAGCGCGGCGGGGGCTTGCGAGGGCGATCCGGGGTGAAGCTGCGCGATCCGGCAAATCCCGCGCGTTGAAGAGAGGGGCGGCCTTCATGTGACTTTCTGACCTATTCCCAGGCTTGCAGGGCCGGTTATCCTAAAAGTTGCCGTCTTCTCCGTCCTTTCGGCGGCCAGAGCAGTGGGGAGGAACTTTGAAGGGCTTTCTAGAGGCACTTGGCCGGCGCGTGCTGGTTTTTGACGGCGCGATGGGCACCAATCTGCAGCGGCACAACCTTACCCCGGAGGATTTCTGGGGCAAGGAGGGCTGCAACGAACTGTTGGTGCTATCGCGGCCTGACGTGATTCGCGCGGTCCATGCTTCTTTCCTTGAGGCGGGCTGCGACGTGATCGAGACGGACAGCTTCGGGTCCACCAGCATTGTTCTGGCGGAGTACGAATTGCAGGATCGCACGCGCGAGCTGAATCTTGCGGCGGCACGGCTGGCGCGGGCTGTGGCCGACGAGTACTCGACGCCCGAAAAGCCGCGTTTTGTGGCCGGCTCCATGGGGCCGACGACCAAGCTGCCTTCGCTGGGACACATTGGCTACGACGAGATGGCGGCTGCCTATCGGCAACAGGCTGCAGCGCTGATCGAGGGCGGCGTGGATGTGCTGCTGATCGAGACCTGCCAGGACCTGCTGCAAGCCAAGATTGCCCTGGCGGCCTGTCAGGACGCCATCCGCGATGCGCGGGAGGGGAAGACGCCTGGGACCGGACGTGATGTAGCTCTGCAGGTCCAGATCACGCTCGAAGCTACGGGCACCATGCTGCTGGGTTCGGAAGTTGGCGCGGCTCTGGCGGTGCTGGAAAGCTTTCAGCCGGACGTGATCGGGCTCAACTGCGCGACAGGGCCGGCGGAGATGAACGACGCCGTCCGCTTTTTGACGCAAAATTCCTCAGTGCCCATCAGCGTGCAGCCCAACGCCGGTTTGCCGCAGAACGTGGGAGGGCACGCGGTCTACAAGCTCACGCCCGCGGAGTTGGCATCGTTCCACAAGCGATTTGTCTCGGAATATGGCGTACAGGTGGTAGGCGGCTGCTGCGGAACCACGCCGGAGCATCTGCGTGCGGTGGTGGAGGCGCTGAAGGGCGTCAAGGCGGCCAAACGGGACGTTGCGCCGCAATCGGTGGCGGCGAGTGCGTTCTCTTCGCTATCTCTCGAAGCCGACGCGCAGCCCATCGTGATTGCCGAGGAGATGAACACCACGACGCGTCTGGAAACCTTCCGCAACATGGTGCGCGAGGGCGACTACGACGGCATCCTGGCCATGGCGAAGCGTCTGGTGAGCGAGGGCTCGCAGATGCTCGACCTGTGCTGCGCCATCGTGGGCGAAGACGAGATGGCGTACATGAACGCGGTGCTCGAGAAGATTGCCACGCGCGTCACGGCGCCCATCCTGGTGGATTCGACCGAGGCCAACGTGATCGAGGAGGCGCTGAAGCGCATTCCCGGCAAGCCGGTGATCAACTCCATCAACTTGGAGGACGGAGAGAAGCGGACCAGCCTGGTGCTGCCCATGGCGCGGCGCTATGGGGCCGCAGTGATCGCGCTGACTATCGACGAACAGGGCATGGCGCTGACGGCGGACCGCAAGGTGGCTATTGCGCATCGCATCTACGACCTGGCGGTGAACAAATACGGGATTCGGCCCGAGGATCTGATTTTCGACGCGCTCACGCTGCCCATTTCGACCGGGCAGGAAGACTATCGCTCGGCGGCCATCGAGACGCTGGAAGCAGTGCGGCGGATCAAGCTGGAGTTGCCGCGCTCGCGGACGGTGCTGGGTGTTTCCAACATTTCGTTCGGCCTGAACGCGTACGCGCGGCGGGTGCTGAACTCGGTATTTCTGAAGGAGGCGGTGGACCGGGGGCTGGATACGGCCATCGTCAACTACTCCAAGATCTACCCGTTGTACAAGATTCCTGAAGTAGAGGTTGAACTAGCGCGCAAACTGATCTTCCAGGATCGCACGAATGGAACCGATCCGCTGCAGGCCTACATGGCTCACTTTACCAGCATCGGGAAAGGCGCGATTCAGGAAGACGAAGTTGTGGTCGAGAACCTGACCATCGACGAGAAGCTCAAGCAGCTCATCATTCGCGGCGAGCGAACGATCGGGGTGGGGGAGCAGAAGCAGTCGTTGGAAGAGGCGCTGGAGACGGCGCTCCTTGACCACACTCCGCTCGATCTGATCAATACTGTTTTGCTGGACGGGATGAAGACCGTGGGGGATCTTTTTGGTGCACGCAAGATGCAGTTGCCCTCGGTGCTGGATTCGGCGGCGGTGATGAAGGCCGCGGTGGCCCATCTGGAGCCGAAGATGGAGAAGTCCGATGGGGGCGGCAAGGGGCTGATGGTTCTGGCCACGGTGAAGGGCGACGTGCACGACATCGGCAAGAACCTGGTGGACATCATCCTGTCGAACAACGGCTACCGGGTGGTGAACCTGGGCATCAAGCAGCCCTCCGACGCCATCATTGCCGCGGCGCGCGAGAACGGATCTCAAGCCATTGGTCTGAGCGGGTTGCTGGTCAAGTCGACGCTCGAAATGAAGTATGTGTTGCAGGATCTGGAGCGGCTGGGCATGACGGTTCCGGTGATCTGCGGCGGCGCGGCGCTGACGCGCAAGTACGTGGAAGAAGATTTGCGCAAGGAATATGCTGGGCCGGTGTTTTATGCCGAGGATGCCTTTGCCGGATTGCGTGTGATGGGCGATCTGACCTCGGACGACGCCGCGGTGCGCGCCAGCCGGGAAGAGGACGGGAAGACGGTGAAGGTCTTTGCCAAGGGCAACAATGCCTCGGCGCAGGAACTGACGCTGGTGGAGCTGACGCCGGAGGGCCGTTCGCCGGTGGTGGAGCGGGTTGCGGCGATTCCGGCGCCGCCCTACTGGGGGCCGCGCGTCTTCAACAACTACAACCTCGACGAGCTCTTTCCGTATATCAACGAAACCGCGCTCTTCAAGAATCAGTGGCAGTTGAAGACTGCGGCGCAGGCGGATTATCTGCGGCTGGTGGAGGAGAAATTCCGCCCCATTCTGTTCGACCTGGAAGCAGAGGTGAAGGCGGCGGGCTGGTTTGAGCCGAAATCCATCATCGGGTTCTATCCCTGCGCCGGCGACCATGACGACCTGGTCGTCTTCGATCCGGAAGACCCAGGGCGTGAGTTGGAACGCATCACTTTCCCGCGGCAGGCGCAGGGGCGCAGGCTTTCGATTGCCGATTTCTTCGAGCCGATCGGGGCGGGGCAGCGGGATGTGGTGGGATTCTCCATTGTGACGGTGGGAGACGAGGCCAGCCGGCAAACGCAAAAGCTCTTCGAGGCCGGGGACTTTACCAAGTACCTCTATCTGCATGGGCTCTCGGTGGAGACGGCCGAGGCGCTGGCGGAGTTCGCGCACAAGCAGGCGCGGGAGTTTCTGGGAATTGCAGGCGAAGACTCGGCGCGCATCACCGATCTTTTCCATCAGAAGTACCGCGGCTCGCGCTATTCTTTCGGCTACCCGGCCTGCCCGAATCTGGAAGATCAGGCCAAGATTTTCCGGTTGCTCAAACCCGAGGAGAATATCGGCGTGCGGCTGACAGAGGGGTTCCACCTGGAGCCGGAGCAGAGCACGAATGCGGTGGTGGTGCATCATCCACAGGCGAAATATTTTGTAGTGTGAGGAGCGATGGCACATCGCGGCTTCGACGAACAGATGGCGGCGCTGGATGCTCTGAAAGGGAGCGAGCTGGACGCTGCATCAGTGCGGCTGGTGAAGCAAACGCTGGGCAACCGCAGCAACCTTCTTGTCGCCAAAGCCGCAGGCCTTGCCGAAGAGGGTGGGCTGGTCGAGTTGCTGCCCCAGTTGCTTGCTGCCTTTGACCGGTTCTTCAGCAACGCCGAGAAGTCCGATCCGCAGTGCTGGGCAAAGAACGCGCTGAGCCATGCGCTGGGAAGTCTGAAGTGCCGTGAGAAGGAAGTCTTCCTGCGCGGGTTGCACCATCGACAAATGGAGCCGGTTTGGGGTGGAAAGTCCGACTCGGCTGGGACCTTGCGCGCGAACTGTGCACACGCACTGGTGACATTTGAAGAGTTGAGTAACCACGAGTTGCTCCTCATTCTTCTGGACCCGCTGCTGGACCCGGACAAGAGCGTCCGCGTGGAAGCGGTGCGAGCCATGGGACAGCTCGGCCCGCCGGCCGTGCCGGTGTTGCGATTACGGGCGCTGGTCGGCGGCGGGGAACCGGAGGTGCTGGCTGCCTGTTTTGGCGTGCTGCTGGAGATAGAGCGCACGGCCGGGATTCCCTTTGTGGCGGGATTTTTGGAGGCGGGCGACGATGCAGCAGCAGAGGCCGCTTTCGCATTGGCAGAGACGCGACTGCCGGAGGCGTTGGCGGTGTTGCTCGACCGGCAGCGCGCGGGAGCAGACGAGTGGTTCGCCAAGGTGCTGCTGAGCGCCGTCGCGCTGACCCGGCTGCCGGAAGCGTTGGATTTTTTGACCGACCTGATCGCTCGCGACACGGACGAAGCCCCGGTGGCCCTGGAGGCGATTGGCCACACTGCCCCGTCGGAAGAGTTCCGGCGGCGGGTAGAAGAGGCCGTCGAGCTGGCGGACAGTGCGCGGCTGAGGGCGTTGCTTCTGGGGCCGGACTGGGCGCAAGGACAATAGCGTCGCGTTACAGGAATGAGATATAGAAACGCCCCGCAGGCATCTTCCTGGGAAGAGCCGGCGGGGCGTTTCTTAGTTTGTGATCGGAAAGAACAGCCTTAGTACTTGACGATTCCGGTGAAAGATTCGGGCTTGAGGCTGGCGCCGCCCACGAGGGCGCCGTCGATCTCTTCCTCGCCGAGCAGAGATGTGGCGTTGGCGGGCTTGACGCTGCCGCCGTAGAGAATGCGGATGTTGGCGGCGATGGCGGGGCCGAGCAGCTTGGCGACTTCGGCGCGAATGATCTTGTGCGCGTCGACGGCCATCTCGGGGGTAGCGGTCTTGCCGGTGCCGATGGCCCAGACGGGCTCATAAGCGATGACGATGGGCGCGGCAACCTCGGCGGTGATGCCGACCAGTGCGCCGGCGACTTGGGTCTTGAGCACGTCGGCGGTCTTGCCCGCTTCGCGATCAGCCAGCATTTCGCCTACGCAGACGACGGGAACGATTCCGTTCGCGAGGGCTGCGTGGAGCTTTTTGTTGACGATTTCGTCAGTTTCAGCAAAGTACTGGCGGCGCTCGGAGTGGCCGATGAGGGTGTGGGTTCCACCCACGGCCTTGAGCTGGCCGATGGAGGTCTCGCCGGTGAAGGCGCCCTCGGGGGCGAAGTGGATGTTCTGCGCACCGACGGCCACGTTGGAGCCCTTGGCGGCTTCAATCACCGTGGGCAGCAGGACGGGCGAGGGAAACAGAGCAATCTCGTCGCGGGTGTGTCCGGCAACGAGGGGCAAAAAGGCTTCGACAAACGCCTTGGCTTCAGCAGGCGTCTTGAACATCTTCCAATTGGCGGCAATCAGTGCTTTACGGGGCATTTTTTCGAAACTCCTCAGGTTGATTCTAGTCGATGGAATCAGGAGGGCGGGGTGACGGTGGGCACAGGGAGGGCGGCGACGCAGAAGAGGGCGGGGAAGAAGATTACAGGTGAAGCACCTGGTGGCAGAAGTCGTTGGCGCTCAGGATCTTGGTTCGGCCCATCTTGTCGAGCTGCAAGAGCCCGGAGCGCTTGTCGCCGGTTACGGCATAGTCGGGTTGCGCGGCGTCGATCAGATCGAGGAGAAAGCTGTCGGCAGGGTCGGCGGCCTCGTGTTTGCGCGGCAGAGGAGCAGGCCAAACGGTGGCGCCGTAGAGGTTATTGAGCATGGTTCCAATGTGATGGGGTTGTAGCCTGTCTCTGAATTTGGGAGCGCGGCTGGCAGTGCGTATTTCGTCGATCTGCTGTTGGCAGGTAAGCAGATGAAATCTGCCAGCTCGCCATTGATCGACGATATGTGCTGGTGCGCCGTGAGAGGACAGCAAGGCACTGAAAAGGATGTTGCTGTCCAAGAGGACGATCATTTGCCAAGCTGGGCCCGCGCCCAGGCAAGGGATTCCGCAACGATCTCGCCCATTTCATCGGCACCAACGTCCGCGTTGTGCTCCCTGACCGCCTTGAGCGTCGTGTCGAATATGTGTTTCTTGACCGCCTCTTCGACAAAGCGGGAAAGATCGCCCTTCTTGCCGCCGCCTTCATTGGCAAGGAACTGGCGCAGGGATTTGTCGGTTTCTTTGGAGACGACGAGGTTCCAGCGGGTGGTAGTAGCGGACATAAGCAACTCCATCTCCAGTATACACCTAAACAGATAAGCACATAAACACCTATCCGCCCGCGTGTGGGGATTCTCGGGGAAGCAGAGTCCGGCTATTCTTCCGAGGCGGAGAGTTGGACCGAGGAGAGATCGGGGGGAACTTCTCCCCTCTGGAAGGCGGCGCGGTGGTCGGGGTCACCGAGGTCCATCTTGAAGTGGTGCCAGGTTCCATCCTGGAGGACGCCCATATTCCATGCGCCGGAGACCGTATCGGAGAACTGCCAGAGAATGTGGAAGCCTTCCTCGTTGGTAAAACCTTCCATATCAGCCTGGATGATGGCGTTGCCTCGCTTCCAAAGGTAGGAGCGGAGCTCATGGAGGGCGGCAGAGCCTTCCTCGGAATCGGCTCCGGGCAGGTGCTGGAAGGCGTAGATTGTCTTGACCTCGGCCAGGTAGCCCTGGAGCCACTCGACGCCGGTTTCCGGCTGGCAATCCCCGATCTCCTCGAGAAACTCCGCGATCTCTTCATCCCCGAGGGAGCCTTCGGTGACGGGATTGCGCTGAATTACGGCGATTTCGACCTCGTCGTCGCCGGAGAGCAGAAGGGTCTCCCATTCCTCCTCGTCACCCTCTTCGATGGTCAGCTTGCAATCGGGATGTTCGGAGGCGAGGAGGTCTGCCAGGTCTTCGAGAGAAGGAAACTCCTCCTGCTTGGACAGAACTCGGGTGTAATACCGCATATTCTTCTCCTGCCGGGGCGCCAGCGGCCTTGGGGCTCAAATGTATCTTACCCTGCAAGGGACCCTCCCACCTGCCCGCTGCCACCTGCGGTGAGGCCAACCGCCTTCGGCTGGCCCGCGCCAGAAAGAAGGCGCGGAAGGGGAATCGAGGGATAGTAGGATGACAGCGATTGGGAGGGGAGTGAGGCTTTTCAATATTTTGCAAAAGACGCGGAAAAGAGGGGGCACGGAGTGTCTGGGGGCAGGAAAAAGACAGCAAGTTGGCACCCGCTTGCGCGGGGGTGGCGAGTTGGCGCTATGGGATCTCAAAAAAAACCCCGCAGCCGGCAGGAAATCTGCGCCGGATGCGGGGCTTCCATGTTGCGGACGACAGGGCCGAAGGCGGCTGCCGCACCGCGGGGGGTTACTTGTTGGTCAGCGCTTCCACACCGGGGAGCTTTTTGCCTTCGAGGAATTCGAGGCTGGCGCCGCCACCGGTGGAGATGTGGGTGATCTGGTCGGCAAGGCCGGTCTTATTGATGGCCGAGACCGAGTCGCCGCCGCCGATGATGGAGATGGCGCCCTTGTTGGCCGCAACGGCCTTGGCGATGGCGTTGGTGCCGATGGCGAAGCGGGGGAACTCGAAGACGCCGGCCGGGCCGTTCCAGACGATGGTCTTGGCGGTGGCAACGACGGCTTCAATGGCCGCGATGGACTTGGGACCGATGTCCAGGCCCTGCCAGTCGGCGGGGAAGTTCACAGCGCAATCCCAGGTCTGGGTCTTGGCGTCGGGCGTAAAGCTGTCGGCCAGGATGTTGTCGGCGGGGAGAAGGAGGTTGACGCCCTTGGCCTTGGCCTTGTCGAGAGCGGCCTTGGCCATGTCGATCTTGTCCTCTTCGACGAGGCTTTTGCCGGTGGTGACGCCGAGGGCGCGCTGGAAGGTGTACGCCATGCCGCCGACGATGACCAGGGTGTCGACCTTATCGAGCAGGTTGTCGATGACGTCGATTTTGCCGGAGATCTTGGAACCGCCGATGATGGCCACGAAGGGCTTCTCGGGGCTTTCGAGGGCCTTGCCGAGATAGGTGATTTCCTTTTCCATCAGCAGGCCGGCAACGGCGGGCTTGAGGAAGTGGGTGATGCCCTCGGTGGAAGCGTGGGCGCGATGGGCGGAGCCGAAGGCGTCGTTGACGTAAAGCTCGGCCAGAGACGCAAGCGCCTTGGAGAAGGCCGGATCGTTGGCTTCTTCTTCGGCGTGATAGCGGAGGTTCTCAAGGAGCAGAACCTGGCCGGCCTGGAGCTGATTGGCGAGTGTGGTGGCCTCTTCACCGATGCAGTCCGGAGCGAAAACGACGCTGATGGCCTGGCCTGTGGCCTTGGCGAGCAATTCGCTGAGGCGGGCGGCAACCGGGCGCAGGGAATATTTGGGGTTGACTTTGCCCTTGGGGCGGCCCAGATGGGAAGCCAGGATGATCTTGGCCTTGTGCTGGAGGGCGTACAGGATGGTGGGCAGCGTGGCCTTGATGCGGGTGTCGTCGGTGATGGTCGAGCCGTCTTCAGTGAGCGGCACGTTGAAGTCGACGCGGATGAAAACCCGCTTATTGGTCAGATCGATGTCGCGAATGGAAAGCTTAGGCATAAAAAGACTCACTCCGGGAGAGATTTGAGGCTCTCGGCCCGTCGTGAGGCGGATACAGCTCTCGCGGGCGGAGAGCGGGGAGATGGATGAAGCCGAACCCCAGGGCGGGGCGCTGAAGACGGGTGTCTCAAGCGCTCCGCGGATGGAGAGAAAGGACTAGAGGCCCTTCTTGACCAGGAAGCTGATCAGGTCGACGACACGGTTGGAATAGGCCCACTCGTTGTCGTACCAGCTGAGCACCTTGACGCTGTTTCCGATGACCTTGGTCAGGGGAGCGTCGAGGATGGAGGAGCGCGCATCGCCCTTGAAGTCGGAGCTGACGAGCAGATTCTCGTCGTAGCCCAGGATGCCCTTGAGCTCGCCTTCGGAGGCCTTCTTGAAGGCGGCGTTCAGAGCTTCGGCGGTGATGGGCTTCTCGGCGATAAAGGTCAGATCGACGATGGAGACGTTGGGTGTGGGGACGCGGATGGCAAAACCGTCCAGCTTGCCCGAGCTCTCAGGAATGACCAGCTTGAGGGCCTTGGCAGCACCGGTGGAAGTGGGAATCATCGACAGGGCAGCGGCGCGGGCGCGACGCAGGTCCTTGTGAGGAGCGTCGAGAATGACCTGATCGCCGGTGTAGCTGTGGATGGTGGTCATGATGCCGGAGACGATGCCGCATGTTTCCAGGATGACCTTGACGACGGGGGCCAGGCAATTGGTGGTGCAGCTGGCGTTGGAGATGATGTTGTGCTTGGAGGCGATGTACTTGTCCTGGTTGACGCCGAGCACGATGGTGATGTCTTCATTCTTGGCGGGAGCCGAGATGATGACCTTCTTGACGGTCTTGCCGAGGTGAACCTTCGCCTTGTCCGCGTCGGTAAAGAAGCCGGTGGACTCGACCACGACCTGCGCGCCGGTTGAAGCCCAGTCCAGCTTGGCCGGGTCGCGCTCGGAGAAGACCTTGATCTTCTTGCCGTCGACGGTGATGAAATCTTCGCCAGCGGTGACTTCGTTCTTCAGGTTGCCCAGAATCGAGTCGTACTTGAGCAGGTGGGCGAGAGTCGCCGGGCTGGTCAAGTCGTTGACGGCAACAAATTCAATCTCGGGGTTGCCAAGAGCTGCGCGAAACACGTTGCGGCCAATGCGGCCGAAGCCATTGATACCAACCTTTACTGCCATGTGTGTCTTCTCCTTGGTGATAGATGAAACTTTTTAGAGCTTGTTCGAGTTTGCTGCCTGCGGGGGCTGGGAGGCCACCAACGAGCAATTCCACCAAACTCATGATCGTACCATTCCGGCCAACAGAGACGAAATCGGAACGCATTTCTTCCCGTTTGGAGCAAAATATCTTCCACCGCTAGTGTGCCAATTGAGGCGGACGATGGTATGTGACGGAGTGCACACCATTTGCAGCACCCCATGGAAGTATGGTATCCCCTAAACAAGATGAAGGTGTTCAAGGCAGCATGAGAAGACGTTCCCGACACACTCCCAATACTTCGGAATCCACAGGCAAGATCGGCCAGGAACTGCCCTCGAATCAACTGCGGCCGCTGGTGCCGCTCTACCCGGACGAGCTTCCCGCGCCGGTAGTAAAACAGGCTGCGGAGCCCAGAGCAGCGCAACCCCGGCAGGCCAAGGCGGAACGGCCCACCCGGCAGGACCGGAAAGACTGGAATGAGCCCGCAGGATCGGGCCGCCTGGAGGTGGAGACGCAACCGGAACTGGCTCACACGGAGCCGGAGTCGGCAGAGCGTTCGGCGCTGGCGCCCAAGGGCATTGTGGTGCTGGCAATCGGCCTGCCTGGATCGGGAAAGACGACATGGTTCGGCCGGCGCGGTATTACCCCGCTTTCCAGCGACCTGCTGCGCAACATTCTCTTTGACGATGTGGAGGAGCAGCGCTACCAGGGGTTGGTTTTCTCGACGCTGCGTTCGCTGCTGCGGGCTAGGCTGATCGCGCGCATGCCGTGGAACTACGTGGACGCGACCAACCTGTCCACGCACGAGCGGCGGCAGTGGATCAAGATGGCCAAGAGCTTCGGCTACGAGGTACAGGCGGTGTTTTTCGACGTGCCGCTGGATGTGTGCCTGGAGCGCAATAGCAAGCGCGATCGCTCAGTGAGCGAAGAGATCATGCGCAAGATGGCCGAAAAGCTGAAACCGCCGGTCTTTGAAGAGGGTTTTGCAAAGATCACTGTGGTGCGCGTGAAGAGCGCGAGCTAAAACATTTCCCGGTCGCAACGCAGGAGACTTTCTTATGAATACTCCGGCAACGCCCGCTTCATCCGTCGAACCCTGGCTGCGTGGTACGCATGCCGAGGTTCCGGCGGTGGGGCGGGCAGTTTTGCATGCGCTGGATCTGGCGCTGGACGATCTGACGCTTTGGACTTCCGGGCTGAGCGATGCAGAGATCCACGCGCAGCCCCTGGGGCTGCCTTCGCTGGCTTTCCATCTGCGCCACATTGCGCGTTCGGTGGACCGGCTGCTGACGTACGCCGAGGGCGGCCAACTTTCCCAAGAGCAGTTGACTGCATTGAAGGCCGAACAGGGCGGGGAAGAGACGCTGGCCGAGCTTCTGGCCGAGGTGGAGGCGTCGTTCAGCAACGCAGCAGAGCGGGTGCGGGTGCTGGCCACGGCCGACTTCAATCTCTTCCGCGGCGTGGGACGGAAACAGTTGCCCACCACGATTGGCGGGGCGCTGATTCACGTTGCCGACCACACGCAGCGGCACACGGGGCAGGTCGTGACGACGGCAAAGGTGCTGAAAGCCTCGCGGGGCTGAGCGGCGGCGAATCAGTTCACGAAATGTCGATTCCGTTTTGCGTCGACGCGCGGCGGTTTGCAAGGCCTCCCATCAACAGCAGATAGGGTAGGATCATCGCGCCGTTGAGCAGGTTGTCGCAGGCGACCAGGAGAATAACTCCGGCCAGGGCCTGGCGAAGATGGGACTGATCCGGATGGCTCTCGTGCGCTGAAGACCAGACAGCGCGCAGGAGAGGCAGAAACAGGATCGAGCCGAAGGCGGCCAGGCCGGCCAGCCCATACATGCCAAGCACAAGCAGCCACAGGCTCCAGGGGCGGAATTCGCCGCTCCGCCACCAGTTCCATTGCCCGGATCCGAGCAGCGGATGCTGGAAGGCGACGGACATGGCGCTCTCGTCGCGAGACAGGCGCCATGCGAAGGATTGACGCCCAACCTCGGTCAGGGCGGAAGCGACGGAATGGGCCGTGCCATTGTGCTGCACCAGTGAGCGTAGAGAGACAAGGTTAGTTATCCGGAGCAGTGCGAAGGCTACGACGCCAACGACCAGTAGGGCTACCGACGCTCGCAAGACGGCTCGGCGGTTCAAGAGAACCAGCGGGAGCAGAAACAGCAGCAGGAGAATGCTACCGACCGACTGGCAGAGGAGAGTGACAAGGCATAAGCCGGCTGCGACCCAGGCTATGGGCAATCCAAGGATGCGCTGCACCAGCCGGCGCACAGAGAGGCAAACCGCGACCAGTGCTGCCGCGGCCATCCAGATACCGAGTTGATTTCCGTCTTCCAGCAGGCCGATGGGACGAAAGCCAATGTAACGCTCCGCGCCAACCCAGCGGTAGGGCTCATATCCGTACAGGAAGGCGTAGAGTTGAGGGCCGGCGCAGATTTCGACGAGACAGATAGGCACGTAGCAAACGCCGGCAACGACGCAGGCTTTGGCGGCGAGAAGAAGCGAGTCATGGTCGGAAAAGTAGATGCGGCCCAGCAACCACGGTACACCCCAGGAAATCGACTGATAGGCGGCGCCTAAAAGGCCCTCGTGCAGCGTGCTCCCGTGAGTGGCCGCTGATAGCAGGGGAACCGAACACCAGACAGCCATGGGAATGTCGCAGAGGGCAGGCCTGAATCTCTTCAAATCGGCGGAATGGAAGAGCAGAATGCCCGCGAGAGCAGTGAGTCCCGTGACCGTAGCCTTGGTGACAAGATAGTTGGTCGGGAGACAAACGCCGAGGATCCAGTAGGGAAATCCGTCTGTCGTTGGGACGTAGCGCGCGCCCGGCAGAAGCGCCCATCCGCCGAATAAGTTGGCGAGAATCGCGATGCGGACCGGAGAACGGCGGAAGAGATACAAGCCGACAACGATCCAAGCTATATAGGTGGCCAGAGGGGAGAGGGGCATCTTGTCCGGGAAGTTCCTCCTGGGCAGAATCTGTGGGTGAGTTCAGGCTTACGAGGGGTCGGAGCTCGCCCTGCAGGGCAATTGCATCGCCCGAGATTCCGCAACAGACAGAAGAAGCGAAGGCGCAGGCTAAGATAAACGAAGTTCGCAGCCATGATAGCAGCCGCTGCGGGCTGGCCTGGATGCAGGCAAAGGGAATCGGATGAACGAGGGTTCGGTACTGCGCAATCTGCCGCCTGAGGCGACCATCGAGATATGGCGGATCGATCTCGACGGGGAACTGGATCACGAGGCGCATCTGGACAACATTCTGTCCATCGAAGAGCGGAATCGCGCGGAACGCTTCATCTTTCCGCGGGATGCACACCGGTTCAGGCTTTGCCGGGCCATGTTGCGGCTGGGGCTGGCTGGGTATCTTGAGGAGAATCCGCAGAAAATTGCATTGGCAACGAATCGCCACGGCAAACCACGCCTTGCCGATGGTTCTGCGCTGCATTTCAACGTGACGCATTCAGAGGGGCTGGGATTGATTGCGTTTACAGCGGTTGGAGAAGTCGGAATCGACGTGGAGGCGACGGAGCGCGATGTGGAGGCGCTCGACATTGCCTCGGCGAGTTTTACCAGAAACGAAGCGGCCGTGATTGCGGCGGCACGGACGCCGCAAGAGCAGACCGGCATCTTCCTGCGCATCTGGACAAGGAAAGAGGCCGTGCTGAAAGCTGCGGGGTACGGAATCCTTGAGGGGTTGGATACGGTCGACGTGTCGCAACCGCATCTGAACCTGGTAAGGCTACCCTGCGCGTCCGACGAAAGGACCGGTATCTGCTGGCGAGTACAGGACCTGACAGGGATCGACGGATTTACCGGGGCGGTTGCGGCGCCGGAAGGAGATTGGATGGCCGAACAACGGCGCGTCAGCTATGCGGACGCAATTCATGATTTGAACGCGAGGTTTCCTGGTCTGCTGTGAAACCTACCCGCGCCGGGGGCTTGGCATAGGCGCTGACGTTCTGTCTTTCTTATCCAGTTGGGGCCGTAGGGAGTTATGAAGCGGTAAAGTATTGCAGAAAACTGTCAGATTCGCGAATCATTCGTGCGTGGATGAACGAGGGATGCGAGTCAGAAGCAGATAAATCGAGTAGTGGCGCGAATGGGCTTGTCAAAAAAGCTCTTATTTGAATTGGGAGTGAGGGCGTTGGATATGGATTTGAAGGGTCGTTCGTTACTTGCAGCCTGTTTAGAATCTATAGATCGAGCCGGAAGAAATCAACAGCGGGAGTAGAAAAGTAACTAATAAATGTGACCCACGTCACGCGCTTCCATTACTAAAAAGAGATGGCAAAATCTTGCAATCTGCCATAAACTCCTTTTACACCTAGAGTGTAGCGGACGGTAAGACGGTCTGCTGTGACAGCTGTCACGCATGTTTGCGGAGGAACCCACGATGCGAGCCGCAGTACACGGCGATGCAGTAAAGGAGAAGTGTATCTATCCCAACTTGAAGTTGCACATGTATACGACCGGGATGCGGCAGAATCGGCTTGCCAAGTTAGTTGGCATCGATGAAGCCTATCTGAGTCGCATCATCAACGGCATTCGGGTACCAAGGCAGCAGATGCAGCAGGAGATCGCAAAGGCCCTGGGTCGCGATGCAGGGTGGCTTTTTGAACGCACCACAGTGGAAGCTTCGAGAAACTCGGTAGCGACGAATACCGAGAGTGGGCAACGGATTTTCGCGCAAGACTGAAACACTGAGTTATTCATATTGCCTTGGTGCCAAGAGCGATTCGCTCCTGCGCCTTCCCTTAACAAGCCAAACCTAACAAATTGGTAATTGCTATCACTCAGATGGGAGTGACATGGGCGAAGCCTGCTTAAGTGACGACCGGCGGATGGTGGAGATGCCGCCTGCGAAGAATATCGATTTGGCCTGGTATGCGGTCCAGACCTCATACCGCTGCGAGCAGCGCGCAGCCTTGGGATTGACGGCGAAGGGATTCAGGACCTATCTTCCGCTGCTTCGCGAAGTACACATGTGGAAGGATCGCCGCAAGGTGATCGATGTGCCGGCGTTTGGCGGCTACCTGTTTGTGCACTATGAGCCCAGCCTGCGCAACCGGGTGCAAGTGCTGGAGACGAGCGGGATTGTTCGCCTGCTGGGAGGAAATCATGCTCCGAGCCCGGTCTCCGAGTTTGAAATCGAGGATGTTCGCCGCACGCTGGGCAGCGGGGTGCCGTGCGACCGTTGTGATGCGCTGACGCCGGGAACGCTGGTCAAGGTAAAGCGGGGCGCGCTGGCCGGGGTGCAGGGGCGTCTGGCGCGGATCAAGAACAGTTTGCGTTTGGTGATTACGATCTCGGTCTTTTCTCAAGCCATCTCGGCAGAATTCGACCTGGGTGACGTGGAACCCGTCGAAGAGCATTCGAGAGCAAACTAGTGTCCTGAGCCTGAAGTTTGTTCAAGAATGAAGTGGGTGAAAATGCAGATCTCTTAACGAGGTTGAATGAAGAGTTTAAGAACGAGATCAGCGAATTAGCTTCCGCTGCGCGGAAATTGCGAGTTAGCGAGTTGGCAGCAGTTCATCTCAGCCTTGACTCGCGCCGCGAGTCGGACAACTCAGAATGACAGGATTTTTAACCAACAAATGATTCCGGGCACTGGTTCTGCCTGGAACATAGATATGCATCGAAGGCGCTAGCGCCGGGCGAGATCCTGGTTTCATCATCTTCCCCTAACTCCATCTTCCCCAACGCTGTATTCGGCCACTTTCGCAGTTTGCCGGAAGGGCTGGCCAGCCTGTCTCTTTTACTTGAACGTCTGGAGTTGTTGCCATGTTGAAATCCAAAGATCTTCGCGTTGCCATCCTGGGTGTGGCTGTAGACAACCTGACCATGGATGAAGCTTTGTCTGCAGTGGAAGCCAAGATTCAAGAGGGCGGATTCCATCAGATTGCAACTGCCAACGTGGATTTTCTCATCAAGTCAATTCACGACGAGGAACTGTACGAGGCTTTGGCGCGCTGCGATCTGGTGCTGGCGGACGGTATGCCGCTGGTGTGGGCGTCGCGCCTTCTGGGGACGGGGCTGAAGGAGCGCGTGGCCGGGTCCGACCTGGTGCCGCAACTGGCCAAACTTTCCGCGCAGAAGGGTTATCGAATCTTCCTGCTGGGCGCGGATGAAGAGAGTTCGGCTGGGGCAGCGGGGTGGATGGAGAAGAACTTTCCGGGCGTCTCAATTGCCGGGCGCTATTGCCCGCAACATCTTCCTTTGGAAGAGATGGATCATGAGGCGATCCTGTCGAGGATCGAGGCGGCCAAGCCGGACATTCTTCTGGTGGCCTTCGGAAATCCCAAGCAGGAAAAATGGCTCACCATGCACCGGGAGCGGTTGACTGTGCCGGTTTGCATCGGAGTGGGAGCAACACTCGACTTTTTGAGCGGCAGGGTCTCCCGCGCGCCGTTCTGGATGCAGAAGAGCGGCCTGGAATGGACCTACCGGGCGATGCAGGAACCATCCCGGCTGATGAGGCGCTATTTCACCAACATCGTGGGTCTGCTGCGCTATCTGCCCGTACAAATTGCGGCCATGGCCATGCAGGGGGACCGGCGCCAGCGGGCGCAGATTACCAACAAGATGGTGGGCAAGACGATTGTGGTGCGCATTGACGGAGACTTCACTGGCGCGCTCCTGCCGAAATTCGAATCCGATATTCGCAGCGCAGTTCTCTCTGGATCTCACGTGGTGCTGGATATGAGCAACACCGCCTACATTGGAGCGGATGCGCTGGCCTCGCTGATCTACGTGATGAATGTGGCCCGTAGCTGGAAGCGGGAACTGTGGCTGGCAGGGCTGGACCGGATTCTGGTGAAGGTGGTGGGAGCATCACGGCTGAGGCTGTTCTTTCGCATGGCCCCAAAAGTTGCGGAAGCCTTGCGGCGCATCCAGCCTGAGCTGACGCCGCAACCGGTGGCGATTCCGCAATTCGGGGAAGATTGGGCGTTCTGCCGCATTGGCGGCCAGCTGATTCCAATTCACGTCGAAGAAGTCCCGGACGTCTACCGCCAAATGCAGGAATTGCTCGGCCGGGAATTTACCGAAGGAACGATTCCGGCTCCACCGCCGCAAAGCGTGGAGATTCAGGCGCTGAGCAAACATCTGGTTCACGAAAGCGCCGGATAAGAGTCGGCAGGGCAGACAGCGTAACGTTGACCGGATAGGCGGGAGCCCATCAACGTCAAGAGGATTTCGTTCAGGCGTTTGAGTCCACGCAACGGCAGACAGATACCGTCAGTTATCCGGAGATGAAAGTTATGCTTCTATCGCAGGTGTTAGCAGCTTTAGGGATCGTACTGGTGTTGGCGACGCTGCCGTTGCTGTTGGAGTTATCGGTTTTGACGCTCGCGGCGATGTTGCCGGCAGTACGCGAGAGAGGGCAAGGCGCAGGATCGGAGGCGTTCCCGATTACAGTTCTTGTCCCGGCCCACAATGAAGAAGCTCTGATCGGGCGTTGCATTCGGAGCGTGTTGGCTTCTTCCCATCCAGGTACGGAAGTGCTGGTGGTGGCGCATAACTGCACGGATGCGACGGCGGCAGAAGCCGAGACCGCGGGCGCCCGGGTGCTGGTTCTGAACGATGCAGGTCAGGAAGGCAAAGGAGGCGCGCTGCGCTTCGGGTTTGCCGCGGCGCTGGACCGAGGGACAGCGGCGGTGCTGGTGATCGATGCGGATTCAGTGGTCTCTCCTGGTCTGATTGATGCAATACGGCAGAAGTTCAATGCGGGCGCGCAGGCGCTGCAATGCCGTTACGAAGTGAACAATCCCGCGGAGAATCAGCGCACCAGGCTGATGACGCTGGCCTTTGAGGCGTTCAACGTGATCCGTCCGCGTGGCCGCAATCGCTTGGGACTCTCCGCTGGGATTCTGGGCAATGGCTTCGCACTTCGCCGGGAAGTGCTGACACGGATTCCCTACGGGGCCTATTCGGTGGTCGAGGATCTGGAGTATCACCTGGCCTTGGTTCGAGCCGGCATGCGTGTGGAATTTGTGGACACCGCCGTGGTTCGGGGCGAGATGCCGCTTTCCGAGCAAGGATCGCGAACCCAGCGTGCCCGATGGGAAGGCGGACGCCAGCACATGAGGAAGCGGTGGGCTCCAATATTGATGGGCGATCTGCTGCGGGGGCGTGTGAGGAGTATTGAACCCCTTCTGGATCTGCTGGCACTGCCGATCGCGACCGGGGCGCTTCTTCTGCTGGTTGCGGGCTGCCTGCCTTTTGCATGGATCAGGCTTTATGCGCTGGGAGGATTTCTTGTCCTGGTGCTTCACGTAACTGTTGCAGCAACCTGCGGTTCGGGATTTTGGGGAATGGTGGGAGTTCTGGCCACCACTCCCGGCTACATCTTTTGGAAACTTTGGAATCTGCCTCACACCTGGCGCACGGCTCGCGCGGATTCTGCGTGGGTGCGCACGGAGCGCGATTTTCCGGCAGATGGCCGGTGAATCGCAAGGGATATGGAAGACCGACGGTTCGATAAGTGCGTTCGATCATTCTCGCGGCTCAACACGCGGCCCAAAACCGAAGCAGGCGGGCGGCGCAAGTACTGAAGGAGGTTTCTGTGAAATCACTGAACCAAAGCCAAAGACTGGCTCTCTGCAGTGCGCTATTTCTTGGGATCGGGCTGGTCTATTTGCAGACAGCCTGGGCCGGGCCGGTGGAGAATCCGCCGGTGGCCGGCGATTCGGCGCGGAACAAGCCGCCGGCTGGCGATGCAGCCCAGGAGAACCTACCCAACCCGCAGTTGAAACTGAACCCAATTGAAGCACTGCGCAAGTTCGAACCCTCCGCGGATGAGGAATACACACTCGGCGCAGGGGACGAGATCTCGATTCAATATCCGAGCAGGCCTGACCTGGCAAGCCGGGATGTGATTGGTCCAGATGGCCGCACGACGCTGCCATTGGCGGGGCCGATCGAAGTCGCCGGGCTGACCCGGCAGGCGGCCGGGCAGAAGATAGCCGAGGCAATGTCGGCTTACTACACCAATCTGACGGCGACGGTGAAGGTGGAGAAGTACGGTTCAAATCACGTGATTCTGCTGGGGAGTGTGAAGAATCCCGGCATGATCAATTTTGAGCAGACGCCGACCCTGCTGGAGGTTCTGTCGAAAGGGGGCACGGAAACCAGTCCCGACGGCAATGTCCCCGAGCAGTGCGTGATCTATCGAGGGGACCAGGTGTTTTGGGTCGATCTGCAGGAGTTGCTGGTGACGGGCAGTCCGCTGGCCAACCTTCGCCTGCGCCGCAACGACGTGGTGTTTGTTCCAGCGATGTCGATGAGAACCGTAACGGTGATGGGACAAGTGCAGCATCCGGGGCAGGTGGTATTGAAGCATGACTCGACTCTGGCTTCGGTGCTGGGAGAGACAGGTGGCTTGAGCGATGGTGCGGGCAGCAATCCGCTGCTTGAGATCGTGCACCACTCCAAGGGAGACCGCACACAGTATGTGCGCTTCAACGACCTGTTGACGCCCAATGGGGGGATGGAAATCTCTCTCTATCCAGGTGACATCATCTACGCGCCCAAGAGTGGAATCGCCAAAACGGGATTCGTGATGCAGCAACTGGCGCCATTCCTGACCATGGGCAGCTTTGCCGCGCTCGCAGTGCGCTGAAATAGAAAGGTCGATCATGCTCAATTCCAATTCCATTCATGTGTTCACGGGAAATCCTCCTGGCGGACCGTCCTTCTCGCCGCGGCCGGGAGGGAATTCCATCGAGCCGACGCGCCGATCGATCCACTTGATAGATAGCCTCGGGCGCCACTGGATTGTCGCGGTGTTGGTGTTTCTCGGCATTTTCGGCGCGGGTGCGTTGGTTCTGGGGAAGAAGGTCAAGCCGGTTTACGAGTCGCACAGCGTGGTTTACGTTTCGCCAAAATTCCCCAAGATTCTGGCCAGCGACAGCGAAGTGGAACTTCCCTACGACTCGTATGTTCAGGACCAGATTCAGACGGTGACGCGGCACGACATCATCGCAGATGCGATCACCAAGCTCCCGTATTCCGTGCGGCATCGGAGTGGTCCTGCGCTGCCCTATGAGATTCAAGTGATGCAGCAGGCGCTCGATGTGAAGAGAGTCGGTTCAACTTATGAGATGTCAGTCGGGTTGAATGGGCCCTCGCCGAACGGCTTGGCGGAGATAGTGAATACGGTCACCGACACATACGTGGAGAGAACCAAGGGCGAGGAGTTTTACGGGCTCGACGATCGGCTGAATACGCTGCGCCAGGAAAAGAACCGGCTGCAGAACGAGTTGGACGGACGCCTGGCAGAGCAGGCGCAGCTGATGAAGCAACTTGGCGTTGCCGCCATCTCGTCTGTAGAAGGTGCGACGAACCCCTACGATGCGACATCGGAGAGGCTGCGCGAGCAGTTGGCGACGGCGCGGATGCAGCGTGAAGCGGCCGAAGCACAGTTGACGGCAACCACGAAGGAAAGCGGTTCCGGAGGGACAATCGTCATTGATGCTACCGCGGAGCAGGCGATAGCCGCCGACTCCGGATTATCCGGAATCAGGAGCACGCTGAACAACCGCAGGGCCACGTTGATGCAGGAGATGAACGGGCTGCGGCCGGATCATCCGATCTACCAGAAAGACAAGATGGAGCTGGATTCGATCGATGGGCAGATGAGCGAACTGAGGCGCAAGGCGGGCGAGGGTCTGCGCATCAGGCTACGCCAGGACGTGGAGCGCACACGGATGATTGAGCTTCAGTTGGAGCGGGAATTGGGAGAGAAGACGCATACGGCCACGTCGGCGGCGCCCAAGTTCCAGAGAGCCATGGAGCTGGGACCGGATATCGACAACCTGCAAAAGGCATATGGCGCAATTAGCGGCCGCATTCGCGACCTGGATCTGGAGAGCAGTTCGCCGGGATCGATTCACGTCTCCTCCAAGGCGTTAACTCCACTGGGACCAGAGCAGAGCAAACTGCGGCTCTATATCATGGCCTTGCTTCTGATCAGTTTGGTGAGCGCCGCGGCCGTTCCGGTGTGGATTGATTATGCGGACAGGAGAATCTATACGGCCGAGGATATCGAGCGAGTGGTTGGATTCCACCCGTTGGGAGTAGCGCTCGATGGCGGCGAGTTCCGCAGAGAGACAGCGGACGAGTATTATCTGCGTCTGGCTGCAGGCATCGATCATGCAGTCCGGAACGCCGGAGCGCGAACTTTTCTGTTCACTTCCCCGACGCATGGCTGCGGAACGAGCACGCTTGTGAGAGAACTGAGCGGAAAGCTGCGTCGCTTCGATCTGCGTACGCGGACGATCATGGCATCGGCATTCGAGGGTTTGGGGACTGCGCCAGTTGACGCTTCGTGGCGCCCGGAACTGCTTCTGCAAAGGCGAAACATAAGCGAGGAGATTCGGACTGCCGCGCTGGCTTCGATCACGCCGATTCACGAGCACACGGCAAACCACACAGCACAGGAAGGCCCGGCGCCTAATCCGGTGACGCGGGCGCTGCATCATGCAGGCGAGCAGTACGATGTGATTCTGATCGATGCGAATCCGCTGCCGATTTCCGCGCATACGGAGTACCTGGCGCGGGTGACGGATGCGACGGTGCTGGTGGTGAAGGCCAGCGCGACGACCAAGCAGGAACTGGATCGAGCCGCGCGATTGCTCGAACGTCTGGAGGTCAACGGCGTAGCTGTGATTCTGAACAAGATCAGCTTGGGGCGCACGGATCACGCGCTGAAGAGTGAACTCCAAAGTTACGAAACGTCCTTGCGGCGGCGCCGCTCGAAATCCGCCAAGGGACCAGCTCAGCGGGAAAGGGCTCGTGCTTGAGGCGAGGAAGGAGAAGAGTCCAATGTCCGCATCTTTCGATCGAATCATCCAGTGCGAACCAGAGGTTTTCGCCGAGAACCTTAACCGGCTGCCCTACGAATTCGCTCACAGCCTTGCGGGGAGCCCGCTCTTCGAACTTTCACGGCTTGTGGACCTGGCCGAAAAGGTGGCAACCCGCCGCACTCCCCATCTGGCGGGCGGAGACGTGTATTTCAACGATGGGGCGATCGAGGCCGGAGAGAAGCCGACGAATCCCGGCTTGCCGCGCGGAGCAGCTGTCGATCTGATTCGCCGCATCGATAGCGCGCAGGCCTGGATCATACTGAAGCACGTTGAACGCGAGCCAGGTTATCGCGAGGTGCTGGAGAATTGCATCAGCGACATTCTGGAACTCTCAGGGCGGGAGCTTCTGCGCAAGATCAAATGGTTCGAGGCGATTCTCTTTATCACTTCTCCGAACCGGGTGACGGAATATCACCTCGACCGCGAGGTCTCCTGGATTCTCCAACTCGAAGGCGACAAGGAGATTCATCTCTTCGACCGCGCAGACAAGGATATCGTTCCGGACGAGGAACTGGAAGCCTACTGGACAGCCGACAATCGGGCAGCACGTTACAAACCTGAATACGAACAGAGAGCCATGGTTTACCAGATGCACCCTGGAACCGGCGTGCATATTCCCATCAACACTCCGCATTGGTTGCGGAACAAGAACAACATTTCAGTCACGCTGAATGTTAATTTCCAGTTTTACGACCGGCACTGGGCGAACCTGTACAGGGCGAACTACTATCTTCGCCGCGCGGGAATTTCGCCGCATGCGCCAGGCGCACATCCTGTATCCGACCGGCTGAAAAGCGCGGCGTTTACCGCCGCACAGAGAGTGAAGCAGGCAGTGAAAGGGCGTGCTGCCATCCCCCGCGAAGCGCGCGAGCAGAACAGAAGAATCGCCGCACTGGCCGGGCGTATGTGAAACAGGATGGGAGTCTTGCGAAAGGCTTATTGATCCGGCAGGAAACGGATTCATCGAAGTATCCCACCCTTTCCGCACAAGACGCGGAAAGGATAGGGCACCCAGTCGCAGTGCTTCCGTGCCGGATCAATAAAAGCGCAGTTCGGCCAAGGTTGCGGTGATGGCTTGCAAGAGTGGGGCTTGGGGATAAAAGTGCCTTCCGGGAAAAAACTGCACTTTGAATGGCCCGCGTGTCTGGCGCTTCCAGGCAAGCAACTGATCCCAATCGACACTTGCATCCCGGCTTCCGGCGAAAACCGTGATGGGGCAGTCGAGCGGCTCCTCTTCCTGGTAGCGATAACTTTCAACCGCCGCGATGTCGGCGCGCAGTATCGGCAGGAAAACATCCATAAACTCGGCATCGCGCCGGAACTCATCGGGGATGCCATCGTAGCGGCGAGTTAGTTCGGCCACGAAATCAGAGTCGGAAAGAGGATGCAAGGGATGGATGTCGGCCGGCCAGTCCGGGGCGCAGCGGCCGGAAAGAAAGAGCCAACTAGGCATGGGTCGCCCTTCGCGCCGCAGTCTGCGAACCCATTCGAAGGCCAGCAAGGCGCCCATGCTATGGCCGAAGACAACGTAGGGAAGGTCCAGCCAGGGATCCAATTCCCGAGTTATCGCGTCCGCTAACAGTTCCATCCGGGTGTAAGGAAGTTCGCTAAGCCGCGTTTCACGGCCGGGCAGCAGGACCGAACATACCTGCACAGAAGCGGGCAGCGCATCGTTCCAGGAACGATACGCGGTGGCGCCGCCTCCGGCGTGGGGAAAGCAGAACAAGCGCAAACGGGGAAGCGCATCCGCCGGACGGCAATTCAGCCAGAGTGAAGTTCGATTCAAGACTGTGGTTCTCCGCGTTGATTCTACAGGATCGATGCACGGCATTTGAGCACCGGGATGCGCGCCCGGTTTGTGGCTTGCGAAGACACATTGGTGAAGAGCAAGCCGAGACTTCAACCCAATTGGACACGAACACGAGAAACAATCGCCAAGCCACGCTCAGACTGACTCTCAGAGGTGAGTCCATCATCTAAGTTCCAACAACCCGGTTTCTTCAAAATCATAAATCGGCCTGACCAAGAGTTAGAGGCCGCTCGACTGTCTCTGTCCCAGAGACTATCTGCTGAAGTTTGATTCCACATTTGCCTGGTGTCTTGAATGCGTGAGGTCTGAAAATGAATATGTCGACATTGGAGTTCTCGCCAAGGTTCTCTGAATCGGTTCCGTTCCCTGCCGATGGTGCGGGGTGCTCGGTAGCTGGTGTCCCACGAAAGTCCCACGGCACGGCCAGTTTCTGGATGATTCTGGATGGAATGATCATCCTTGGAACCGCGGTGCTTGCCTCGCTCTACAAGTTGAATACAGGGCCGGTGGATGGCGCCAGAGTGCTATGGCACGGCACACTGATACACGGCTATTCGATGAGTATCCTGCTGGCCCTGTTGTTCGGGTTCATTGCAGCGCTTATGGTGACCAGCCGTAGATTGAACCTGTATTCGCCCACGCGACTCGGCAATCTTCTGCACGAGCAGCGGTTGAGCCTCCAGGCCTGCCTGACTTCCGGTTTGCTGCTCACGGGCACGCTTTATCTGTTAAGAGCAGAGAGCATTCCGCGCAGCATCGTGCTGATCACGGTGGGAATTGTCACCGTCACGCTCGGTCTGCGCAGGCTGATCTATCGCGTGTTGATGTATCGCCGCTTCGAGCGCGGTATCGGCACCCGCAGCGTGTTGATTGTCGGCGCTGGCCAGGAGGCGCAGGCCCTTCGCCACCATCTGGAGAGCGTTCGGCATCTGGGCTATACGTTCAAGGGATTTATCGATTTTCCCGGTTCCAATTCAGGGTTTACCCCCAGTTCCAGGAATACTGTCAACTCGCTCGACGAGCTCTTTCAAAATGCGCGCAAGCAATTCGTGGATGAGGTATTCTTCACTACTCCCATTGACCCGGAGGTGGCTCACGACGTGCTGGCAAAGGCGCGCAAGCACGGCGTGGACCTGCGCGTCGTTCCCGAACTGTACGGTGGTTTGGCCTGGAATGGCCCGATCGAATACATCGGACAGTTTCCGACCATCCCGCTGCACAGAGGGCATGTGCCCGAAATGGGCCTGCTACTGAAGCGGATGTTGGACATCGTTGTTTCCAGCCTTACCCTATTGACCCTTTCGCCGCTGCTGCTGGCCGTCGCCATTGCCGTCAAACTGGATTCGCGCGGGCCGGTCTTCTATACCTCAGAGCGCATTGGCAAAAAGGGCCGGGTCTTCCCTTGCGTCAAGTTCCGCACCATGGTCCGGGATGCGGAGAAACGCCGAGCCGACATTCTGCACATGAATGAGCGCGACGGCGTGCTATTCAAAGTAACCAACGATCCTCGCGTTACAAAGGTTGGGCATTTCCTGCGCAAGTATTCGCTGGATGAACTGCCCCAGTTCTTCAACGTATTTCACGGCGACATGAGCATTGTGGGGCCGCGTCCGCCGATCGCCAGCGAGGTTCGCGAGTACAAGCTCAACCACCTGCGACGCCTCGACGTGATCCCTGGGATCACCGGCTTGTGGCAGGTGCAGGCTCGCCAGGATCCCTCGTTCGACAGCTATGTATCGCTGGATATGACTTACATCGAGAACTGGAGCCTCTGGCTGGACATCAAGATCATTTTGCGTACGGTCGGCGTGGTCTTTTCCGGAACCGGCTCCTAGCCGGTTCCAGACGATGCGGCGCTTGATGCTTTCGGCTGTTTCCGCGCGTCAGGATCGAAACGCGAACTCCGAGGTTGTCGGCGTAACGATGACTATTCAGCAAGAAGCGAAGTCAATTCAATAAAGGGGTGACATTTTCTTGCAACGATTGTCTACATGTTGCATCGAATACAGTAGCTAATTTCTGATTCAACATTGCTGTTGTGACTTATATGGGCGAAGCCCGCCCGCGACGACTGCACCGGCAAATCGCCGATTCAGCCTCCGATTGATGTTCCTTCGCCTGAGAACAGTGCGAACTTTACGGCAATCGTCTTATCCGTCTTGTGTCGGAACCCGTGCTTCTGTCTCGCGCGTTCATCTGTGTTTTGTCTCACTTGCGATATGCGCACCTACCCAGCCGAGAAGCAGATTCTTCGGCCTTACTCGGGGCCGGCGGCGTGCAAAGCTGGAAACACTGTAGAGGCAGATGGCGGAATCTCTGCCTAGCGATTGATCATCGAACCGGTTCTCCATGCGAACACGAGCGGAGGATGCCCATGGCCACAGCATACGAGGCGACCAAAGAATCGGCCGTCTTTCCCCACGATGCCGAGTCAGCCGCCCCGTTTGTCGCCAACTTCGATCACCTACCTTTCCAGTTTCGCCATGCTCTCGACAAGATGGATATCTTTCAGATGCCGGCGTTGCTGAAGCTGGCCGACCACTGCATGAGGAAGCGGGAGCACAAGAGCCACTTTGAAATCGGCGAGCCTGTCGTGGATGGTTACTTCGGCAACAAGCCCGCAGATGTGACCCTGGTTGAGGCGCTGGAGCGGATCGGGGAGGGCGGAAACTGGATCATTCTCAAGCGTGTTCACGAAGAACCGGATTACCGGGCAGCACTGCAACTGTTCATCTCAGAGCTGTCGGAGCTGACGGGTACGAATCTTCGTCGTTTGTACCGCGATCCAATTCTGACGATCTTCATTACTTCGCCCAACCGGATTACGCCCTACCATTTGGATGGCGAGGCCAATTTTCTGGCGCAGGTGCGGGGGAGCAAGTCGGTGTTTCTCTACGATGCGCACGATCCGCGTATTCTGACTGCTGAAGAGATGGAGCAATACTGGACGGGCCATCTGCTGGCTCCCAGATGGCAGAAGGATCTGTCGGAGGGGCAGTGGAGCTACAAACTATCTCCCGGTGTGGGCGTCTTCAATCCAGCCACCTTCCCGCACTGGGTAAAGAACACGGACAACGTTTCGATTTCGGTCAGTATCAATTTCAAGCGGGTGCGAGACGACGCGATCGGGGCGAACCGGACCAATTACTATGCGCGAAAGATCGGATTGCATCCCAGCGCACCGGGGCGGTCGGCAGCCCTCGATCGTTTGAAGAGCCTGAGCTTCGGAATGCTTTACCAAGGGGCATACGCGGCGCGAAGCGTTCTGCGGTCGCGTTTTGGACTTTGATCGCTGTTGAGCCTTACTCCGCAACGAGCGTCAATTCAGCTGAAGAACAGATTCGTTAAAGGCAACCGGGAGCGGTGAATTGCGAAATCCGATCGGCACAATCGTACGAGGTATCGCCTTTCGATGGGGACGGTGCAAGGGCCTTTATCTGCGCCTCTGCAGGCCGGGAGCTGAGGAATATACGCGCTTTCTGAAACTGCACGGAGGATTGCATGCGATCGGCGAGCATTGCAGCATTCTCCCCAGCACAAACATCACCGATCCTGCCTATGTGAGGCTGGGAAACAATGTGCATTTTTCAAACTGCACACTGGTCGGTCACGATGGCGCGGTGGCGATGCTGAACCGGGCCTATGGCGCAAGGTTGGATTCGGTGGGAAAGATCGATATTCGCGATAACGTGTTTGTCGGCTACGGTGCAATCGTGCTTCCCGGCGTGACCATCGGGCCTAACGCGATTGTGGCTGCCGGAGCGGTGGTAAACCGGGATGTAGCCCCTGGAGACATTGTTGGAGGCGTCCCGGCGAAGCCTATCGGGAGAGTGGATGAACTTGTCGCCAGACTTCAGGCAAAGACGGATTGCTTGCCCTGGAGCGATCTGATCCGGAAGCGCGGCGTGGAGATGGACGTGGAAATGGAGAGGGAACTAGTTCAGCGGCGCGTAGAACATTTCTACGGCGCAGACCGCGAGTCAATATCCGACGGCAGGGTCGAAGCAATTTCAGAAGGCAAAGGGCAACCCGCCAGCGCTTGAGCGGTGGGATAAGCAACGGTGGTTCACGTATGGGCTGGGGCTGAGATTCTGCAGTCTTCGTTCAAACCGCAAGAGATACCAAACAAGCGAGAACAATCTGAGATCTGACTCGACATCATCGACCGTTACGCTCGCCGAGCCGGATTGGGCGGCGGAAGACCGCGTCCATGTGGAAGGCCGTGCCCGCAAAGCGCTGGAATCCACAGCCATGCGGGCCACGTTCTGGACCGTAACCGACTACGGGTGCGCGATGGCTCTGCGCATCGTCAACAGCCTCGTACTTACCCGCTTATTGATGCCGGAAGCTTTCGGCCTGATGACGCTGGTGACAACGCTGATTGTTGGAATCAGCCTGGTCTCCGATATTGGCCTGGGCCCCAGCGTGATCCAGAGCCCGCGCGGCGACGATCCCGTCCTTTTGAATACTGCATGGACCTTGCAGGTACTGCGCGGCCTGGGCATCTTCATCGTATCCCTGATGCTGGGCTGGCCGATGTCGCTGTTCTACCACGAACCGCGGCTGATGGCGCTGCTTCCGGCATTGGGCATCAATGCGGTGATTGGTTCCTTCAACAGTTCCAACCTGCTTTCGATGTCGCGGCACATGGGCGTGCGCCGGCTGTTCCTGCTCGACTTTACTACCCAGGTCGTCTCGCTGCTGATCACCGTTGGCTGCGCTCTGGTCTACCGCTCTGTGTGGGCGCTGATCCTGGGAGCGATTCTAAGCACAGCGTATCGGCTTGCGCTCAGCTTTTATCGGCGGCTGATTCCCGGCATCCGGAACTCCTTCTGCTGGGACCGGGAGAGCGTGCATACGCTGGTTCACTTCGGCAAATGGATTCTGCTGGCTACGGCTTTCTACTTCTTCGCATCGCAGGCGGACCGGCTGATTCTTGGAAGGCTGATCAGTTTCAGTTTGTTGGGCGTGTATGGCATCGCGTTTTCAGTCTCGGAGATTCCGCGCTCGGTGATCAATGCCTTCGCGCAAAAGGTGGGCTATCCGTTCATCGCCAAGATGGCCCATCTGCCGATTGGCGAGTTCAGAGAAACGTTCTTGCGGTACCGTTTTTACGCGCTGCTGGCTGGTGCGTTCATGCTGTCCCTGATGGTGCATTTGGGTGGCTTCCTGGTAACGAAAATGTATGACGCGCGCTATCATGCCGCGGCGTGGATGGTGCCGCTCCTGGCTCTGGGCCTGTGGCACACGCTGATGTACGCGACCACCATGCCGGCGCTGTTTTCTCTTGGCAAGTCGCACTATGCGGCGATCGGCAACGCTACCTACTGCATTGCAGTGGTCACGGCCATTCCGGTGGCCTTCCATTTCTTCGGAATGTTCGGCGCGGTGATTGGCGTGGCCGCGGGGGATCTGCCGCTGTATTTCGTGACGGTGACGGGAGCCAGTCGCGAGGGCGTCTCGACATGGAGGCAGGACCTCAAGGCAACCGGAGTCTTTCTACTTCTTCTCGGGATTGGCCTCGCGCTGCGACTGTCCATCGTCGGCTAACGCGCGTTTCGCACAGATTATCGAATCAGCCACAGCAAGCATCAGCGAATTCTCGAATCAGGGCTCACACTTATGACAACCACGGACGAAGTGCAGAAAGCATCGGATGGAACTCCCACGGCAGTGAAGGGTCTGTGGGCGATGTTCCATGAGGTTGCGGCGCAACACGGCGAGAGCACGGCGGTGTCGTTTGGGGAGCAACAGCTTTCTTACCGCGAGCTTGAGGCGCAGGCCGGTCAACTGGCGCGTCATCTGCGCAGCCTGGGCGTGGGACCGGATTCGCTGGTCGGCGTATTTGTGGAGCGCTCGCCGCGTGCAATTGTTGCGCTGCTTGCCATTCTGAAAGCCGGAGGAGCGTATTTGCCGATCGATCCGGCTTATCCGCCAGAGCGCGTGGCCACGATTCTCAACGATGCGCGGCCAGCGGTGCTCTTGACAGAAGATCTGCTTGTGGACAGATTGCCCGCGCACGACGCGCAGCAGGTCTTCCTGGACCGCGAATTCGCGGCAGGTTCTTTTGAAGAGGACGAAGAAATCGAGTCACGCGCAGGTCCCGAAAACTTGGCCTACGTGATCTACACTTCGGGATCGACCGGAAAGCCCAAAGGCGTGATGGTGACGCAAGCCAATGTCGCCCGCCTGCTGAGCGCGACAGCGGAGTGGTTTCGCTTCAACGAGAACGATGTTTGGACACTCTTTCATTCCCTGGCATTTGATTTTTCGGTTTGGGAGATATGGGGCTGCCTGCTGCACGGAGGAAGGCTCGTACTTGTACCTTTTTCCGTTTCTCGCTCGCCAGAGGATTTCCATGATTTGTTGGTGAAGGAACAAGTTACGGTTCTGAATCAGACGCCGTCCGCGTTTTATCAACTGATGGCTGTAGATCAGACGAGACCGTTGTCGAAGCTGGCTCTGCGGCTGGTCATCTTCGGCGGCGAGGCGTTGAACTTCAAAACGCTGCAGCCATGGTTCGCAACCCATGGCGACAGGAAGCCCCGGATGGTCAACATGTATGGCATCACAGAGACCACCGTGCATGTTACCTACCGGGAGGTAACCGCAGCGGACGCTGCAAATGGCGCGCAGAGCCTCATTGGCGTTCCAATTCCCGACTTGCAACTCTATCTACTCGGCGATGACATGCAGGCAGTGCGGGCCGGAGAAGTGGGCGAAATCCATGTGGGTGGAGCGGGCGTAGCGCGTGGCTATCTGAACCGGCCCGAACTGAACGCAGAACGTTTCGTCCCCGATCCGTACTCCGCATTTCCGGGGGCGCGGCTTTACAAATCCGGTGACCTGGCCCGTCTTCTTCCGAATGGCGAAGTGGAATATATCGGGCGCGGTGATGCACAGGTAAAGATTCAGGGATTTCGCATCGAGTTGGGCGAGGTTGAAGCAGCCATCGCAGGCCACGAACGCATACGGGAAGCACGCGTCGTTGCGCACACGGATGCAGCGGGGACGAAGCGGCTGGTGGCGTATTACGTTGCGCAAAAGGGTGCGGCGCTCCCGGCACGCGAACTGAGCGAGTATCTGACTTCCAAGCTACCGCCCTGGATGATGCCGTCTGTGTATTTGCCGATCGAGACCTTTCCTTTAACTCCGCACGGCAAGGTGGACTACGCGGCGCTGCCGGCGCCGACGGTGGGATCGGCCAAGATCGGCAAGGAGACCAGCGGCACGGAAATGGAGCAGGTAGTCGCAAGCGTGTGGCGGAAGGTGCTGGGCGCGGACCACATCGGCCTGGAAGACAATTTCTTCGATATAGGCGGCACGTCGCTGCTGCTGGTGTCGGTGCAGGCCCAGTTGCAAGCGCTATTCAACAAAAAGATTTCGGTGGCGGATCTGTTTGCCTACACCACAGTGCGCACGCTTTCAGGGAGCCTGGGAGGTTCATCTCTCGACTCCAGTGCGCGGCATTCAACCGAGGAAAAGGCGCAAAGGCAGCGGGCGGCTTTCGCACGGGCACGCGCAGCCAGGAAGGTGGCCCAATGAGCATTCCTGAGAACGAGAATCGACTGGATGGGGTAGCGATCATCGGTATGTCGGGCAGGTTTCCCGGCGCGCCGGACCTCGCAACTTTTTGGGTGAATGTCGCAGCGGGCAAAGACACCATCACTCACTTTTCGCGCGTTGAACTGGAAGCGAGAGACCGCGCGGCGCTGGAATTCGGTTCGGACTACGTTGCTGCGCACGGTATTCTGGAAAATGTCGAGATGTTCGACGGCGGATTCTTCGGCATTCCGCCTCGCGAAGCAGATCTTCTGGACCCGCAACACCGGTTGTTTCTGGAGACGTGCTGGAATGCGCTCGAGGACGGCGGATACGATGCGGCGCAGTTTCCCGGCCAGATCGGTATCTTTGGCGGGTGCAGCCTGAACACCTATCTGCTGGCAAACCTGAGCGAGAACCGAGAATTTATTGACGAACTCACGGGTAACTATCAAGTGGGCGAGTTTCAGGTGGCGCTCGGCAATGACAAGGATTTTCTTTGTTCGCGGGTGGCCTACAAGCTGAATCTGCGCGGACCGTGCGTGACGGTGCAGGCAGCGTGCGCGACTTCGTTGGTGGCGATCTGCCAGGCGAGCCAGAGCCTGCTGACTTACCAGTGCGATATGGCTCTTGCGGGAGGCGTTTCGGTTACCTTTCCGCAGCATCGCGGCTATGTTTATCAGGAAGGCAGCATGGGGTCGCGCGATGGGCGCTGCCGCCCCTTCGACGCCGATGCAACGGGCACTGTTTTCGGGCACGGCGTGGGCGTGGTGCTGCTGAAGCGGTTGGAAGACGCCTTGGCCGACGGCGATCGGATTGACGCCGTGATTCGCGGCTTTGCGACCAACAACGACGGCGCTGCGAAGGTGGGTTACATGGCGCCGGGCGTAGAGGGCCAGGCAGGAGCCATCGCGGCCGCACAGGCTATGGCGGGCATTGGCGCCGATGCCATCACGTACCTTGAAGCGCATGGCACGGCAACGCCGCTCGGCGATCCGATCGAGGTTGCTGCGCTGACCCGCGCCTTCCGACAGAGTACGGAGCGCAACGGCTTCTGCGCCTTGGGCAGCACCAAGGGGAACATTGGGCACCTGGATGCGGCGGCGGGAGTTAGCGGTCTGATTAAGACAGTGCTCGCCATGCGCCACAAGACGGTGCCGCCGGTGGCCAACTTCCGGGCACCGAATCCCCGCATCGATTTTGCGAGTACGCCTTTCTATGTCAACCGCGAAGCTTTGCCGTGGCAGCCGGACGGCCCGCGCATTGCCGGCGTGAGTGCGTTCGGCGTAGGCGGAGTGAATGCGCATGTGGTGCTTGAAGAAGGGCCGCAAGAGAATTCGGAGCCGTCTCGGCGTCCGGCTCAGTTGTTCAATATTTCTGCGCGTTCCGAGGCTGTGCTCGATGCGGCGCTCAACAATCTCGGCCGGCATCTCAAAGAAGATCCGGAGCAGAATCTGGCCGATGTTTCCTATACGCTCACGAGCGGGCGGCACGGCTTCGATCATCGAGCTTCGATTGTTTGTGCAAGCTCTGACGAGGCAACACAGATACTTGCAGAGCCGAGGAATCGGCAGATTTACAGGTCTACGAGCGTCATCGCCCGTCCTCAGCCGGTATTTCTTTTCACCGGGCAAGGCGCGCAGTTTCCCGGCATGGGCCGAGTCCTCTACGAGACGGAGCCGGTCTATCGCCAAGAGATCGACGAATGCGCGCAGATTCTGCGACCCATACTGGATCAGGATGTGCGCCCAGTTCTACTTTCTGCGAATGCCGAAGCAGGCGCGGCTGCGTTGATGGAGACGCGGCTGGCGCAACCGGTGCTGTTCATGACAGAACTGGCGATGGCCAAGCTGTGGATGGAGTGGGGAATCGGACCGAAGGCCATGGCGGGGCATAGCCTCGGCGAGTATGTTGCGGCCGTGCTGGCCGGCGTGATGAGTCGCGAAGATGGGCTCAGGCTGGTGGCGGCGCGAGGCCGTCTGATGCAGCAGATGGAGCGCGGCGCAATGCTCTCTGTGCGGCTCGGCGAAGAGCGGATCGCGGGAATGCTCGGCGAGCGGCTTTCCATCGCCGCCGTGAATAGTCCGACCTTGTGCGTAGTTTCTGGGCCCATGGATGCGATTGAGGAATTGGAGAAGCGGCTGGAACAGGAGTCAACCGCTTGCAAGCGCCTACGGACTTCCCATGCCTTTCATTCCGCCATGATGGATCCGATGCTGGACGCCTTCGAGGACGAGGTGCACAAGGTAACTCTTCATGTGCCGTCGGTCCCATATGTGTCGGGAGTGACCGGGACCTGGATGACGGCTTTGGACGCGATCGACCCCAGTTATTGGAGGGACCATTGCCGCAAGCCCGTTCGTTTCGCGGATGCGGCAGAGTTGTTGCTCGAGATGCCGGGAGCTGTGCTGTTGGAAGTAGGGCCTGGGCAATCGTTGACCACCCTTGCACACCAGCAGCGCGGCAATCGCGCCACGCCGATTGTGGCGTCGATGCCGGAGCGCAGCGCCGCGGCGGTTGGCTCCGAAACCATGCTGGAGGCGCTGGGCCGTCTGTGGGCTGCCGGCATTCAGCCGGAGTGGAATCGTTTCTGGAGCCATGAGTCGCGGAAGCGAGTTTCGCTGCCGACTTACCCTTTTGAACGCAAGAAGCACTGGATCGATCCGCCAGCGTATACGGCTCCGGTCCATTCTCAGGAGCCAGCCGGGGCCGTACTGCCCAGGACCGAAATTCCAATGGAGAAAGAGAACGATATGGCCATTGAAGCAAAGGGGATTGCTCTCGAACGCGGGCTTAGACTCCAACCAATGGTGGCAAGCCTCTTTGAAGAGTTGAGCGGAATCGCCACAGGCCCCGAATCCATCGACACTTCCTTTTTGGAACTGGGATTCGACTCGCTATTTCTTACCCAGGCCACGCAGGCCGTGCAGCGCCGCTTTGGCGTGAAGGTGACCTTCCGGCAGATGGTCGAACAGTATTCGAGCATTCGCCTGCTTGCCGACCGTCTGGATTCGATCCTTCCCGCGGATGCCTTTCCCGCGGAGCAGCCATTGGCACAGCCGATGGTGGCCGTGGCAGCGACAGTGCCGGTTGTTTCCGCGACCTCCGTCGCGGCAGGTTCGTCGCTTGAAGAACTGCTCAAGGCGCAGATGCAGGCCATGTCCCAGCTCTTCGAACAGCAACTGGCGGCGGTGCGCGGAGCGACTCCCGGTGCAGTGACACAGCAAGCTTCTGCCCAAGTGGCGAGCCTTGCACCTGTTGCAGAGAAGAGAACAGTATCGAGCGAAGTTGCGCCTGCCGCGCCGACCGGCGGGATCAAAATGCACGGTCCATTCAAGCCGGTGCAGCCGGGCACGCGCGATGGGCTGACGGATCAGCAGAGCGAGTACATCCAAACGCTCGTTACTCAGTACACGCAGAGAACTGCAAAGTCGAAGGAGTATACGCAGACCAACCGTACGCATCTTGCCGACCCCAGGGCCGTCGCCGGTTTTCGCGCACTGTGGAAGGAGATGGTCTATCCGTTGGTGTCGAACCGCTCCAAGGGCTCTCGCCTCTGGGACCTGGACGGCAACGAATACATCGACATCGTCAACGGCTTCGGCGCCATCATGTTCGGGCACGGGCCGGAATTTGTAAGCGACGCGGTCCGCAAGCAAATCGACCTTGGTGTCGAGATTGGTCCGCAGAGTTCAACAGCGGGAGAAGTCGCGGCACTGATCTGCGAGCTCACAGGCATGGAGCGCGCCGCTTTCTGCAACACCGGATCCGAAGCGGTGATGGCGGCGCTTCGCGTGGCTCGCACGGTAACCGGACGCGACAAGATCGTGTACTTTACCGGCGACTATCACGGCACCTTCGACGAGGTGCTGTTGCGTGCTACTCCGCGCGGTTCCGCGCCGATTGCCCCCGGCATTCCGGCGGGAAACGCAGCGAGCGCGGTAGTGCTGGAGTACGGTTCGGAATCTTCACTGGAGTTCATCCGCACCCACGGCGACGAGATCGCCGCTGTTCTGGTTGAGCCCATTCAGAGCCGCCACCCGGAGGTGCAGCCGCGGGCCTATCTGCACGAGCTGCGCAAGATCACGGCGCAGGCCGGGATTGCTTTGATCTTCGACGAAGTCGTCACAGGATTCCGTGTGGCTTTGGGCGGGGCGCAGGAGTACTACGGGATTCGCGCCGACCTGGCCACTTATGGCAAGGTGATCGGCGGCGGCTATCCGATTGGAGTGCTCGCAGGGAAAGCGGAGTACCTGGACACGCTCGACGGCGGTGCCTGGCAATACGGGGACGATTCGGCTCCCGAGGTCGGGATGACGTTTTTTGCGGGGACGTTCACGCGCCATCCTCTTGCGATGGCGGCAGCGAAGGCTGTTCTACTCCATCTGAAACAAGCCGGGCCGGAGCTTCAAGAAACGTTGAGCCGGAAGGTGGCCGACGCTGCGCGAGCCGTGGAAGAAAGTTTTCGCAATGCGGGGCTCGATACGCGCGTGCATCCGTGCGGCGCGTGGTTCACATTCAATCTGCCGGCAGAGGCGCGCTTCGGCAGCCTTCTCTATTACCACATGCGCCAGAGAGGCGTTCATGTCCTTGAGAATTATCCCTGCTTCTTCACGACTGCGCACTCCGACGAGGACTTTGCCCGCGTGGTCCGGGCCTTTCGCGAATCGATCCAGGAGATGCGCCAGGGGGGAATGCTGCCGATGTCTATAAAGTCAGAGGATTCCGCGCCGGTCGAATCCACTTTGCCAGAACTGCATCCTGCTGCCCGTCGCGAGACACCGGAGCTGGTGCCGCTGACCGAGTCGCAGCGGGAGATCCTGCTTGCCGCCGCGCTTGGAGACGATGCGAACTGTGCCTTCAATGAATCGCTGACGCTTCACTTGCAAGGGAAAGCAAACGAGGATGAGGTGCGAGCGGCGCTTGAAGCCGCGATTGAAAGGCACGATGCGCTTCGCTCGACGGTCGACTCGGACCAGGAATGCCTGCGGATTGCGCCGCCCCGCGCAATCCAGATTCCGTTTGTCGATCTGAGCGCGCTCTCCGCCGAAGAACGGGAAAGTCTGATCGATGCGAGGATCGCAGAGGAGGGGCGCACGCCCTTCGACCTCTCCAGCGGGCCGCTGCTGCGCGCAACTCTGCTTCGCACCGCGCCCGACGAACTCCTGCTTCTGCTAACTGGTCACCATATCGTGCTGGATGGATGGTCGGCGAATCAGCTACTGGAAGATATGGGCAGCATCTACAGCGCAGCCAAGGCTGGGCGAAAGCCGGTTCTGGCTCCGCTCATGCCCTTCAGCAGCTACGCGCTCAAGGAGCGTGAGGAGACGCAGGCGGGCGCTTACGCGGAGAACGAGCACTACTGGGTGGATGTTTTTGCCGGGCGAACGCCGGTGCTGGATTTGCCGACGGATCGGCCGCGCCCACTTATGAAGTCCTACAAGGGCGCCACGCTGCATACATCGCTGGGCACGGAGCTGTCAGCGGAACTGAAGGCAGCGAGCTCCCGGTTGGGTTGCACACTGTACGTGGCGCTGCTATCCGCGTTTCAGATACTGCTTCACAGGCTCACGCGGCAGTCCGAGGTAGTGGTTGGCATCTCCGCCGCGGGACAGGCGCTGCTCGATGATGCGAGCCTGGTTGGTCATTGTGTACATTTCCTCCCGATGTTGAGCCTCCTGCGCAAAGGCTGCCTGGTCAAGGAGCACTTGACCACGACTCGCGGGCAGCTCCTGGATGCTTATGATCATCAGGAGTTCACTTACGGCACGCTGCTGCAGAAACTTACGATTCCGCGCGATGCAAGCCGCCTGCCCTTGATCGAAGTTCAGTTCAACCTGGAAAAGCTGGGGGACAATCTTCGCTTCGAGGGAGTGCGGACAGAGGTGCACTCCAATCCGAAGGGATTTGTGAATACAGATCTCTTTCTGAACGTCACCGAAACCAGCGACGACCTTCTCCTGAATTGCGACTACAACACGGACCTGATTGACCAGAGCACTCTCGAGCGGTGGTTGGCCTCCTATGCGACCATCCTGCGCGGGATCGTCGCTGACGCCAACGGGGAAGTGGAGAATCTGGAGATTCTGGACACTGCCCAGCGGAGACTGGTGCTGGATGAGTGGAACCGTACTGTGGTGGACTTCGGGCCTTTCGAGCCTGTTTACCGCACTATCGAGCGGCAAGCTGCCCAGACACCCAACCGGGTTGCCGTGATCTGCGGCGGAGAGGAGTGGACTTATCGGCAGCTCAACGAGTACAGCAACCGGATGGCGCGCCACCTGCGCCGACAAGGGATTGGAGAGGGCTCCTTGGTTGGTATATGCCTGGAGCGTTCACACGAGATGTTGGGTGCGGTGCTGGGCGTGCTCAAGACCGGTGCGGCGTATCTGCCGCTTGACCCCAGCCACCCCGTGAGTCGCCTGGAGCTGATTTTGACAGACGCGCAAGTATCGCTACTGCTGACGCAGGAAGCTCTTGCCGCGCAATTGCAAACCAGCCCGCGGGTAGTTTGCCTGGACAGCGAGCAGACACAATGGGCGCGGGAGAACTGCGCGAATCTGGACACGAAGAACTCACCGGATTCTCTGGCGTATGTGATCTATACATCCGGATCCACGGGACAGCCGAAGGGTGTGGCCATCGAACACGGCGCGCTGAGCAACCTGCTGCACAGTATGGAGCGGGAGCCGGGCCTGATCTCAAGTGACACTCTGGTGTCGGTGACCACCCTGTCCTTCGATATAGCGGCGCTGGAGCTCTTTCTGCCGTTGATGGCAGGCGCTCGGCTGGTCATCGCTACCAAAGAACAAGTTATCGACGGCTATCTTCTTCTGCACTTGCTGACAGAATCCAAGGCGACCGTGATGCAAGCGACTCCGGCCGGTTGGCGGATTCTGCTGGAGGCGGGATGGACGGGCCATCCGCACCTGAAAGTTCTGTGCGGCGGCGAGGCTTTGCCCCGTGATCTGGCCGATTCTCTGCTAGCCTCGAGCGACGAGGTATGGAATGTCTATGGGCCGACGGAGACGACCATCTGGTCTTCGGCTACACGGCTGGAAAGGCAGGCAGGCCCAGTGGCGATCGGACCGCCCATCGCCAATACCCAGTTCTACGTGCTCGACGAGCGCCTGCAGCCGGTCCCGGTCGGAGTTACAGGCGAGCTGTACATTGGCGGCGCAGGTCTGGCCAGAGGCTACTGGCACAGGCCTGAATTGACAGCGAAAAAATTCTTGGCGAATCCGTTTGGGACAGGGCGGATTTATTGCACCGGTGATGAAGCGCGCTGGCTTCGGGACGGTCACATCGAGCTGTTGGGCCGAACCGATTTTCAGGTCAAGATACGTGGCTTCCGGATTGAACTTGGGGAAATCGAGACGGTTCTGGCCAGCCATCGCGCGGTGCGCGATGCGGTGGCTTCGGCGGTCGAAGTCGCGCCCGGAGACAAGCGCCTGGTAGCCTGGGTAGACACAGTGGCGGCCCAGCCGCCTGCGGATATGGTTGCGCAACTGCACTCTCTGCTTTCCGAAAGGCTGCCCGAGTACATGCGTCCGACTACCATCACCGTGCTGCCCGCATTACCCCGGACGGCCAACGGCAAGATCGACCGCAAATCCCTGCCCGTTCCTGGCCTGGCCGGCGAGACGCGGGTGCGGATATTCACTCCCGCGATTACGCCCCAGCAGAAGAAGCTGACGGAAATCTGGGCCGATATATTGAAGCTCGACCGCGTCAGCATCACCGACAGCATCTTCGAACTGGGAGCCGATTCGCTCCTGATCTTCAGAATCTCCGCGCGCGCCAGCCGTGAGGGTTTGCCGATCCAACCGTCGCAGATCTTCGAGCACCGCACCATCGCCAAGCTGTCCCTTGCTCTTGGTGAAACCAGACCTTGGGGTTCAAGACTTGTTCCCGTCGGTCCTGCCATTCCCGCTGTCTCCCGAGAGGGATTTCGGAGAACCAAAGACTGATGCAAAGCACAACAGATATGAGCGCTTCCCCTCTTGGGGAGGTGCAGAACTCGGCGGAGGCGGGACCGGATGTGTTTGTAATGCCGGCGACTCCGGGGCAGGTGCGATTCTGGCTGTTGCACCAGATGCATGCGGGCAATCACGCGCTGAACATGCCGATCGCATGGACCTGCCGGGGAAAGCTCAACCTTGATTTGGCGGCGGCGGCGCTGGCGGAACTGGTGTGCCGTCATGAGTCGCTGCGTACAACATTTGAGGTGGTGGACGGCCAATTGTCCCAGGTGATTCACCCGCCCTTCGATGTCCCCCTACCGGTGGAGGACTTGGAGCATCTGCCCAGGGACGCGCGCCAGCAGCAAGCGGATGCGCTCATCCTGCAGCAGGCCCGCATCAGGATCGATCTGGAAAAAGGGCCGCTCTTCTCCTGCCGCATCATCCGCATGGGAGTTGACGAACATATCTTTCTGATCACCATTCATCACAGCATCTGCGACGGGTGGTCGAACGGAGTGGTGCTCAGGGACTTTGCCGCGATCTACGACGGCTTGGTACGCGGCGTTTCCCCCGGTCTGCCGGAACTCCCAATCCAGTTCGGCGATTACGCGGTCTGGCTGGACCAGTGGAGAAGAGGGGAAGAGCCTGCTGAGTCCCTGAAGTATTGGCGCGAAACCCTGGGCGGGGATTTCACGCCGCTTCGCATCCCACGGGATTTCCCTGCCGCTGAAGGCAAAGAACAGGGCGATATCGAGACGCTTCTGCTGCCTCCGGAGCTGGTGCGGCAGGCGCGGGATTTCTGCGTCGTCCAGGGAGTCACGCTTTACATGCTGCTGCTCGCGGTCTACGCCGCGACGCTTTACCGGCTGACCGGCCAAGGAGATATTCTCGTCGGCACTCCCTGCGCCAACCGGCGTCCGGAGACAGAAGAACTGATTGGCCCGTTTTCCAACCCTCAAGTCATCCGGATGCGCATGGAGAAGGGAGAGAGCCACGCCACGATTCTGGAGCACGTGCGCCAATGGGCCCTGGGCGCGGTCGCTCATCAGACGCTGCCATTCGAGGATCTGAACGAAGACGAATTCTTCTCCCGGAAGCAGAACCAGCTCTCTCTCCAGGTGTACTTCATCTTTCAAAAAGCCTTTATGCAGGCCCAGCACACGCCGACTCTGGAGATCGTGCCCTTGCGTTCCGTCAGTCCGGGAACGACTTTCGATCTGATGCTCAGTATTGTGGAGCGTGCCGAGGGTCCGCGTTTGCAGTTGGAATACAACCCAGGTTTTTTCCGTGCTTCCACCATCCAGCGCGTCTTGCAGCTCTATGTGCTCACTCTGGGAACCGTACTCTCGGATGCGGAAGCTCCGCTCGGAGAAGTGCTGGTGCAGGACAATGGCCAGCCACAGCCGATGCGGGCGTTAAATGACAAAACGATCCGAGGAGCCCAAGAGAAGGCCCGCAACCCGAAGAATCGCCAGGGCAGCGGCCAGGACCCTGAAGCGGCACAGAACCTTCAGCAGAGCGAAGATCGCTTGGCGCCGCGCGACCCGCTGGAGTTGCAGATTGCCGGAATTTGGGAGACGGCGATGGGGCTCAAAAGCCTGAGCGTGCGCGACAGCTTCTTCGATTTGGGTGGTCAGTCCCTGGCCGCGATGCGCCTGATTTCTCAAATCAACAGGACCTATTCGCTCGATTTCGGCTTGGCCGCTCTGTTTTCCGGTTATACGATCGAGCGGATGGCGGAACTGGTGCGCAAGCGTCTGGAGGCCAACAGCAATTCTTCCATCGTGCCCATGCAGCCAAACGGGTCGGCAGCGCCCTTGTTTATTATTCACGGCGCCGGCGGAAATATCATTCGCTTTTATCGTCTTGCCGTACTGGTGGGGACGGGCCACCCGATCTATGGAATCCAGGCGCAGTCGCTCCTTTCGGGCCAGTCGGCGCTGTTGCGCCTGGAAGATCAGGCGGCGTTCTATCTTGCGGAGATTCGGGAGATTCAGCCCAAGGGACCGTATTACTTTCTCGGATACTCCTACGGTGGCACGGTGGCCTTCGAGATCGCGCAACAGTTGCAGGCGCTGGGCGAGAAGGTAGAACTATTGGGCATGCTCGATAGCCGGCAGCGCGATTGCATGATCATGGTGCAGAAGAAAGATTCTTTGCATGAGCAGTTGGATCGCCGCATCGAGCGCTTCGCCGGCAATTTTGTTTCCCTGCCGCTGCTTGAGAAAGTCGATTATCTACGGCAAAAACTATTTACGAGAACCCTGCGTCGGGTCTACTCGGTTGCGGCCGCTCTTGGCTTTCGTTCCGTACCGTCGTTCATGAGGAGCGCCGACGAGATCTCATGGGTAGCGGCCATGAACTACCGGCCGCGGCCTTGGAAGGGAGCGATCACGCTCTTTCGCGCCTCTGTCCAGCCGGATTCCCGACTGCCGCTCGACCTGGGATGGACCCCGCTGGCGGAGGGCGGTGTGGAACTCTACGAACTACCCGGCGATCACGACCTGGTCTTCCGGGAACCGAACATCCATGTGCTGGCGGCCCAACTGCGGGCGCGCCTGGAGCGATCCGATGCGGCCGAGGTTCGATTGGACGAACCTGCAGCCTTCGCCAAGTAACGAGGAAGACGTCCGATGACCATCAATCGCCAAGTGTACATGGTGCTCTCGCCACGATCTCTGGCCTATGCCCGAGATGCTCTGCAGAGCTTGTTTGCGAACTCCATCGAAGTGCTTCATCTGCGCCTGATCACAGACTCTCCGCGGGACAAGGAGGAGCTGTCAGAGGCGCTGGCGAAGCTCGATACCAAGGCGCACCAATGGTCGGTGTATGCGGAAGACGATCTGGTAGCGAGGGAGGAAGCGCTCTTTGCGGAGCACGCCAACCTGCGCGCTTTTCGCCGCGGTCATCCCTGCTGGCGCAAGATTACCGACCCGCTGTTGTTGAGCGAACCTGGTGAGGAAATGGTGCTGCTGGACCCGGACCTTTACTTTCCCAACCGCTTCCAGTTTGAAGAGACGCCCCAGACCGGATTGCTGCTGATGTGGCAGCAGCCGAACTGCCTCTTTCCTCCTGAAGTTGTGAGAACCGCCATCGGCAACGGAATCCAGCTCGCGCACCACGTAGACATCGGCGTCGCCCACTGGCGCGCGACTGCGGATCTGGACTGGCTGGACTGGTTAGTGGGCAGGCTGGGCGGCAAGAAACTGCCGCGCATCATGCACGTGGAAGCGATTGTGTGGGCGGCACTGGCCATGCGCGTTGGCGGAGGGCACCTCGATCCGACGTACTGGAAATGCTGGCGCCGTTCGCCCGCCAGACGAGTGATGACCAAGCTGGGTGTGAGTGGCCAGAGCATCCTGCGAGCGGAACCCTGGGCCAGTCTGAAATGCTTTCACGCCGGCGGTGAAGCAAAGTGGTGGTTGCATGCAGCTCAGGAATCGGGTCTGCTGGACGGCGGAGCCACGCACCGCAAGCCGGGCAAGGTGCTTCCATTTGTGGAACTGAAACCTGCCCAGTATGCGCGGGAATTGGCGCTGAAGCGAGTGCTGCAAGCATTGGGCTATTACCAAATCTTCCGAACCGCGTGAGCGAGGTTAAGTTGGCAAGCTCCACTCTGCGAATATGCGTTGTTGCCGAACACGCCTCGACACGCTTTGGCGGCGAGGCCATCCTTCCTGTGCACTACTTTCGCCTGCTGCGGTTGCGTGGGATCGAGAGCTGGCTAGTGGTTCATTCGCGCACACAGGACGAAGTCGCAGAGCTGTTTCCGCAGGATCTTGACCGGATTCTGTTTGTCCCCGATTTGTGGATGCAGAAGCTGCTCTTTGCTCTCAGCTGTTATCTTCCCCGGCGGTTATCTGAAGCCACGTTGGGGCTTTGCAACCAGCTCATTACACAGTTCTGCCAGCGCGCGATGGTGCGCCGGTTGATTCGCGAACAGCAAATCAATGTGATTCACCAGCCGATTCCGGTAGCTCCGCGCTTTCCTTCGGCGATCTTTGGCCTGGGGGTACCGGTCGTGATCGGACCACTGAATGGTGGGATGGAGTACCCGCCAGCTTTTCGCCGCACCGAGTCGTGGATGAGCCGCACGGCGCTCGCCTTTGCGCGGCTGTTCGCGGATCTGGGCAATACGCTGCTGCCGGGGAAAAAGGACGCAGACGTGGTGCTGGTGGCTAATGAGCGCACGCGCCGTGCGCTGCCCAAGGGGATTCGCGGTCGGGTGATCGAACTGGTGGAGAACGGAATCGATGTCGGCGTATGGCAAGGTGAGTCCGGCAACGCAGAGAATAAGTCTTCACGTTTTGTTTTCGTCGGGCGTCTGGTGGATTGGAAGGCGGTGGACGTTGCAATCCGCGCGCTCAAAGAGGTACCATCCGCTGAATTCGAAATCATCGGCGACGGCCCGATGTTGGAAGCATGGCGAACATTGGCGGCTGAACTTAGCTTGAAGGATCGCGTTCATTTTGTGGGCTGGCTTTCGCAGCAGGAGTGCGCTGCGCGTATGCGCGACTCGGTTGCCCTGGTTTTGCCGAGTCTCTACGAATGCGGAGGCGCCGTGGTGCTGGAAGCGATGGCCATGGGCAAGCCGGTCATCGCCACTAACTGGGGCGGTCCGGCAGACTACCTGGATGCGTCCTGCGGAATACTTGTGGCGCCGGAGAGTTATGCGGGCCTGGTGGACGGATTTGCCCGAGCGATGCAGAAGCTGATCGACGCGCCAGCACAGGCCAAGTCCATGGGCGCAGCCGGGCGCGAGCGGGCGGTTCGCGATTTCGATTGGCAGCAGAAGATCGACAAGGTAATCGGCATCTTTCGTGCGCTTGCCGAGAAGCGGAGTGCTCCACTGGAATTCAAAGACGACCTGGTTTCTTCCACCGTGGTTTCACAGAACAACTGAAAGCAGTCAAGGTCTCCCATGGACGATAGATCACAGAATATAGAGTCGCGAGCGGGAACTCCGGTGATGGATTCGGAAACTGAGCTGTGCACAGATTCCGGGCCTGTACCGGAGCCCTCGGCAGTGCCGTCGCGGCTGGTCTATCTTCTGAGCCGCTATCCGGCAGTCTCGCACACATTTTTTCTGAGTGAGATACAGGAGCTGAGGAAACAAGGGTTCACTGTTGAGGCCGCATCCATCAATCCCCCCGACCGTCCGCGTTCGTCAATGCCCGCGGGCGAAGTGGAAGAGGCGGAAAAGACCTTCTACATCAAATCCGTTGGAGCTTTTGGCGCAGCAGTCATCGCGACAAAGACGCTTCTGCTGCGGCCGGGAGTTTTTGTACGCGGGTTGGCGGCAGCCCTGCGTTTGGGGCGATTGGATCCGGCCGCCACACTCTACGCGCTCTTCTACTTTGCTGAGGCTCTCATTCTGGGCGACTGGATGCGTTCGCGCGGACATCGCCATCTGCACATCCACTTTTGCGGGCCGGTGGCGACGGTGGGCATGATTGCATCCGCGGCGTGGGGATTCTCCTATTCGTTGACTGTGCACGGGCCCGACGAGTTCTTCGATGTGGAGAAGTTCTATCTTCGTCAGAAAGTGGAGCAGGCTAAGTTCATCCTGTGCATCAGCGATTTCTGCCGCAGCCAGCTTATGCGCATCGCGGCTCCGGAGCATTGGGACAAGATGCATGTGGTGCGGCTGGGAGTCGATCCGGCGGTCTTCTTTCCGATGCGGGAACAGCCAGAGGCGGAGCAGCGCACGCTGGAAATATTGTGTGTAGGCAGGCTGGTCCCGGCCAAGGGACAGCTCATTCTGCTGCAAGCCTGCGCGCGGCTTTACACGCAGGGCTGCTCGTTGCGAGTGCGTCTGGTGGGCGCTGGACCGGACCGCGAACACTTGGAGGCCTTCGCAAAACAGAAGGGGATCGCAGTGGTCTTCGAAGGAGCAAAGAGCCATGACGAGACGCGGCAGTTGCTCGGGCGTGCAGACATTTTCGCCCTGGCAAGTTTTGCCGAGGGCGTGCCCGTTGCGCTGATGGAGGCAATGGCCATGGAGGTTCCCTGCGTGAGCACCCGCGTTGCGGGGATTCCGGAACTGATTCGCGACGGTCTCGATGGACTGCTGGTTCCTGCGTCCTCGGTCGAGGCGCTGGCCGCGGCGCTTGAACGGCTCAGCGAAGACTCGCAGCTGCGGCGCAGCCTTGGAGTTGCAGGGCGCAAGCGCGTGCTGGGGCTTTATAACCTGCCGCAAAACGTAAGTCTGCTGGCGCGTGTTTTTCGGGAGCAAGCGGGAAACAACCTCATCAAGTAGCAAGAAAAGTACGCCGAGGACCATGCAAATTCAGAGTTCGACTTCATCTCAATTCGATGTCTCTATTGTGATCGTATCCTTCAATACACGCGACGTATTGCGGGATTGCCTGCTCTCGGTTTATCGCGAGACGGGATCCTTGCGCGTTCAGGTGATTGTCGTCGACAACGCTTCCACGGATGGCTCCGCCGCGATGGTCGAGCAGGAGTTTCCGGATGCGCTGCTGGTGAGGAGCGAAGTCAACCTGGGATTTGGGAGAGCAAACAATCTCGGCTTTCAGTCGGCGGGCGGACGCTATATTGTGTTGCTCAATTCCGACGCGTTCCTGACGGAAGGTTCTCTTGCGCGGGCCGTGGAATACATGGATGCAACTCCCGGTGCAGGACTCGGCGGCGGGAGGCTGATCGGGCGCGATGGATCGTGGCAGCCCTCGGCGCGCAAGTTTCCCACGATCCTCGACGACCTGTTTGTGCTTTCAGGGCTCGCAGCACGCTTTCCCCATTCGCGTCTATTTGGACGTTTCGACCGGACCTGGGCCAACCCGATGGAGGCGGCGGATGTTGACTGGGTGCCCGGCGCCTTTTCGATCCTGCGCGCCCATGTACTGGCCGACGTTGGACCTTTTGATCCGCGTTTTTTTCTGTATTACGAAGAGGTCGATCTCTGCCTGCGCATTAAGCAGAAGGGGTACTCGATTTGGTATTGGCCGGATATCGTCATTGTGCATATCGGAGGCGAGTCCTCGCGCCAGGTTCGGTCGCTCCAGCTCTCGCAAACCGGCGCGCAACTTACTCTTTGGCGGATGCGCAGCATGTTGCTCTACTATCGGAAGCATCATGGATTGTCTGCGCGGTTCGCCATGGTGGTGGAGGCGGTTTGGTATTGGCTGCGGTCGCAGCGCAGGCGATGGAGCAAGTCGCCGGATCGCCGCGCCAGCGCTGAAACGGATCTTTCCATGATTTCGATCATGAATCGGGCATGGCGCGACACAAGAGGCGGGCGCTTTTCTCCGGAGCAGCCATGGTGAAGACTTTCGCCAGGAATGCGAGAATGGATTTGCCGGCTAACCCGATGCGCCGATTGCTCAAGTCATCTTTCGTGTGGCTCTTGTCCTCGCTCTACCGGGCAACCTACGGTCTGCGCCGGAACTTGCGGAGGATTCGGAGTCATGCCGCGCTTTCATCGTGTCTGACGGCTCCACTCGATGCGTCGGTGGTGGTGCTGGGGCCGGCGGAAGTACATGGAACCGGCAGGATTCGCTTTGGACGGGATGCGCTTTTGTATCCTGCGCTCTATTTGGAAACAAAGGGGAGTGGATCGATTGAGATCGGCGACGGAGTGGTGCTTTCGCGCGGAGTTCATATTGTCGCGCGCGCAGGAATAGAGATCGGTGAGGGCACGATGATCGGCGAGTACTCGAGCTTGCGCGACGGAAATCACGTCCGGATACCCGGCCTGCCGATTCGCGAATCCGGCCACATTGCGGTACCTATCGCAATCGGCAAAGAGGTGTGGATCGGTCGTGGCGTAACGGTGCTGGGCGGCGTCACCATTGGCGACGGCGCAACCGTCGGCGCCAACGCTGTTGTTACGCGCGATGTACCGGCGGGAGCAACGGTAGTGGGAGTGCCCGCGCGTGCGGTCGAAGCAAGGATCGCGCGCTAACTGGAACGGTGCGGAGCAAATGCAGATTGTTGCTGCGAAGGGATGGTTCGGTTGAGTCTGTTTGAAAACATCCGCGAGGACTGGCGCACCTACGACCGCCAACTCTCCCGTCAGGGATTGTGGGCCATGGCCGTATATCGTTTTGGGCGCTGGCGCTACACCATTCGCTGGCGCTGGCTGCGCATGCCATTTTCGTTTCTTTACAAAGTACTGAAGGTTGTCTCGGAGGTGCTGACCGGCATCGAACTTCCCTGCGAGACGATGCTGGGACGACGATTCAGAATCGATCACTTCGGAGGAATCGTCATCAGCGGGGACGCTGTTTTTGGAGATGACTGCGTGATTCGCAACGGGGTCACAGTGGGATTGAAACATGAAGGTCAGCGCGGAGCGCCGATTCTTGGAAACCGCGTGGATATTGGCGCAGGCGCCAAGCTCCTGGGTTCGATTCGGATTGGGGACGATGTGCAGATCGGAGCCAATGCCGTGGTGCTGACAGATGTTCCTTCGAACTCGATTGCGGTCGGAGTTCCGGCCCGTGTGCTTCGGCGCAAAGCTCCGGTGGCGGGAGCGAGCAGGGAAGTGGAGTATGCCGAAGCGGCGTCAGAGTGGGGCGTTCATGCAAGTTGATTCCGAGAGCAGTAGACGAACCTCTACGAACTCATCTCTTCCGGCGCTTTCCGTTGTCGTGATCGGACGCAATGAGGGGCCGCGGCTGGCAGCGTGCCTTGAATCCATCGAGCAGATTCGCGGCGTTGCCGTGAACGAAGTGATCTATGTGGACTCTGCCTCGACCGATGGAAGCGAGCAACTGGCGTCGCAGCATGGCGCTATCGTGATCGTGGTTCGTCCGGAGCGTCCTACCGCAGCCATCGGGCGTAACGCAGGCTGGCGGCGGGCCACATCCGATCTGGTTCTCTTTCTGGACGGAGATACCGTGCTGCATCCGGACTTTGCGCTGGTGGCGTGCAGCGCACTCTCGCGCGAGCCTTCCGTTGCAGTTGTGTGGGGGCATCGCCGCGAGATTCATACCGAAGCATCGGTCTACAATCGCGTCCTCGACCTCGACTGGATCTATCCGCCAGGGCCTGCGGAATTCTGCGGTGGGGATGTGCTGATGCGCCGCAAGGTTCTGCTTGAGGTGGGAGGCTTCGATGAGAAGTTGATTGCGGGAGAAGAGCCCGAGCTTTGCCGCCGCATCAGGGCGCAAGGGCACGGGATTCTGCACATCGGCTGCCCGATGACTGGGCACGATCTGCAGATCACGCGTTGGAGCCAATACTGGAAGCGTGCCACGCGGGCCGGCCATGCCTATGCCGAAGTCTCCGAGCGCTTCAGGAACAGCGAGGATCGGTTCTGGGCCTCCGATCGCAAACGAAACTTGCTGCGCGGAAGTTTCTGGCTCGTATCGCTGGCCGTAGCGATTGCTGGCAGTTTCTTCTTCGGCGCAGTTCCCGTTGCGCTCTGGCTTGTCTTTCTGTTGTTGCTATCCATGCGCTCGGCGTGGAAAGCCCGCTGGAAACGCGCCACGCCTGCTGTTCTGCTTCTTTATGGATTGCATTCTCATCTGCAACAGGTGCCCATCTTCGTGGGGCAACTGCAATATGAGTTGAGCAAGCGGCGAAACAAGACGCCGAAGCTGATCGAGTACAAGGCGAGGCGAGCCGACTGAAGCTTGCGGATCTGTGCCGCATCCCAGCTCTTCTCAACTCCAACAGGCTTTTCCAGTGACGAAGATCGGAATCCCATGAATCTTACGGAATACTTTCAACGCATCTACGTCATCAATCTTCCCCAGAGACGGGATCGCCGCCGGGAGATGGCGCGGCAATTGCGGATGATCGGTACCGGCTTCAGCAGCACCGGCGTGCGATTGTTCGAAGCTGTTCGGCCTTCATCGCCAGAAGATTTCCCGAGCATAGGAGCGCGGGGAGCTTTTCTCAGCCACTTGAAAATCTTGCAAGAGGCAAGCGCGCAACAATTGCAGAAGATATTGATCTTCGAGGATGACCTCGACTTCATACACGATTTTTCCAGCAAGATCGGAGCGGTCGTCGAGGAGCTGAAGAGCGAGGATTGGAGCATGTTTTACGGAGGCTACGTGCTTCCGGATTCTTCGCAGCCGCAAAGCGGCCGAGCGGTGACCCTTGCAGATCCGTCGCTGCGGATTCAAACTGCGCATTTCGTCGCATTTCGCGGGCCGGCGATTGCCGAGGCGGTCAGTTATCTTGAAGCATTGCTCACGCGGCCAGGGGGCGATCCACGAGGAGGGCCGATGCACGTGGACGGCGCATATAGCTGGTTCCGCCAAGCGCATCCAGAGCATCTCACGTTGCTGGCTACGCCGCAACTTGGATTTCAGAGAAGCTCCAGATCGGACATTCACGACCTTCGCTGGTTCGACCGTGTGCCTGGCGTTCGTCACACCGTGGCAGGGCTGCGACAGTTGAGAAACCGCGTGCAAGGATAAACCTGGCTCGTTATTCTGGCCAGGAGACCTCCAGAGAGAATTGCAGTACAACATAGCAGCGGAGCGCAGCAGAAGCCGGGACTATGCGAAAAGAGGGAAGCGCTTCCTGCTCTCTCCTTTTGCATAGTCCTTTTCTCGTTTCCAACATCAAAGTGAATGTTAGATGGCTGGCGAAGCTGCCGGTTGTTTACCTTGAAAGCGGTGTCCATGCAGTGGTATATGCGAAGTCTGTTGGGTGGTGTGCTGGTGCTCGGCGCGGCAGCTTCGGTTCGGTTGCCCCTCCACTCCCAGGCGGCTTTGACACTAACTGTGGAGGACAGCAACGGCGCAGCCTTATCAGGCGCAACGGTCGAGGATGCCAGCGGTCATTGGTTGGGCAGCACCGACGCCAAAGGCCGGTTGACAATTCAATGCTCTGCGCCCTGGCGGTTGCGCGTGGCGGCCGCGGGGTTTTCCGAGAAGCGCTTGCAACTCGGCAGCGAGACAACCATCCGGCTGGAGCCTGCCTCAACCAGCGAAGAGGTGACAGTAACTGCCTATCGTGCTCCACTGGGCGCGCTGGAGAGCCCGGTAACGACACGGCTGATTTCGCAGGCAGCGCTTGACGCTGCTCCGGCGGTAACTCTGGATGGAAAGATGCGCCAACTGCCGGGCGTCGAGTTGTTTCGGCGCAGCAGTTCGCTGGTGGCGAACCCGTCCTCGCAGGGGGTCAGTCTTAGAGGGTTGGGTTCCACCTCGGCCAGCCGCACCCTGGTGACCGAAGACGATGTTCCGCTCAACGATGTTTTCGGCGGGTGGATACACTGGGAGGAGCAACCGGAGCTTTCGGTTCAGAGCGTTGAGTTGACGCGCGGTGGCGCGAGCGACCTCTATGGATCGAGCGCCATAGGCGGCGTGATCAGCCTGTTGCCGGCGCGACCCTCGTCCGATCTCGGCGAGCTAAGGACAAGCTACGGTGCGGAAGGCACCTTCGACGACAGCATCCGCCTCCAGGCAAAACGCGGCCCTTGGGGAATAATGGCGAGCGGCGGCGTGCTGGGGACCGATGGTTATATTCAGGAAGCTTCGTGGCAGCGCGGGCCGGTAGACACAGCGTCTAGTATGCACAGCCAAAACGGCGTCCTTCTGGTAGAGCACGATGCCGGGCGAATGCGCTTCTTTGGGCGTGGCAGCGGCTTCAACGAAGCGCGCGCCAACGGTACGGCCTACCAGACCAACGGAACCCGCATCTGGCGTTACGCGGCAGGCGGCGATTGGAAGGGCCCACGCAACAGTTCCTTGACCGCTCGGCTCTACGGTTCGACAGAACATTACCGGCAGACTTTCTCGAGCATCTCCAACCTTCCTGCTTTTGGCGACCGCAGTTGTTCCTATCGCTGCGGCGAGACTCCCACGCGGTTCTCGCTCACGCCGGCGAACGAGTTGGGCGGTGCGGCCCATTGGAGCCAGCCGCTTGGCGCGGGGTTACTCATCGTGGCCGGCGCCGACCTTCACGACGCGCGCGTGTGGGACCGTGAGCTGACCTTCGGCAACTCCGGCGCGCTGGCCAACTTGCACGATCACCAGCGGGATTCCGCGGCCTATGCCGAACTAATGTGGGTGCGGCATGGCTGGACGCTGACCGGTTCGAGCCGCATGGACTGGTTTCGGAACTACGACGGCCAGCAATTGATCTGGAACGGATCGAACTGGGGCTTGAGTGCAACCCAGCCCAAGCAGACTGACCAGCAGGTCTTTGATCCCCGCCTGGGGATTGCGCGCAAGCTCGGAGATCATTGGGCTCTCTCCGGCTCGGGCTTTCGCGCCTTCCGCGCGCCCACCCCCAATGAGTTATACCGCTCCACCCAGGTGGGCAATCAGCTCACCCTTCCGAGCAGCACTTTGCTCAGCGAACGCGCCACCGGTTGGGAGAGCGGCCTGGCCTCCGAGTGGCGCTGGGGCACGCTTCGCTCCAGCTACTTTCTTACCCAGGTCAACCGTCCCATCACGGCCGTGACGATCAACGCAAAGTCCTCCCCTATCCTGCTTCAGCGCGAGAACCTTGGCCAGATCGAGAGCCGCGGAGTGGCCGTTGACTTCACGCTCACACCCCGGCGCTGGATGAGTGTCGATGGCGGCTACCAGCACGCCCATGCAACGGTGACAAAGGGCAATGCCTACCTGGGTAACTGGATTCCGGAGGTTGCCCGCAATATGGCTACGCTGAACCTGCGTGCCTACCGTCCGCAGATTGGAACCATCAATGTGCAAAGCCGGCTGAGCGGTCGCCAGTTTGACGATGCCGCCAATACCGCTCTTCTGCACGGATACTTTCGCGTGGACGCTTACGCTTCGCACGACTTCGGCAAGCGCCTCGAGATCTTCACGGCCGGCGAAAACCTGCTCAATCGCCAGATCGAGGTCGCCAAGACTCCCACGACCACTATCTCCATGCCTCGCGTAGCGAGGATCGGTTTCAAGGTGCAACTGGGTGGCGCAAGGTAGGCCGCAGCCGCGATTCGCCTCTGGACAAAGCCCGTGCAATAAAGCGGCGGGCAGCCATCGAATGCGATGGCCGCCCGCCGGTGAAGTCGATCTGTACTACGGTACTGTTATTGCGCTGAGTAGGACCAGCTTGTCACCTGTTGCACGGCTTTGAATGCTCCGGTGCTTCCAGTGAAGCCGACGTAGGCCGTGGTGCTGCCAACTGCGGTGGGAATGTTCACGGTGTATTTATACGTGGCGCTGGTTCCAGTGATTGTATCTGTCAGTGTTACGGCCAGCGTTGTTCCGTTGTACACCAGGTGCGCATGCATCAGGTCGCCGCTCAACAGTACGATTCCGCTTGAAGTCAGATCCGTTGCGGGAGTGGCCGGAACCGCGCCGCCCGTGAATACGCCGATGGAGTCTGCACCTTCACCGGCATCGTTGTAGATGTCGAACTTCAGGGCCACACTGTTCTGAATGCTCTGGTAGCCAAGTCCGCTGCCGCCATATCCAAGCGCCCAGATGCACTTGGGGTCGTTCTGAATTGTGAAAGTGAATCCGTCGGCAACCCCTTTCAGTATCTGGAATGTGAAGTCGCTGGTAAAGGAGCTTACCGGGACCTTGGTCTTGAACCAGGAGCTGCGAATCTCTCCGGTTCCTCCGTCGGTCACTTGCAGCACTCCGCCGGTCACGGTCGGGCCGTTGTTCATCGACAGGTTGCTTGCTGTGAATCCATTGCTCGGATAGCTGATGTAAGTAGTGGTCGGTATGCTGATGGTATAGGTGGCTGTCGCTGCCTTACTGTTGGTGTAGCCCGTTTCGACGGCGATGGCTTCCAGCGTCTCCGTTTCACTCACCGTGATCGCCTTGGTGTACTTGGTCGACGAGGTGGTGGGCGTAGTTCCGTTGGTGGTGTAGTAGATGGTTGTGCCCGCCGTCGCATCGCTGACGGTCACCGACTGCGACGAGGTGTAAGTGCCGGACGCCAGGGAGAACTTGGGTGTGGGAAGCACCGCGGCAATCGTGTAGGAAGCCGTCGTTACAGCGCTATTGCTAGAGCCGGTTTTCACGGCGATAGCTTCCAGCGTCTCCGTCGCGCTCACCGTGATCGCTCCCGAATACTTGGTCGACGAGGTGGTAGGCGTGGTTCCGTTGGTGGTGTAGTAGATGGTTGTGCCCGCCGTCGAGTCACTGATTGTGACTGCTTGCGACGTGGCGTATGTGCCGGGCGCGGGCGAAAATGCAGGTGCAGCAATTCCCCCCGCGATGGTGTAGAGAACCGAACTCACGGCGCTGTTGGTATAGCCCGTCTCGACAGCGATTGCCTGGATGGTCTCAGTCACGCTCACCGTGATCGCTCCCGAATACTTGGTCGACGAGGTGGTAGGCGTGGTTCCGTTGGTGGTGTAGTAAATGGTGGCGCCAGCGGTCGAATCGCTGAGGGAGACCGTTTGCGGAGAAGGATATGCTCCGGAACCGCCCGCCAGGCTGAAGGTTGGCGCGGGGAGCACGGGGGCGATGGTGTACGCCGCAGTGGTGACAGAACTGTTGGAATAGCCTGTCTTCACCGCGATCGCCTTGAGCGTTTGCGTTGTGGATTGCCAGATCGCGCCGGTGTACATGGTCGAAGAAGTGGTAGGCGTGGCGCCATTGGTGGTGTAGTAGATGTTTGTGCCTGCTGTTGCATCGCCGATGGTTACCGATTGCGCTCCGGTGTAGGTGCCGGGCGCAGGCGAGAACACGGGCGCTGCCAAAGCCGCAGCGATGGTGTAGGTCGCCGTCGCTGTCGGGCTGGTGGTATAACCCGTCTTCACCGCGATGGCCTGCAAAGTTTCCGTCGTGCTTACAGTAATCGAACTGCTGTAGACGCTGGACGAGGTGGTGGGCGCAGTACCGTTGGTGGTGTAGTAGATGGTAGTGCCGGCCGTTGCGTCGCTGATCGCCACCGACTGCGCGGTGGCATAGGTGCCTGCCGCTACAGAAAATGTAGGCGCTGGTAATACCGCGGCGATGGTGTAGGCCGCCGTCGCTGTAGGACTGGTGGTGTAGCCCGTTCCCACCGCGATGGCTTGCAACGTCGCAGTCGTTTTTACTGCAACCGGAGCGCTGTATACGCTGGACGAGGTGGTTGGCGTGGATCCGTCAGTGCTGTAGTAGATCGTCGTCCCAGTCGTGGAGCCACTGATCGACACAGACTGCGATGCCGTGTAGGATCCGGCCCCTGGACTAAAGGTCGGCATCGCTGCGGCTTGGAGGCCGGATGAAGTGTAATCGAGTGCGGTAACGGAATAGGGAGGCAGCGAGATCGAACTGGGGCTCGAAAGCGAGGAGGTATCGATCGAAACGGTAGCTTGCGTTGACGTGGTAGCGGTTCCCGTTGCAGCCTCGTTCATGTCGTTCAAAGCACCGGGTGCGAGCTGTCTCTGGGTGACGGTTCCGGCGGGAGGATTGATGCCGCCGAATTTGAGGGTGTGGCTGCTGGTCAGATCGGTGTTGATCAGCACCAGCGAGCGCTTGGTTCCGTTCTCGAAGCAG